>Ga0209628_10003193_pt1 | contig 11386 bp, 9 predicted proteins | sample TergutCu122P4_FD_187285 | JGI IMG/M metagenome (GOLD analysis project Ga0209628, IMG submission 187285) | Cubitermes ugandensis P4 segment gut microbial communities from Kakamega Forest, Kenya - Cu122 P4 (SPAdes) (version 2) | ecosystem: Host-associated > Arthropoda: Insects > Digestive system >...
CGGCCATCGGTGATTAGGGCTACGCTTTCGCTTAGGCCCATGCCTGCTATGGTTGCTGTGGGTATGAGCATTTCGGGCATGCCGGGTCCGCCTTTTGGTCCTTCATAGCGTATTACTATGATGTCTCCAGGGGTGATTTGTTTGTTGCGTATGGCGGTTATGGCTTCTTTTTCTGAGTCGTAGACTTTGGCGGGGCCGGTGTGTTTGAGCATTTTTGGTGAAACGCCTGCAGTTTTTATTACTGCACCTTTTGGGGCTAGGTTACCGGTTAAAATGGCGATGCCGCCTTCTGTGTGAACGGGGTTATCTATGGGGTGTATGACCTCTGGGTTTAGGACTGTTGCGTGTTTGATGTTTTCAGCCATTGTTTTTCCAGAAACTGTTATTATTTCTAGCTTTAGGCGTGTTTGGATTTGATGCATAACTGCTGGAACGCCTCCTGCCATATCTAGGTCTTCTATGGCATGGGTTCCGCTTGGGATCATGCTACAGAGGTGGGGAATTTTTCGACCTATTTCATCAAATAACGTTAAGGGTAGGTTTAAACCGGCTTCTTTTGCAATGGCCGGCAAATGCAGTACAGTATTAGTTGAACCTCCTAGGGCCATGTCAACAGATATGGCGTTTTTAAAAGCCTCCAACGTAAGTATATCTGAGGGTTTTATGTTCTGTTCTACAAGGTTTACTATTTGCCTGCCTGTTTGACGCGATAGACGAATTTTGTGCGCACTTGTGGCCATGGTTGTTCCACAGTAAGGTAAAGACATGCCTAAGGCTTCACTCATACATGCCATGGTGTTTGCAGTAAACATGCCACTACAACTACCACAGCCTGGACAAGCAACATCTTCTAGTTGCCTAAGTTCGGTTTCACTCATTTTTTCTGCAACAACCTGTCCTAGAGCCTCGGGAACACTTGAATAACTGACTTTTTTACCCTTAAACCGTCCTGCTGCCATGGGTCCACCGGTGAGCATGATTGCGGGAATATCTAAACGTGCCGCAGCCATAAGCATGCCTGGCGTAACTTTATCGCAGTTACTTATCATAACCAAGCCGTCAAGACGGTGCGCTTGAAGCATAATTTCAACAGAGTCCGCTATAATTTCCCGACTAGGTAAACTATAACGCATGCCTTCATGTCCCATGGCAAGTCCATCACAGACTGCTATGGTGTTAAATTCAAACGGAGTTCCACCCGCAGATAAAATCCCCTCTTTTACAGCATCTCCTAACGTGCGCAGATGGATGTGTCCTGGAACAATTGTATTATAACTATTAGCTATCCCAATAAACGGCTTAGCTAAGTCCTCATTATCTAAACCTAAAGATTTAAGCAACGCACGATGAGGCGCATGCTCAATACCAACTTTAACTTCATTACTCCTCAACTTTATCATCCTTCTGCAAATTATAATATTGTTCAATATTGCGTTGTAGAGGTTGTTAAGCTTTATGTGAAAAACCTCCTAACAACTGGGCTCCATATACTGTTTTTTCCTATAGAAAAAGTCTTTTCCATTGCACTTCAATGAAAACTCGTTTTATAAGATTTGTTTTTCAATTACAGTAAGAAATTTTTTCCTTCTTTTACCAAAATATTTATCTTTACTATTTTTATCTCCACTCTTAATATAAAAATAGTACGCCCATAACCAACTAACTAACGGGTCTAAAGGATGGGTGAAATCAACTTATGAGCTTAAATCTAAACAATTTTACTATAAAATCCCAAGAAGCCATTCAAAAAGCCTTTGAAATTGCAGTTGCAAAACAAAATCAGATAATTGAGCCTGTGCATTTGTTAAAGGCCATACTATCTGTTGACGAAAATGTGTTGCCTTATTTGTTATCTAAATTAAATGTAAATATTGACCATTTTACAATGCAGCTTGATAAATTAATTGACAACTTGCCTAAAGTTACAGGTGGGCAACCTTATTTATCTTCAAATGCTAACAAGTTGCTACAGAAAGCTCAAGAGTACGCGGGAGAAGCAAAGGATGAGTTCGTATCAATTGAGCAACTCCTCTTAGCGGCTCTATCCCTTAATGATTCTGCAGCTCGTTTAATGCAGAGCATAGGGGTTCGTGAAAAAGATCTAAAAACAGCCATTAGCCAACTGCGTAAGGGTTCAAAGGTGAATTCTCAATCAGCTGAAGACACATACAACGCCCTAAACAAATATGCTGTTAATCTTAATAATCAAGCTCGAACAGGTAAGCTTGATCCAGTCATTGGCAGAGATGAAGAAATTAGTCGCGTTCTACAAATTTTGTCACGTAGAACTAAAAATAATCCCATACTTATCGGCGAACCAGGGGTAGGGAAAACTGCTATAGCTGAAGGCATAGCTCACCGCATCATAAACGGTGACGTGCCTGAAAATCTAAAATCAAAACAACTCTACTCTCTTGACATGGGTGCACTAATTGCTGGTGCTAAATACAAAGGAGAATTCGAAGAACGCCTAAAGAGCGTCATAAAAGAAGTAATCTCCTCCGAAGGCGAAATCGTTCTATTTATTGATGAAATCCACATACTGGTAGGTGCAGGCGCAAGTGAAGGCGCTATGGACGCAGCTAACATACTTAAACCCGCCTTAGCAAGGGGTGAGTTGCGTGCTATTGGTGCAACTACTCTTAAAGAGTATCAGAAATATTTTGAAAAAGATAAAGCCTTAGAAAGACGCTTCCAACCCGTCATAGTTAACGAACCCAACACCCTTGACGCCATTTCAATTCTTCGAGGGTTAAAAGAACGTTATGAAGTGTTTCATCATGTGCGTATAAAAGATGAAGCTATAATCACCGCTGTAGAACTCTCCCAAAGATACATATCTGATCGGTTTCTACCTGACAAAGCTATAGATCTTATTGATGAGGCAGCAGCAAAGTTACGTCTTGAAATTAACAGTGCTCCTGAAGAACTTGAAACAATAGAGCGTAAAATTCGCCAACTAGAAATAGAACGTGAAGCTATAAAACGCGAAAAAGATGAAGCAAAACTTAAACCCATAAAAGAAGAAATCGCCAACCTATCTGAGGAGCGTAACAAGCTAAAAGCCAAATGGCAAAGCGAAAAAGACATTGTTGAAAAAATTCAAATAAAAAAGAATGAAATCGAACAACTTAGACTCGAAGATGAAACGGCTAACCGTAGAGGCGACTTAGGTAGAGTTGCCGAAATTCGTTACGGCAAAATTCCAGATGCTACAAAAACTATAGAGCAACTTAAAAGTAAACTCTCTGAAATACAAAAAGACTCTGCCCTTGTTAATGAGGAAGTGGGTGCAGAAGAAATTGCTGAGGTTGTTTCTCATTGGACCGGTATCCCTGTTAGTAGAATGTTGCAAAGTGAACGTCAAAAACTGTTAAATCTTGAAGCGGAATTGCATATGCGAGTAGTTGGACAAGAGGAGGCTATTGGTGCTGTTTCAGACGCCATACGCCGTAGCCGTGCGGGGCTGCAGGATCCTAAACGTCCCATAGGATCATTTATTTTTCTTGGCACCACAGGCGTTGGCAAAACTGAGCTGGCAAAATCTTTGGCCGAGTTTCTCTTTAACAATGAAAACAGCATGGTTAGAATTGACATGTCAGAATATCAGGAACGCCACACAGTTTCAAGACTTGTTGGCGCACCCCCGGGTTATGTTGGTTATGAGGAAAGCGGACAGTTAACAGAAGCAGTACGCCGCAAACCCTACTCTGTTGTGTTACTTGACGAAATCGAAAAAGCCCACCCCGACGTATTTAACATTTTACTACAAGTCTTAGATGATGGCCGATTAACTGATAATAAAGGCCGAACTGTTGACTTCAAAAACACTATAATCATCATGACCTCAAACATTGGCTCTCATATTATCCAAGAAAACCTTGAAACTGTAACCGCTGAGAACCGTGAAGAAGTGCTAAATAAAACAAGAACTGAACTCTTTAGTTTGCTTAAAAAATCCATTAAACCTGAATTTCTTAACCGAATTGATGAAATAATCATGTTCCAACCCTTAACTCGCGAAGAAATCAGCAAAATCGTTGAAAACCAACTTTCCAGCGTTCAAAAAATGCTAGAAAAAAATGGTATACACCTGATTGCAACTAAAAAAGCCGTGCAATACATTGCCAACATTGGCTTTGATCCTCAATTTGGTGCAAGACCTCTAAAACGGGTAATTCAAAAAGAAGTCATAAACGAGCTCTCAAAAATGATCTTAGCTGACAAAATTGATAAAACTGCAACAATTGTGGTGGATGAACAAGACAATCAAATTATTTTCCAAAATAACAAATAGGCAGTAGGTTGGTGGGTTGGTGGGTAGGTTACAGCAGGGTTGTTTGGCCTTTTCCTATTGGTTGTGCTACTGCTGGCACCCCTAATCTTTTTGTTATTTCCTCTGCTAAGGCTTTTCCATGGTTTGAGCGGTAATTGTCTGTTATGACTTGTTTTGCTTTGGAACGTTTTACATATTCTATTAGACAGTCAAAGTCTGAGTGATCGCTTAATGCTACAAGGTATTCGTTTTCGTCGATTTGTTTGCAAGGGTTTTGAAATTCCCATCCGCTTACACAAATACGAGAGTTTTTTAAACCCACTTTGAAGCGTGTATTAGTGTGGTAGAAAGCCACGCAGGGCAAGTTGTTACTTAAAAGTTCTTGGCCTTCTTGGCTGGTGTCAAGGGTTAAACTGCCCAGGTTCATGCCATAAGTGTTACACACTTTGGAGACTTCATGTACAGTGTCAGGCATTATAAAGGGAACTTCTACATCAGCTTTTCGTAACATCTGCATGACTTCCTGCAGTTTACCATAAAACCCAAAAACATAAACCGTCCCACCCCGCAAACGCCGCTCAATCATAGACACCAACAGCTCATTTATATTAACATCAAAATTACGCCTACACAGTGGATCACCATAAGTAGCTTCAACTACAAGAACATCACAATCAATAACAGGGGTTTCTTCAAGCTTAAAATCACCTGTATAAACAATCCGAACACCCTTAACATCTTCTACTAACACCTGAGCAGCACCCATAATATGATCTGCTTTTAGAAGCGTAACTGTTTCCTCTTTATATTTGAACGGTTTGTTGTACTCAAGGGTTAAAACATTATTGTTTCCAAGTTTAAATGTTGGATTTACAATTCCCGCAAGGTCTCGCGTAGCAGGGGTCATGATGACCTTTTCACAACATTTAAGGCTCTTTCGTAAACCCCCCAAATGATCTGCATGAGCATGCGTAACAATCCGCAATGGCCTATCCGCATCAAATGCATCACAGGCTACATTATCCCCTAAAAGAACTGCCCCTGTCTTTGTAACACCAGCCCGTTCAGCCAATACTGTCACTTTTTCTCTGTTTTCTCTACAAGCCAATCAATAAGCTGTTTAGGTGCAGCCGTCTCAATAACTACATGTATGGGTCCTAAGGGTGATTCTGCCTGCTCTTCAGAAAAACTAACATGCCCCGCATAAGCAACTTGTTTATTTAGATAAAAACTAATCCGTTCATCCCATGTTGCACGATACAATATCTTTCTTGCCGCATCCCTTATACGATCATTACGTAATAAATTACGAAAATTACTTAGAGCCGCTTGCCCTTGGGCATCAGCTTTTAACTTAAACCCTTGAAACGCAGGCTCAGAGGTGAAAACTGGATTATAAACGATATTGCTTATGGCTTTTTTTACTTTTTCTTCATCCTCTGTGGGGTTAACATCTGTTTCTATATGAATAGTAGTGGTTACTGTTTCCATTTTGCTTCTGCCAACTCTAAGTACTTTTTCACTTCTGTATTAAACACTTCTATACTGCTATCATTTACCAATACATGTTCTGATAAGGCAATTGTGTTCCCTAAACCCACACTAAGCTCTCGCATATCCCGTTCATAAAAATCATCAAATGATTTAGGATCATCACTTCTACCCCGTAAACTCAAACGCGTAAAACGAGCCTCAGAAGTCGCATGAACTGCAACAAGTTTAAACCCTGCAAAACTTGCCCTAAACACCTCCACCTCATTTAAACTCCTCAAACCATCTATAACAATTCTACTACTGCCTTGAGCCTCAATTTTTGGCACGCACTTTTCAGCTATTATATTATTCCCGCCCTCTTTACGCAGCTCTAGCATCACTTTACCTACATTCTGCGGGTTTAACTCTAAACCACGCTTCTGCGTTTCCTCTCGTATAACATCACCCATAGAAACTGCAACGTAACCAACTGTTTTTGCTGCTTCTACAAAAACAGATTTACCTGCACCAGGCATACCTGTTAAACCTACAACAAGCTTATCAACGTTCATAACGTACCCGTTTTGGTGTAATGAAAAATCAAACATTAAAAACTATCCTTTTAACAAATCCATAGCAAGATTAATTCTTTGTAATTCTGTTGTTTAATTAATCATCCGGTATTGATTAGTTGGCGAATTTGTTGGGTTTTATGTTTGTTTTTTGCTTAAAACTTTTATGAGGGAATGTTATATCGATATATTGAAAGAAAAATGTCTGAACAAATTCGAAGCTTTATTGCTTTTGACATACAGAATGAAAATTTAATAAATAGAATAGCCTCGGTCCAGAAATTGTTAATGCAGACCAATGCAGATCTGAAACTTGTTGCGCCAAAGAATATTCACATTACTATACGGTTTCTTGGTGTTATCAGTCCGGAAATGGTTGATAAAGTTTATGAAGTTATGAAAAAAGTAAAATTTATCCCCTTTAACATTCAACTTCAAGGTTTAGGGGTTTTCCCAACAGTAAACTATCCAAGAGTTGTCTGGGCAGGAATCACTTTGGGTGCTGAGCAGTTGCGGAGTATTTTTGAGCAACTTGAGCCTATGCTTCATGACTTAGGTTTTGCGCCAGAACCTGAATTTAATGCGCATTTGACCATTGCACGGGTTAGTTCGGGTGCAAATAAGCAACGTTTAGTTGACTTTGTTACTCGTCATCAAGAGTATGAGTTTGGAAACATTAAAGCTAACTGTTTGCGCCTGAAAAGAAGTCAGCTTTCGGTTATGGGTCCAACTTATACTACCTTAAAGGAATATAGTCCATAAGTGAAGCGACCGTGGCATGCAAACTGATCTTGAAGCCTTAACCCTGCAGGTTCTAAAAAAAATCACCCCTACACCTGAGGAATACCGTAAAGTTGAGGCTTTAAGCAGACACGTAGAGCAAAAGGTTTTGGAAGCATGCCAACAACAAGCTGTGAATGCTGTTGTTAGAATTGAAGGCTCTATAGCTAAAGACACTTGGTTAAAGGAAAACCCTGACATTGATCTATTTATACGCCTACCTACTACGGTTTCGCGTGAAAAACTTGGGGAAGTGGGTTTAAACATTGCCAAGGTTGCCGCTCATGGGGCAACTAAAATTATTGAATGTTATGCTGAGCATCCTTATCTTGAGGTACTTATAGACGAGTTGCGTGTGGATATTGTTCCCTGTTATGATGCAAATCCTGGTGAGTGGCAAAGTGCCACAGATCGAACCCCTTATCATACTGATTATATTAAGCAGCATTTAACTCTTAAAATGCGTGAGGAGGTGCGTTTACTTAAGCAGTTCCTGCAAGGTATAGGTGTGTATGGGGCTGAAATTAAAATCGGGGGGTTTAGTGGTTATCTGTGTGAACTGTTAATTTTAACATATGGCTCCTTTATTCAAACTGTTCAGGCCTTTGCAGATTACAGTAAACGTGTTGTAATTGACCCTGAACACCATTTTTTAGGCAAAGAAAATGAGGTGGTATCGCTGTTTTTTGAACCTTTAGTGGTTGTTGATCCTGTAGATAAAGCCCGAAATGTTGCCTCAGCGGTTCAAGCAGAAAAACTCTACACTTTCATTGGGGCAGCTCGTGCATTTTTGCAATCACCTTCTGAAGGCTTCTTTTTTGCGCCTAAATCGTTACCTCTCACTGTAGAGGATCTGAAAAGTGTTTTGGGTAATTATGGTTCTGTTTTATTGTTTTTGGTTACTGATGGTCTTCAAGTGGTGCCTGATGTGCTTTGGGGTCAACTTTATCGGTCTAAACGTTCTTTACGTAAGCTGCTAGAACTTTATGATTATAAAGTGTTAAGAGATGCTGTTTGGAGTAATGAATCAACTCTTAATGTTTTTGTTTTTGAATTGGAACAACAAGTTCTTGTTAACATCAAAAAACACTTTGGCCCCCCTCTTGAGCGTCCAGATGAGTGTGCCCAATTTCTCACTAAATATTTAAAAAATAGCCAAGTGATTGCTGGACCTTATGTTGAGGAAGGTAAATGGGTTGTTGAGTTAACCCGCAAAAACACTAATGCTGTTGTCCTTCTAAGAGAGCAGCTTGCATTGGGTGGAAAAAACGTGGGCGTCTCTGAGTTTATTGCTAAGGCGTTCAAAGAGGGCTTTTCTATTTTTGTTAACAATGAAATTATTGAACTTTATAACAAAAATGATGATTTTAGTGTTTTTCTGACAAATTTTTTGATGGGCAAACCGTTTTGGCTAAACTGACGGTCTTTAAACATCGTCTTTGACATGTCGGTATCTACGTTTTACAAAGGTAAACCGTTTTGGCTAAACTGATTGGTCTTAATAGTTCTGTAACAAAGAACGCGTTAGAAGGCTAAAACAATTATTCATGTTATGTTTTTGGGTTTGCTGGATTGTTGGGTTCTATTTTTTGTGGTGATGTATCGCAAGACATAAATTTTTAGAAAGCTTTAAAGGTAACCATACGAGAGTTCAGAAATATGTGCGAGGTAAAGAACTTGACTACATGCTCTGTAAATTTTGAAGAGATATACCGCAATCAACATTTTTCCTTGGCAGACCTTATGCCATATAACCTATTTGCTGAATCTAACCCTGTATATCGTTTAATGTATGAACGGTTAACATTTATTGTTGGAGGGTCTGATTAACATGGCAAAAAAGATACAAATTTTTGCAATAGCCTTTGTTATCATAGCGCTTCTGGCTGCATTTGTGATTGTTAATGGCAATTATACCTCAATATCTCAGCCAGATGAACCGTCTAATCCCTCGCCAACATTGACAGATATTATATTGTCACCTACACCCACAGCAACTCCTCCGATAGTAGAAAATGCAGTACTACACGTTATCTTCCTTGATGTTGGACAGGCAGATTGTATTCTTTTAAAAACTAATGATCATGCTATGTTAATAGATGCAGGAAACACGGGTCAAGACAAGCTTGTCCTTGGATATCTAAATGAATATAAGGTAACTAAACTGGATTATCTTGTGGCTACTCATCCACATGCTGATCATATTGGATCTATGACTGCTGTTGTTAAGGCAATGGATAGCATAGGTACAGTAATTATGCCTAACAGGCCGCATACAACAAAAACCTATGAAAACTTGCTTAAGGCAATTGAAGAAAAAGACATATCTATAGCTATGCCCGAGCCTGGAGATGTTTTCACTCTGGGAGATGCAAATATAGAAGTGCTAGCACCAGCAGATGCAGGGAAACAGAAGGATCTAAATGAGTGTTCTATTGTTTTGCGTGTTGAATTTGGTGATATAGTTTTCTTGTTTACAGGTGATGCGGGTACCGAGTCAGAGACGGAACAGTTAGCTCACGGTTTTTCTCTTAAGGCGGATGTACTAAAAGTTGGGCATCATGGATCACGGACAAGCAGTTCGCAGAAATATTTAAACGCCGTTGCCCCCAGTTATGTTGTAATAAGCTGTGGTGCCGGTAACACTTATGGTCATCCCCACAAAGAAGCTATGACCCGCCTAACTGGAACAGGTGCTACAATTTATAGAACCGACGAGAAGGGTACAATAATTTTTATGACCGATGGAAAAGAAATAACTGTAAGTTTTGGAAGTGGCATTGGAACTAAACCAGGTTCTGCTGGTACAGAGATGACGTATGTGGGTAATAAAAATAGCAAGATATTTCATTTAACCTCTTGTGGTTCTTTGCCTCAAGAAACAAACCGGGTATACTTTGAAACACGACAAGAAGTAATAGATGCTGGCTATACACCCTGCAACTCGTGTAAACCATGATAATTGTTGACAGAATTGAAAATGGTATAGCCGTTTGTGAAATCGATGGCGTAATGCAAGATATCCCTTTGTCAAAAATCAGCTCAGGGGTCTATGAAGGCGATGTGCTAATAGATGAAGGGAACGGATCTTTTTACTCCATAGATGTCGCAACAACTGCGCAACGAAGAGCTGATATGGCTAAACGGCTTGAACGTTTAAAAGCCAGAAATAAAAGGTAACCCTTTATGACAAACAATGATAAACCCATACATTTATGGCTTGATGAGTTAAGCACTGTTGAAGCGGCAGAAGCTGCTCGACAGGGTAAAGTAATTATTTTTCCCATTGGCTGTGTAGAAGAACATGGTGAACATTTACCTCTGTGTACTGACAGTGTTCAACCAGAATACGTTGCCCTAGAAGTTGCTCGCCAAACAGGTTGCCTAATAGCTCCTCCCTTCCGCTATGGCCTTGTAAATGCAGGACGCAACTTTCCCGGCACCATAACTCTACAATTCAACACGCTTTTTAACGTAGTTAAAGACATCCTCTCTGAACTATCCCGTAACGGATTTAACCGTATACTAGTTCTAAGTGGACACGCAGGTTCCTCCCATATGACTGCCCTAAAACTTGCCGCCCAAGAAGTCATACAACAAAACGGAGAAAAAAACGGCAAGCAATACACACGCATCATGGTCCTATCCGACTATGACTTCGCAGACGAACTTACAGAAGAACTAGCTGACCCACAAGATGGGCATGCAGGAACCATCGAAACATCACGCATAATGCACATACGCCCCGACCTAATTAAAACAAAAGGCATACCCAGCCACTACAAAATGCCACGATTTGAAATTGTCCTACACCCTGAACAATACTTCCCAACAGGCGTACACGGCGACCCAACAACCGCCACAACAGAAAAAGGACAAAAAATCAACACCCACATAATAAAACAAGTAACCAAACTCATACACGAACTCCAAACATAACCCTAACTAAACCCACCTCAACACATAACATTAACAACAAACAACCTCAAAACACACAAACGACGTACTATTATTTTTTCATTTTTTCACTTCCTCAATAGCCTTAAACTTTTAAAAACCCGTTTATACCATAACATCCACTCTCAGATGGGTTACCTACGTTTCTATATGGTATAGTCTTTTTTGTGAGGAGAATAGTAAGACAAACACAATTACACACATTGACACAGCAACAACACCTACACACACAATCACTACCGCTCTTAAACTAAAACCTCCACCAAACGGTCCACCACCATTATTATCAACAGATGTTCCATTATCCCCATTAGAAAACAATGTCATT
>Ga0209628_10003194_pt1 | contig 11386 bp, 7 predicted proteins | sample TergutCu122P4_FD_187285 | JGI IMG/M metagenome (GOLD analysis project Ga0209628, IMG submission 187285) | Cubitermes ugandensis P4 segment gut microbial communities from Kakamega Forest, Kenya - Cu122 P4 (SPAdes) (version 2) | ecosystem: Host-associated > Arthropoda: Insects > Digestive system >...
TAATATTGTGTAAGGCAAGAGTCCCTGCTTGTTGAACGATCCGTACTAAACACGTAAACGCAATGTGAACACCGTGTAGAATTTTTGAATGTTGAACTTGGTGGTACTTAAAGCAATCGCAAGGCTTCAAAAAGCTAAGAATGCGAGGAGCTATAGGTCTACTCGTCCATACACCCTATTGGTGTGCAGAGGGACAACTACGTGTGTCTACCCAAAAATTCTGGGAAGTTAGCCAAAAAGGTTTCTTATCGTAACTCCTAGTTCCCACTGTCTCCTTCGAAGTACTCACCTAGGGCGTGTACACAGCGATCCCAGTGTGTTTCCCATGATTTCATGCATCTCTGAAGTTGACAAATATGAATGTGTCGATAACCTCTTGCGTTTCTGCGTGGATCTCCTCAGCCGCGTGAAAACGACGCCCTTTCAGCCGTAAATTCATCTTGGGGAATAGGAAAAGTCGCAAGCGCGAATTCAGGTGAATAGGGGGGTGGGGAACCGCTGTAATGTTTTTGGAAGTCAAGAATTGTCAACAACGAATGATGTAAAAGCGGGCGCGTTGTCATGTTGGAGAAACCAATTGCTTTTCTTCAACTTGTCTGTACGTGTGCGACGAATGCCCACCATCAGCCGCTTCACAACCTCACAGTAAAACTTGCCATTGACGGTTTGACCAGGCGGCACGAAATCCTTGTGGACAATGACTTGTATATCGAAAAAAACGATTAACATGGAATTGATATTGCTGCGAACTTCACGCTCTTTTTTCGGCCGAGGTGAATTTGGCGACTTCCACTGCGAAACCTGCTGCTTAGTCTCAGGCTCATAACCATACACCCATAATTCAACACCGGTTATGATATTGGAGATGAAGCTGGGGTCGTCTCTGGCTTGTTGTTTGAGTTTCCTGCAGACACAAACGCGAACTGCCTTCTGGTCGTCGCTCAGCAGTCTTGGCGCAAATCACGCAGAATTGCGTCTCATGTTCAAACTCTCCGCCAAAATGCGTTGAGCGGTCCCGTATGACAGTCCTACTATCTCACAAACATCGTGGATAGTTTTCCTACGATCTGCAAAGATAGCCTACCGAACGTTTGCTATGTTTTCCGGTGTTGTGCTAGTCGACGGTCGTCCAGAACGCCCATCGTCGTCTTCGACAGATTTTCGTCCGTCCTTGCAGCGTTTGTACCACAAAAAAGGTTGCTTTGGCTCATGGCATTATTTCCGAAGGATTCCTGTAGCATTCGGTGGGTTTCCGTAGCAGTTTTGTAAAGATTAAACCAAAATTTGATGCAGATTCTTTGCTCCTTAAAATCGGATGTAAAAAAATCGCCGGGTCACTAAAACATAACTTCACAAAACTCACTGAACTAAATAACACTTTCTCTCAGCCTCACAACTGGTGGCACACTGATTCACAAAGCATACTGCTAGCCACATCTAGCGGCGGAAGGGCTTACGACAACCGGTTTGGAGGCCTGTTTAAATTCCCCGAATTTTTGGGTAGTATCACGCATACCTGTAATTTTATTGCCTATAAGATGTTGGGAAAATCTCCAAACCTAGCTCAGGACAGATTCTCGCTGCTGTCTTTCTCTTGTTATCAGGAACCGCACATCCAATAAATTCTCGGAAGGCGTGGTAATTGCAGCAGAAGCAGAACGTCTGAACGTAATTATCAGGCACACTGCAGTTGATAGTGTCAAAGCGAACTTGCAACACAGTACCAGTTACCCGTGTGGTGAGACCAACATTCCAGTGAGTATAAACTGTATTACGTTCCATCGGCAACCAACGAAACTGTAAGTACAGTAAAATGAGTTAGTACAATGAAAACTCGGAGTTTAAAATAGTTTTTTCACTATATTTAAAACTTATTAACTGATATTCTTAATTATTTGTCGAAAACGGGGAACCAGAAAAGAACCTTATCGCAGAAATTACGTTTTTGGAATTTCAGTTTGTCTCAGTTTGATAAGAACTGACAACCTAAAGCTTCTGTCAACAGAATTAAAATTAAAAGCCTAATTTCAGTCAATTTCAAATTGTTTTTCTCTGCTTAACATCAAGAACCTCTCCGTCAAATGAAGTTCAGATCTTTTAACCGAGATGGATTTTCTACCGTGATATGATTTGCTGTGGATATTCAGGTGACAGCTATACCCTAGCACCCGAAAAGTATTGAAAAACAGCGAGTAACAACCATGTGGTGGTCCTGAAATGCGAGCAGCTATGTGATACACTTTCTCTTCGAAAATCACGCCAAAACGTCACAAGAAGTACCTTTATGTCGGTATGTTTAAAGGCTACGTTTTGACCTATCCATTCTTCTAAGCCCTTTCCTACCATCTTTCACTGTTACTAGTTTTTTCTCTCAGTCATCATTGCTCTTCCCTTTCTAAAGCTCTTCCCCTTTTTTCTACAATGTCTTCGTCGCAGCACTTTCTTTCCTCCAACTAATCCTCTTCGGCATGGGCAATAGAAATATTATGGAAAAAAACATAAGTTCAGTCTATGACTGTACTGTTGACGATGTAGAATAACGTTGCCATAGTAACACATATCCGCCATCTTGTGACGGCACGGTTACGCTGTGACGTCATCGACTTTGCTTGCAGACCCTCCATCCAATGAAACCATAGATGTATTCTACATCAAAAGGGATGACACAGAACTTGGAGAGTATAAAATAAGTTTGGGCCCTGCAAAGTAGGGGCAGGACAAAGTTATTTCTGAGCAGGTGGCAGAACTTTCCGTCTCAAATTTTTACCGCTCTGCAAAACTACGCGGTGCCACAAGTAGAATGGTGTATACTTCACGGTCTTTATTGGAGTTAACCTGGGAAATATAATTTTGGTTTTGTTGAATCTAGTGATATTATTGATCTTTTATTCTATTGAGATTAGTATTCAAGGGAGTGCATGCAACAGAAAGTCATAAAAAAATCCCTGAAATACTCATTAAAAAAAATTGATGCAAATGTATCTTCAGTACATTTCGTCAAACACCTCTACAATTTTCGGGCGCATCTATAACCACTCCATAAGGTGTACCTTCTGATGATGAGCTGTAGATAGGCCCGGAAAATGTAGAGGTGTTTGACGAAATATACTGAAGATAAAATGTGCATCAAGTTTGTTTTTCTTTAAATGAATATATCGAGATAGACGGTCAAAAAAACATAAAACCCAGAAATACTGTTGGTCATGGAATGTTAAGCAAACAGAATTGTTTATATGTGTAACAACTTTACTGGCACACCAGGTCTTGGAAAATATGACCTTGCTTCTAAACCAGGTGTTCTGTTTTACAGTGCTTGAAACCTACTTCCTGCTGGTGGAGTACAGTCTGTACAGAGAACTGAAGGGAACAGCACCACCAAAGTATGCCTGAAGAGTTAGGCTGAATAATATCTTGTGTGATTGAGAATGTTAGATTCGTTGTTTCCCTCTACAGCTAGGTTGAGTCCCCCTGATGTATGTGTGTGTGTGTGTGTGTGTGTGTGTGTGTGTGAGAGAGAGAGAGAGAGAGAGAGAGAGAGGGACAGAGAGTATATATATAAATTTATACCACTGCGCGTTAATTAATATACCATTAGGAAGCACTAAACACTGGCCCAGTCTACGGGACGGGGATTAAGGAATAGACTTACTCATTACTAACAGGTTTCAGCTATAAAATTATTATTATTTATTAATAGTAATAAATAATATTATTACTATTATTGTCATCATCACCACCACCACCATCACTATCATCGCTTCGTCAGTTAAACAAAAAGTGTCAATTGAGCTTATGTGTCCAATTAAATCAGATATAATTGTTACAAATTAATCCAACACACTTCACATCAGTTATGTACTTTTTTACCATGACGTAACATTCCCTAGTGGGACAAGGCCTCATCATTATGGAGGATTCACGATCACATTCAGTTTTAGAGACCACTGTTGATAGGGCTCCCCTGAATGAGTGATCAGTCCGACGCAGAGGCCTCTACTTGCAAATAAAAAACCCTCCAAAGAGACAGGCATCCATGCCCCCGGCGGTATTCGAACACAAATTCCCAGCAAGTGAGAAGTCGCAGACCCACGCCTTAGACCGCGCGGGCACTGGAATTGACTAATCTATGTGTTAATATTTTAAAAATGCTACTTAAGTGAGTGAAATTTGTTGGATTAGTTTGTAACAAACATGACAATGCACAAAACGTAAAATTTAAAAATGATATGAATTATAAGTAAAACTTAACTGTGAGAGGCTTGTGTGCTTCATGGACACCACTCAGATGGTCACACAATTGAAACCAATATAGTCACACTTCTGTTACTGTTCACAATAATTGCACGTACTGTGCTGTGATTTACTGCTATTATACCGGGTTATACATAAGTCCGTGAAACATTTTAAAAATTCACAACAAATAGACTACGCAAAGGATCATGGTAATTCTTACGTCGATAGAGAGAGAAACAGTTGAAGTTTTTTTTAATGAAAAGCCCGTGCACATTGTTGCCTTGATTTGCCGCTAGGAGACAGGAGTAATAAATATGGCGTTCCGAAAACGTGAGCAGTCATTTTGTGTTTTGGAATACGCACAGGACAAGAAGATGACGCGTTAATGCGGTGGCCACCCCGGTCCCCGGATTTAACCACGTGCGAATTTTTCTTATGGGGGTTTGTGAAGGAAACTGTCTTTGTGCCTCCACTCCCCGCTAATCTTCTGGATCTTCGCAACCGTATCACCGCTGATGTGGCTCTGGTCGACCGTGATATGCTGACACGCGTGTGGAACCAGGTGGACTTTCGCATAGATGTCTGCCTTATTAGCAAAGGTGGACACATTGAGCATCCGTGAAATACGTAAAAAGAAACTTGGAGAGTTTCTCTCTCTATCGGCGTAAGAACTACCATGATCCGTTGAGTATTTTATTTGTTGCGAATTTTTTAAAAGTTTCACGGACTTATGAATAACCCGATATTTGTTTGTAGGATTTGTTATTTATAAGAGTAAGGTGATTCTGTTAAATTTATCTGTTAAATCTGTTAAATTTATCTGTCGAAAAAGTTTGTAACTGCTGATTACGAACAACATTTTGTACGCTATTTGTAACCGTATATATAAACTATCTACGCACCAAATTTAATATTCCTTGATATAACAAATAAATATTAAACACAATGTGGAATATTTTTTTCCCTTGGATGGTGCATTATTCAAATGTCAACTTCACGTCACATTTTTATCGATTAATACTGTTATCGATTAAATTCAATGATAACCGTAGTAACCATAATAATTATGAATGTACGAAGGCGATTAGGCATTGTGTTCTTTATACTCCCAAAATTTTAACCAAATCTCAATTAGTCAACAAATATTAATAACACCCCTCATTTTACAATTTGTCAACAAATAATAGTAACATCCCTCATTTAAAAATTTGTCAAAAATATTAATAAAATCCCTCATTTTAAAATTTATCAAAACATATTAGTAACACCACTCATATTAAAATTTGCCAACATATATTATTAACAACTTCATTTAAAAATTTGGTAACAAATATTAGTAACACCGCTCATTTTAAAATAAGCAACAAATATTATTACCATCACTCATTTCAAAATTTGTCAAAAATCGCAGTAATACCGCTCATTTTAAAATTGTCAACAAATATTACAAACAATCCCATTTTAAAATTTGTCAACAAATATTATTAAAACCCCTCATTTTAAAATGTGTTATGTATAATGTTTCAATAAGAAATAAATATTTTGAATTCATTACTTTTAACACTAATATTTAATTATTTATTTTGTAAAGAACTCTATTACGTATATACTGTTTAAGTATATAGGAAACTCAATGGAAAAATATTCATTTAGGTATTTAAATATTACGTTTTCTTGAAGGGTTGAACTACATATATATATTAACATTAAAATATAAAGTACAGAAAAATCTTCTCATTTATATAACTAGTCCTGCTTGTGCAGGAACTGCATTCCATATTTCGTCTTCCCTTTGAAACACTTGGCCCTAAGGCGATGCACTATATGAACTCCGGTATTCTCCAATTTTTGTCGTTTTCACCGAAGGAGGAGATATTGTATTCCTACACTAGGGATCATGATCCTGTTTTCTTTATCTCACACTGGACAATAGACGACAGCGTCACATCCCAGCCGTTTTATGCAACTTAATGATCTTCCTGTACCTTTCGAGAGGCGGCTGAGTGGGCCATGCAGCCGATCTGGACGCTTTCGAGTAGATAAATTCCCCATTCCTCTGCCAGGGAACGAATCTCTGTTTCTCAGCTCTCCAGGCTCTTGATTAGTTATTGTCATCAAAACGTGGTCTGTTTGCAACAGGTCCATAGCTTCTTCCACAGCATATTCTACAGAGATTGGCATCCAGAAATTTCTTTCAAATTCCAGTCATAATTAGCTGCCTAATTATTCTTCCTCGTCTTCCCGTCCCTTAAATGTTTCCTCCAAAAACGGGAGTTGAAGTGATTTCCTATGTCACATGTGACCTATCCACTTTACATTGTTCGTTCTGTGCATATTGTTAAACTATTCGCCAAAATAACCGAAGAGAATGCACAAACTCTTTCTTGGATATTTATATTACACTATCACACTGAGTGTTCTTACATGCTTCCATCCACAGGGGATCATCATGAGGGAATCAAATTAATCTACAACGCATGAAACCAAATTCATCACTCTACACAGCTCACAAGGTGTAAAATATTCATATATTTAAAATGTAAATATTTCTTGTGTAATAATTGTGTAAGTACACTGGATCTTGATGTACTGGAAATTATTGTTAAAAAATTAAAGTAATTGAAATATAAACATTAAGAGAGATTTAAAATATATAGATTACAAAATATACATAAAAATGAGAGGTACAACGAGAGCTGCGATAACCAATACTGCACTTACCAGTATTTCGAGGCAGCCTACGTACTTAACGGAAGTTAACACAGTACTATCACGCTTGCACGTGACCTTCAATCAAGTGCAGTCCGCTCAAACCTTCCGATGCTGAATACCTTCCTAACTTTCGTTATGTAAATAGGCTGCTTCCGAGTTCCCGGTTCTTACAGTAATGTTTATCGCAACTGTCGTTCTGTTTTAATTTTATGTATATTTTGTACTTCGTTATATTTTAGACGTTTCTTAAAGTTTTAAATTTATTTTGCAGTACATCAAGACCCAATATACTTATACAGTTTTATACAAGAAATATTAACTTTTTTAGCTATTTGTCTCTTTTACACCATCTCAACCGCGTATAAGCGTGGCGTTATGCGATAATGCACTGAATTGATTCCTTGAAAATGGTCCATTGCGGATCGAAACATACAGAAATATTCAGTGTGATATTGTAACATAAATATCTAAGATAAATTGTGTGCATTTTGTTGGTTTAGTGTCATGAATTGTTGCCTTGTACAGTTGGGCTTCTTGTGTTTTATTGTGTGTAGCATGTTCTTGTTCTCCACGATTCTTTGTAATACATCTTCAATTTTTAAAAGATTAGTCCAAATGATCACCTCTATCCTTCTGCAGCACCACATGTCAAAACGTTCTAAGCAGTTCTGATCTACTTTCGGAACTGTCCAAGTTGCCGCACCACACAAAGCTATGATACAAATTTAGCACTTCACTAATATTCCTTCCTTAAATTTAACCCCAAGTTTCTGATCAAGTATTCGACTTGTAGAATGCTGCTTTTGTCGTGGCAATGCTGGATTTAAATTTATTCGTAAATCGTGCATTTTCATCATCAATCTACCGACTATAATATCCAGATATTTCGATGGTTACTAATGGGCAAATTATAATTCCGTTTTAAAGAAGTCAAATTTTGATGCAAATAGAAAGAAATAAACAAATAATTTTACATATATATATATGTATATATATATATAATTCGAAAAAAATTTGGGGGTATGAATCCTTATTAACAAATGATGGAAGATGTACACTTGAAATTAAATCCAGGATTGCCATGGCAAAAGCTGCATTCAGCAAAAAGTAGACTCTTTTTACCAGCAAATTAGACTAAATTTGAGGAAGAAACTAATATAGTGCTACATTTGGAGAATGCCTTTTTATGGTGCTGAAACTTGGACACTTCGGGCAGTAGATCAGAAATACCTGGAAAGTTTTGAACTGTGGTGCTGGAGAAGGATATAAAAGATCAGTTGGACCGATCACGTCAGAAATGAAGAAGTGTTACTTAGAGTCAAGGATCAGAAGAATATCCGACACGAAATAAGAAAACGGAAGGCTAACTAGATTGGTCATATCTTACGTAGAAACTGCCTTCTAAAACAAGTTATCGAAGGAAAGATAAAGGGGGAGATGGAAGTGGCAAGAAGACGCGGAAGAAGACGTAAGAAGCTACCGGATGACATTAAGGAGAGGAGAGGATTTTCTCGTTTGAAGGAGGAGGCGCTGCATCGCACTATATGGAGGCATCGTTTTGGAGGAGGCTTTAGACCTGTCGTTAGACAGAATACTGAATGAATGAATGAAGGAATTCTTAATATCTAAATCGCTGAACCACCGGCTATGTCACGTATATTATTCACATAGATAAATATTATAAACATCGACACTGCACTGAACAAAGAAAGCACACAATTTACAATAAAGTTAATTGCACTTATATCTTATTCATTTCAAAATGTGAACTCTCGTCAGAAATGTAGCTTTTGCAAACAGGTCCTCGTATCTTACAGACTCTATGTTCTTCAAAATGAGATCCTTATTTTGTAAAATTAGATGTTTGGAAGGTTTTATTAATATATAAAACATGAGTAGTTGTTAAAAAACTGACACTGAATCATGTATTGTGTCAACTGATCCTATTAGTATTGCTTTCTCTAATACAATGGTGCACATTCCAAAAAAATAAATAACAGCGGAATTAGAAGGACAAAAGGAAATTTCCATTAATATGTATGCTACTGTACTTAGAAAGGTCAGACTGTGTATGCTCGCCCATTACCCTTCTGTGAGCAATTGCGAAAAAGGGCCTGTGTGTTTGCCGCCAAGTTTAAAACAACGCGCTCAAAAAAACGTAACAACCGCCCCGCATAAGTTTAGTACATGCAGTCAGACTTATTTGTTCTGCTGTTTTAGAGTTTGAAGCTCCGAATTTTAATAAAATCCGTTGAATTTAATAATATGTAACATTTAATGCCTTACTAGAAATATACACTTCATGAAACGGGCTGCCCATTTATCGACGCGCAATTCCAGGGAATCTTTTGTTGGTCAGTTCTAATTTTCCGTTACAATTGCTTAGGTCTTGCATCGGTATTATTTCAGTGGTCATTATTGCCTCGTTTGTGAGAACAGCGTATACCACTAGAACGTGAGGGTGACTGTTGAGTAGATCAGGCTAATGCATTAAGCATTTCTTCCCCATATACCCCAGTTGCATTATCTGGAAGTGTAAAAGCTGTTGGCCGATCACGTAAGATAGATTCATAAGGTAAATTTGACGGACATAACCTAAACATTTTCGATCTTACCGATTTTTGGAGCAGAGTCCATAAGAAGCTAACCGGTTCTCAGATAGTCAAAAAGTTCCCACATTTTATGGAACCTGAAAGTCTATTGCCGCATTCACAAGTGCCCGCCATCTGTCCCTATCCTGAGCCAGCTCGATCCAGCCCATACACCCATTTTCCAATATCTAAAGGTCCATTTTATTATAATCCTCCCATCTACGCCTGGGTCTCCCAAGTGGTCTTTTTCCCTCAGGTTTCCCGACTAAAACGCGGTATTCACCTCTCCTTTCCCCATGCACGCTACGAATTTTTTTACTTATATTAAAAAAAATACTTCGCACACAACTTGTAAGTCTGTTCATCATTAATCCCGGTAGCAAATTTCCAACGCTTATTTCCAGTGCCTTATTAGGTACCTCCATCAAATCTACAGAGATGTGTTTCTTCCACATTCAACCAAAATACTACCCTGAGAAATGCTGCATATTTTTTCAAGCTACATTATTATACAAAATTGTATTGCCAATAATAAATGATGCTGGCGACTGTTGAATCAAAATTGTAAGCGTCCGCCACATTGATGTTGCTGAATGCTGAAAATTGGAAGGAAAGTTTGTGGATGTTCAGCATCGTAATAATGTTCATACAAATGTTCGAGAAAATCGGTTACGTAATCCAAATTTGATTCTGGTGACACCTATTCACCCACCCAGACAGCGTGGTGACCTCAAAAGTCGACTTATATCTGTCAGAAGAAGGAATAAAAGCAAGAAACGACTTTTTGTCAGTGTGCCCTACAAGAACATGCGTACTGTAAATACAAGTAACCATGATGTAAAACAAAATTTTGGCACAGTTTCAGGTCTGGAATTTTTCTGCAAGGCATTGTAGTCGCACGTGAGTGCTAATCTGACGTTACGCTCGATATATGCCACAGCGTCCACTGCCTTGGATTATATGATGATTGCGTCTGACAAATACAGTCCAGACACTGTTCACTTTGTTTATCTCTGCCACTAGGGTTGACCTTTGACGTTGACCTATGACAGTGTATGACGTAATTCCTCTGCCAGCTGTCCATTAACCGATGACCTAATCAGGAAATAAATATCCTTCCGTTGATGACCTTTGACCTATGACACAACCCGCCTCCCCTCGCCCTATTTGGTGTGTGGTGGGCTCTCGGCTAGCTGTCGTGTTTGCCTGGCATCTGGCCGGCCCGTGGCCAGCGCGCTAACTTGACTATGAGGTTGAAGTTTCCCGTTTTAATAATATTGTAGGGAATAAAGCTTTTCTTTAGGCACACGTAGAAATTTCGGTTAGCGCTCGCGTAGTTGTAGGGTGAGGCCACCCACTTGCCCCGCGCCTGATGTTGAACGTTAACCTAAGGTAAGGTTGTGTCTGTGTGTGTGGGGCTACCTGTGGATTTGGGAGAGATTTCTGTTAGATTTTGGTTCAGCGTGTGATGGTGATGTCTTGAAAAATGAATTTAGATGTTGATGTTATAACTCTGTTGTTAGGTAAAGAGAACATTTTTAATAATATTCCCCGCTAGCTGCCGTCTTAACCCGAGGTTGAGGTGTGACCTTAATGCGCGCACATTGTGGAAAGCTAGCGCCCTCTTTAGGTGAGGAACTTCGTTTGAAAAAAAAAATTCGCCACAAGGCAATGGAGCAAAGATAATAGCAAAGATACTTAGAGAAGGATTGAAAGGAGAATTGAGGCTGTACTTGGAGAAGATCAGTTTGGATTTAGAAGAGGGAAAGGAACTAGGGATGCAATTGGGATGACGAGAATAATAGCAGAACGAACTTTGGAGATAGATGAAGAACTGTGTGTTTGCTTCA
>Ga0209628_10003197_pt1 | contig 11384 bp, 3 predicted proteins | sample TergutCu122P4_FD_187285 | JGI IMG/M metagenome (GOLD analysis project Ga0209628, IMG submission 187285) | Cubitermes ugandensis P4 segment gut microbial communities from Kakamega Forest, Kenya - Cu122 P4 (SPAdes) (version 2) | ecosystem: Host-associated > Arthropoda: Insects > Digestive system >...
CACTGCTTAGTTTAGGTAAAGTTTTATGAATGTGATTTTTCCAGTTTATGTTTGTATCAAGCTCTAACCCTAAGAATTTGGTATTATTTACTCCAGTTAATAGCCTATTTATGTGTGGTATTTGAAAGCGTTCAGTTTGGCGGTTACTGCTAGTGAATTTGATGATGGCCCCAGAGCCGGTGCAGAAAATCTCGCCCCCTCCCCCGCGATTCAATCCCTGGACCGTCCAGCTCGTAGCAAGTCGCTCTGCTGACTGAACTATCCCGACCCACAATGTTGATACAGTGCGTTTCTTTAATCGCAGTCCTGAGCAGGGTAGCTCTAATGGATATCCTGGCTCATGCAAGCTTTCTAAGCAATTAAGCTGCCATACCTGGTTAGGCAATAAGAGGAAGATCTGTATGTTCAATGTACTGTATCTCTCACACTCAGCTAACTGGAGCATACTAAGTGAAAGTACAAATCGAATGTGGTTTGTTGTTGATAGAAATGTTATTGTGCACATAGCAAGCAGGCACAGCTTGGCAGGTAACCTCTCAACTCACCATATGTATACCCCATATGAGCTACCTATTCTATTCACTTATGTTTTTGCTATATAACACCAAATTTATCTTTATTTCCTGCCCCTCCTGTATTAAACAAATCCCTTGTTCCTACAGCATAGCACATCATCAGGCTGATGGTAAATGAGACAAATCCAGATAAAGTGAATACCAGATAATAATGAACAATCAGTCACAAGACAGAAGACATTAGGTGGTTTTCCAGCTTGGAGTTATGGCCTGGGAAATAATAATCCCTCATCATAAAGGATTAGGATATTTTGAAAGGTGACAAAGGACTTCAGATATAGAAAAATTAACAAAAGAGGGTAAAAAGCGGTTAAGTTCTGGGAATGCTTACAATCATTCAAATAATGAGTGGCTTCCCTTCCCATGCCAAACAATGTGCAATGCTAGAACTTCTTTGTTGTTCTGCATTAGTACAATACTTTATCTACAAGCTTACACAATTACAACAGAATGAGCATGTTTAAAAACGTGTTTCTGAGAAATTTTGGATTTAAAGGGACAGAGCAATACAGTGCTGGAATAAACTAAAAATATGTGTGGAACTCCATACTATGTAATGACCACTACTTGTGATTAGGGTGTTCAAATCAAGCAGGATGTGATAGGCAGGGCCTGTAGTGTATGGCATAGACTCTGGCCACCATCAACAGCAGAACAAGTGATGCCTTCACCAACTAACCTACCATCACTTCTAAAATTTGAAATTAATCAGACATAAAAGCTCCATTCATATTATCTTTTATTGAAAGTCATCTTGTTCAAATACATGGGCAGTACGTGTTAACAGGTATGTGCATACATCATATCCTTTGACAAGTGCACATACAGATATGTACACGCTTCATATTCATGGGCTTCTCCTTCCAGCATCTGAAAAGAAGAATCCTTGCATTAGCATAAAAAATACACAATTCTTAACAGAAATATGACATGGTATAATTAAATTCCTAGAACCAGAATTGCATTACACTACGGATACAACAAATCAACAAAAAATGAAGTAATCTGACAAAATGTGTTTTAAGGAGACAAAAATATGAAAACTGTAAGAATATGTTAATAATGCAACATAAAATATTTTAAAAATAGTTCATTATTAAGTCTATATTCTCAAAAAGCCCAGGAGGAACACCATCTGTAGGAAATTCTGTTGAAACTGAAGTTTCTGCACCAACACAAGTAGGCACAGTCACATGATAATCATATCTACTATATAACCCTTGGATTCAGTGATATAAGAAAATTAACTACTGCATACATTATGTTACTGTATTGATTTGAAAGTAGTTTCAAAAGTCCATTAATTATGATACAACTACAGTTGATACAGAACAGCATACATAGAGGGTATGACTTAAAACATAGTCAGTTCCCTTTAGTTTGTGGCACACATTTGTATCTCCTGCTCAAAATGCAAAATTGTTTTAACAATCCCACCTGTGTTTACCACAAAGAGTAAAATAACAGCCTCTCTGGATCAAAGTGTGAGACACTGACCATTCAAAAATTACCACCATGAAGTTGGCAACTGTAGAATCATTTTAATGAAATATTTTATAAATATTTGACGAAACTTTATCTCTTGCCACAGAAACAATATACACGTACATGTCATCCTAATCAGAGAAATGTAGGTTCCTTGTAACAGTTACTAAGGTATCTGAATGTACCTATTTTATACAGTGATATAACATTGTAAACAACAATAAATTCAACTTTATATTGAAAATGCCTTTGTTTCATTGGCCTGCCAAAAATCAAGTGAAGTATTCCATAGAAACTGTGGTTTTGCCAGCAACAATTTTCAAATATCCACAACTTTTCATTCATACCCACATTTCTCCACTACATGCAATAGTTCTGTTACACATACAAAATATCAGTAGCTTCTGCACCAAAGAATGAAGTGTGGTGGAATCTGAAGTTTTCTAGCTTCCACAATACAAGTTTAATGCACCAGTTGTTTTTTACTTTACATTAACTTATTTTTAAACATGTTTGTACTTGTTTTTTATGCTCTGTGAAGGAAGAATCTGTTAAGGTGTTCAAGAGAAGTAACAGCAGCTAATCTTCACCTACCCCACGTTCCTCCCAGCTGTTCCAAGTGTACTTTCACGGTTGCAATTCTCCTTTCAGCAAGGAATTGCTGTAGTGTCTTGGGCAGGGACATGAACAAAGTAAACTTGGAAGCTATCTTGTGGTTTCTTGTAAGATGGTGTCACTAACTCAGACAATGTACAATGTTGAATGTTTGGACAACAGGCCAATAATGAACTGCACAGAAATTTCAAAGAAAGTGGAAGTGGCATTAGCACAGCTATCCTAGAATCTACCTAGAAAAAATGTTAGGAAAACTACAAAAATATTATTTCTAAGAGGCATCTCCTAGGGAGAAACTGGAGTAGCATAGTAGGAACACTGACTGGGCTAGGAGCTGAACGGTCTGGTGTTTGAATCCCAGTATGGGCAAGAAATTTTTCTCTTCTTCAATATGGCCAGTCTGGCTCTGAGGCCCACAAAGCCTCCTATTTGATGGCCACCATGGCTCTTTCCCGAGATAAGTGGCCGGAACTTTCAGTTAATCACCCACCTCCATCTAGTAGTGAGGTTAGAATGAGTGAGGGAGCTATACCTTAACTCCCCTGTATGCCTTAATGGCATGGACAGGGAAAACTTTAGCATCTCCTTGGCAATTAACATTACAACAATCCATTCCTTAGCTAGAAGTTAAGTAAGACTTATTGTAAACTTACTTTTCTCAAAACTAAGATATAGAGACACTTCTCACAACTATATTAGCTTTGCTTTGGATGCTGTTTCTTCCTGATGTCTTCAAAAGTATTTTCTTCATGGGTGCTCTCTGAGCCTGTCTCACAGATGGAACTGTAAAGTGCTGGATTACTGGCAGCTCAGTCTTAGTAGGTCTTCCACAAAGAAACTCTGAAAGAGAATATCATACTTGTAAATAAGTCATTTGGCTAAATAAAACTGAAAACAGATTATGATCCAGAAACACAAAAATGGAATTGATTCTTTATAGATAGATAACAAATTAAATTAACTTGACACATTCATTTGTGACCACATTTCAAATTCCAGTGTGTGTTTCTCAAACATCCTAACTATAGTCAGTTAAATGTATTAATACACACAATAATTGGCCATTTACTTAATGCATTGTTCACATTATACTCTTCCTTTTATTTATTTATTTATTATATACATACAAAGACATAGATATACCATCCCCAAGTCTAAGAAAATTTGTCAGGTATATTCAGTTGAACAATGAAAATTCATTTGTTATACTTTTGCAATGTGCATGTCATGAAAAAATTTCACCAAGAGTTCAGAATAAAAGTCCTGCATCTACAGTGTGCGACTGTGAGTGTGTGTGTATGTGTGTGTGTTTTGTTGTTGTTGTTGTTGTGGTGGTGGTGGTCATCATCATCATCATCATTGTCATAAAACATGTATTTGACGCATAATGCATCACGCATTGCAACATATACTGTCATACAGGTTTTTACGGTACAAGAAGTAATAAGGGATAGAGCATAATGTAATGAGACAGACTTGATGTGATGCTTCTAGTGCTCAGAATTTGGGTGGAACCATCAAATTACATTTTTATTTCATACAGCGTAATCCCAGTTTCATGTATAATTTAAGGATTTCCTCAGACCCATGCTCAATATTGCTTCCCCTTCCAATTTTGTATAAATTTATTCTAACCCCATGGGACAAGTAGTGTTTGAGTAAGTCACTTGTCTAGTCAAGATATTACCTGCCTTTTACAGGCCTTAAATGCTCATTATGATGTCCACATGAGCCAGCTGGCTCATGTGCACATAGATTTAACCTTCAAATGATGGGGTTGGTATTTTAAATTTTAGTGCATGGTTTATGAAAAATGAATTATTTGAACAAAAAAAAACATAAAATTATGATGTAAATGGCATATTGCAGTAAATAAAACAGAGATCACACAGCATGTCTTAAAAAGACAGTAAATTTCCTTGTTACCTACATATATATATAAAATGAATTTCTAGGGGTGGTTTTTACATGTGTTTACATAGGCAAACATTGGTTATTTAAAGGCTAAAAAATGTTACTACTGCATAATTATCTGGACCTACTGTTAAACATAAAAATATAAAATATATTTTTAATATAGAATCCTAATCACTTTAAACTTACTTGATACAGCTGAAACTGTAACTCTGTGACACCCATTTAAAGTTGCTAAAGCCTGAGAGTTCTTCTGAGAGGTTCTCTCAATGGTAATAACAAATGGATCCAAGCATTCCTTTCTTTCTTGCCATATCTGCTGTCTGATTCTAGTTTGCATGGCACAACTTTAGCCACTTTTTGCTGACACTGGCTGCAGACAGCAGAGACCTGGAGTCTAACATTCTGCAAACAAAATTCTGAACACTACTTAATTGTGGCAGACAATTAGCAAATGCAGCCTGTTGAATAATCCTGTAATGACTGTACAGTAGATATACACACAATCTAGTCAACACAGGACACTTCATGTGCATTATGTTACAATGTTTCAAATAAGTTATGTCATGTAAAAAGTGGGATTAAGTAAAGCACATTCTCTTCAGAAAGATACTTTTTGAAATTATCAAGGTTATCCTATTTTTAATGAAACCATACACATTATTTACACTAAAATTATGGTCACACTAAAGGTAAGATAAATGATGGAAAAATACATGATTTGTGGATATGTGTATCAAAACAGATGGTACATTTCAGACACTTTTCTTCACAGTATATGGAATTCCTTTCTCACACAGTTTTGTGTGTTGGTATGAGTCTGGCAAAAACTGTCCTTGAGGATGAGATATTAAAACAAATAAAAACTTTAAAAAAATCCTCATTTATGGAAAAATGTAGAAGAAATTCAGTGACACATACCTTCTGTACAGTGAAAGATACCATAATGAAGTCACAATCAGGGACTAGAACCAAACACTGTTAGCAGCTGTAGCGAAAAATCCCCATGCCTACGCATGACAAAGTTAATGTGGTGCCAAAGTCAATAGTTCAAGCATTCAGTCCTACACAGGTCTGACAATGGTAAGGCACATGCAGCACATCTCATTTTGGACTTTGTCCTTTGTCAAACATTAAAAATAAACTGAATACAATGTGTCAGAGACAGGCAAAAGGGTGGAGAAACACCTGCTCAATTGGTGCCAACAGATAGAGCTATTCCATAAGTGAAAATATATCAGTTAAACTAACAGCTTAGTTGGGCCTAAAATAGATATTATCAACAAGTGATAATAGTGTACAAGTGATATTTAAATTCTTCACTGCTACAAACTTCATTTCCCACACCTAATACTTTATCAACTTACACAGAAATGATTCACATTCATCTGGCATTTTGTCAGTTTACACCCCATCAGTTGAAAAACAATTCATTCTATTGAGAAGTTTTGTTTCCTGATGGAGCTTCTTTCACAGTTCATGGACCAGTGTACTTGAGTAACACACATTACTGGTCTGCTGAAAATCCACAGTGGAGAGTGAATGTCTGGTGCAGCATTACTGGCATTCTTATCACAGGACCACACATTACTTGAAAATCATTATCAGGGCTCAGTTGTGCAGTCCTCTTATTTCAGGCTGTGCTTTACCACCTGAAGATTTACTGTTTTAAACTTCAAGAGTTAGAGAGGTTCCAAAGTATGGTCATCCCAAGCATTATTTGGTTAAAAAATTGAATTCTACTTGCAAATCACTCCAATTTTTAAATTGTTCAGATGTACTTCATGAACAGTATGAGGACTTACTGTTGATCACTGTCTACTGTTTTCACCATTCACATATCCACTTAATGAAAAATATGCTGTATTAGATAAAACAAATTCTGGATCAAGAAGGCCCTTAACAGATTTCTGACATCATCTGCAGTAACATATTATTACTTCACCCTCTGTACTATTGTCATTCTGTAGGGCTGCAACTTTAATAACTTGTTTGCAGCATGGGATGTACTTCTTAACATTCCACAATGATGGTCAAAGAGACAAATTTTCAGGTTTCCTTCTAATTAAGCATAAACACCACATTTCTTCTTCAGTTTGTGCAAGACATGTTTGAGTTTTCTCTGTGTCTAACACCAGCATCATTGCACAGAATTTAACCTCTGTTGTGCAAACTGGTGTGATGAAGGGCACTACAGTTCCACCAAATTTTCCATAAAGATTGCTTTAAAGTTTTCTCTGTAACTGAAGCTTTAATACTGTTTCATATTATTCTTAAAATTTTAACACATGCACAGGCCCATCCCATTCTTCTAAGAATAGGTTGTGCACTAATCTGAGATTGCAACAGAAGCAATTAGCTCTCTTTTCTTAGATTTAAAAGCTACTGGTCACGTGACTTATTTGTTTCGTTAGTTCACACATCTCAGTATGACACAAGGCGTACCCACATAAAAGAAAGCAGTTTATGATGCTTTTTGATGACAGTGAGTAATCAATGCTTATCAAAATGTAAGTGCAGGAACAATATTCCTCATGAACATAATGTGACTCTTTTGATGTTTTTCTGACCGTGCATCATAGTATAGACTTTTTTCAAGTTACCAACTTAATGGACACTTCCTTTATTCTATAACAATATATATGTTACATTATAATCCTCAACATGTTTCAAGCAGTACCTTTCTCATCCTCGGGAGGACAAATTGTATTATTACAGCCTCTGGTATCGTCACTCTCTGTAAACGGCCGTACAGTATGCCAGTTGACAGCTGCTCTCAACCGGCATGCTGTACAGCCATTTACAGAGAGGGATGATACCAGAGGCTGTAATAATACAATTTGTCCTCCCGAGGATGAGCAAGGTACTGCTTGAAACATGTTGTTACAGAATAAAGGAAGTGTGCATTAAGTTGGTAACTTGAAAAAAGTCTATAATGTGACTCTGTCAACATTACAACACAGTTCTTTTCAGTATGAACTTCTACATTAGTTTTGATTTACTATTTATCATAAATTATAATTTTAACGTTCAATGGAGGCTCAAATTTTAAAACAAATTTTTTCTCTACTCAACACACTGAAAGCCTACTCAAAACTTGTTTTATAAAAATCGTTATCCTAAGCAAACTTCTCAGCATGTAAGACATATGAATATTTTTGACAGGTATCTATGTTGAGATTAAGGACGCCATTCTCTTGGAATGTGAGAACAGTGTCACTGGACGAAAGTTTCAGACATTAGATGTCAGGAATCATTCATCCAGCACTGCAGTGTCACATCATAGAAGACAGGAATTCTCAATTATACTGCCGGGAAAACCTCAAAAACTGAAATTTATGATTTCTCAATTACTTCAGAAGCAGGGAATAAGCAGTAAATTCTATTTCATCTACATTATTTTTTTAGGTAGCCCTGTATGTGCTTCTCCCTCACACACCTACATCTGTGAACATTTCTATCTTATAAAGCACTCCAGCTTGCTCAAGGCAGCAAGAAAGTTTGACAAGACACAACTTTAACTGTTGATGTGATCAAATGAAACAACCAAGAAGGCATTTTTTATACATGAGTGATTTTACAATTGGAGTCTCACAAGTAGACATGAACAAGTAGGCCTGCTGTTATGAAAACACTTGAATACCACCGAGACTATCAATTGATAATTAACCCAATAATCCGACATCAAAAAAGGTGCAAACACATTTTGCTTACCATTTTGAGATTTTAATTGCACTACCAGCTCTGGACTAAGAAGTTCCATTTATATCATTTCATACAAAGGCATGCATTATTTACAGTTGTCTGTTTCATCACACTGTTTGGTTTTCTGAAACAGAAGTTGCAGTTTATAAGGATCTATTCTACACGGCATAGTAACTATGAAATTAACGATTATAAATTCGTTCAATCTATAGATATGACTCTGACCTAGCTGGTATGAGAGGCCACCGATACCCAGGAAATTATTCTTAATTGCTCACACTAAACGAAACACATTCAACATTCCGTAAAAATCGTAGTTAAGTGAAGGCTGTATCTCTTCCCTCTCCTCGCACGGGATTCAACGTTATCCATTCCTAAAAAAATCACTCTGTACAAATTATTTATCCGCTCCGTGCTCACATACGCTGCCCCTGTTTGGAGCAACACATCATCCTCCAACTATCGCCGTCTACAAATTTTGAAATCCAATGTCTCCGCGTTATTGGCAACTACCCCAGGCGCACCCCCATTCCACGTCTTCATACGGCCCTAAACGTCGCACCTATCCGCGACTTCATTTATCATTTGACCGATAACTTTTTTGGCAGCTGCCACGCCCACCCCAACCCCCTCGTCCGTTCCATAGGAAACTACACCCTAGCTGACCTCCACCGCCAGTATAAAAGATACATACACAAACGGCCCAAGCATCTTCTTCTGTAACTATTTACCCAACTGCCGCAGTGTTTTTCCTTTGTACTTGTTTTTCACTGCTACACTACCTAACACGGTAGATACTCTATCATTCGCTCTGCGAGTAACAACTATGGCAAAATGGTTAAGGGAACAATTTTGTAACCTTGTGTATTTCACTTATTTTTCTGTGCAACAAATCTCTTTAAAAAAATAATAAGAAGGCAGTAAACACCTGTAGGCTCTCACAAATTAAAACATCAGCAAGTCCACGCATTATCCTTCAGTTTAACGCTCAAAATTAATCCAAACGTCACTCTAACCGAAGTTGCCCCTTCAACATGAGCAAATATGATGAAATGCAATCAGGTGAAAGTAGAATGCCAAAGCGGCAAGAAGTTGCTTGTAACTTACTGCAAGTAATTTTGTCGGAAAAATATCGGCCCGTTAAATTCCATGTACGGAAAAAACGTATGCAATTAAATAAACTTAATTTCTCGAAAGCTCCTCAAGTTCTACAGAACTCCCACGTCCCTCTTAAATCACTCCTAAAGAGACCAAACACAAAATTCAGTTCAGTTGATTCTTGCAGCGACTGGATTATGATTGCCTTTACGAACCAAATTCTCTGTCACATAAAGCAATGTAAATACAGAAAAACGGGAATGTACGTAAAATACAACATGAAACACCTTTTCCTTGCAGACTAGTTAGCTTTCGCAATTCATCTAATCAGCAGCATAGAAAGAGCACAGTTTCGCAGACTGGATGTTTCCGTCTTTACGAACAGTGGGAACAAGGTATATACTCAGTTGGGTCCATTAAAGCGATCTGTTCTCAAACATGCGCAACGTATAGATTTGAATGTGTGTTTCCTGACATCCGCTGCATTGCTGCTCTGTAAGTTCTCTTTACATACTGAACAATTATAAACACTACCCAGAATAAAATATCTTACCTCAGAATCATAGTGCCCATCTCTTCCGGAAGTTTTCCAACGATGTCGACGAGACGTCCTTCTAACGCAGAGTTTAACCCAAATGCCAACACCAAGGAATAGAATGGCTCCATCTTCCCACAATTACCATGAAACGCAATACAACGGACACAAAACCTTCACAATAATAACCCAATCACAATAAACCCGATGATTCTCAAAAACAAATTGGCACCCAAATTTTCAAAATCTGCATTTTATAGTGCCAGTCTACGAAACCGAGGAACCAAACATAACCAATGTCTTACCGACGGTAAATAACAAATCCACCAATGGGAAGCCATGTTTCAAAAAGACTGACAGTCAATCAAGCACTATCTGTGAGCGCTTCTAGTCACCATAGACGAGATGTAATGTGAATGGTTATCATGGATCCCATATTTAGTTAGAATGTCTCAAAGAAGTGTTTTCACATTTAATTACTGGTATCTATCCACGTATTCAGGCGGAACAAACATTTAATTCTAACTGGTGCGGCAGAAAAACATGACGGTTTTTAAGTCTCTTTATATTGGCAACCGTGTGGGATGGGGTAATGTAATCGTCAGTGGCTAGCTGGTTTCATGCCATTTCAGTAGCAATGGAGCTGCGGACCGCGCAGCATTGTGCTTTCGTTGCTGAAGATTATTTCAAGAATGGCGGCTCAGCCGTTACAACATAACGATTATTTCGCAGACACTTTAACATTCCTCGTCATGGCCGTGTCCCTTGTCGTAACACCATAAAAGAATGGGTACAGAACTTTCGGGAAGATGCTTCGGTCTTAAAAAGAAACCCCCCCCGAGGCAGAATTCCTACGGTACGAACACCAGAAAATGATGAGGATGGCTATTGTGAAGAGTCCAAGGCGTTCAGCGAGGAGGCATTCCGCTGCCATAGGAATATCTGATAGCAGCTTGCGGAGAATTTTACACAAGGATCGTAATTTTCATCCGTACAAAACTGCGATTGTTCAAGAATTAAATGATCGCGATATGGCTAACCGCAGGGTTTTTTTCTGAGCAACTTCTCGAAATGCTGAATGATGACGTTACCAGCACTCCCCTAATGACTGATGACGCACATTTCCACTTGTCAGGTTATGTGAAAAAACAAAATTATCGCTACTGGGCACCTGAAAATCCACAAGAGCTGCATCAGCGTCCTCTCCACAGCGAAAGATTTTCTGGTGTGGGATCGCATCTTTTGGAGTCCTTGGCCCTTAACGTCTTTGAAGACAACGAAGGTGCAACCGTTACTGTGACATCCGAGCGCTATGTGGCAATGCTACGCAACTTCTGTGAACTAGAGTTACGTCGTCGTGGGATCGATCTCTCATCAGTATGGTTTCAGCAAGATGGAGCAACAGCCCACACAACAAGGGCATCATTGAGTGTTCTGCGGGAAATACACTATTTCCA
>Ga0209628_10003198_pt1 | contig 11383 bp, 10 predicted proteins | sample TergutCu122P4_FD_187285 | JGI IMG/M metagenome (GOLD analysis project Ga0209628, IMG submission 187285) | Cubitermes ugandensis P4 segment gut microbial communities from Kakamega Forest, Kenya - Cu122 P4 (SPAdes) (version 2) | ecosystem: Host-associated > Arthropoda: Insects > Digestive system...
AATTTTTACCTTTATTCTCTGAAATCAAGCCCATTGCGATGCCCGAAACCGGCTTTTTAATAGGTACGCCGGCATCCATAAGAGCCAAAGTTCCTGCACAAACAGTTGCCATAGATGACGAGCCGTTACTTTCCAAAATATCTGAAACAATGCGAATTACATATTCATAATTATCAGGAAGAATGGGTTGTATCGCACGCAAAGCAAGATTTCCGTGTCCAACCTCTCTACGACCAATACCTCTGCTTGGACGTGCTTCGCCTGTTGAAAATGGCGGAAAATTATAATGCAGCAAAAATCTGCCTTTGCCTTGAATTAATGCTTCGTCAATAATTTTTTCATCAAGTTTTGTTCCCAAAGTAACTGATGAAAGCGATTGTGTTTCGCCTCTTGTGAAAACAGCCGAGCCGTGAGTACCGGGAAGATAATCAACCTCCGACCATATAGGACGAATTTCGGTTGTTTTGCGACCGTCAAGGCGTTTGCCCTCGTCAAGAATAGCGCGGCGCATTGCCTCTTTTTCTACATCGTGATAATATTTGCCAACCAACGCTTTTTTCTCGTCAGTGAGTTCCTCTTCCGGAATTGCTGCAAGATATTCATCTTTTACAGCGGCAAAATTTTCGCCTCTTTCGTGTTTGTTTGCATTGCACGAAACGGCAACTTCATACACTTTTTGATACGTTTTTTCCCAAACGTCTTTTTTCAAATCATCATCATTAACCTCGTGGCAATAGTCGCGTTTTACCTCTTTTCCAGCCAGACGCATCATTTCAAGTTGCACCTCGCACTGTGGTTTAATCGCTTCGTGCGCCACCTTAATCGCTTCAAGCAAAACTTCTTCTGAAACCTCTTTCATTTCGCCTTCAACCATCATAATGTTGTCCAAAGTTGCGGCAACAATAATTTCTAAATCAGCATTTTCGAGTTGTTCAAAAGTTGGGTTAATCACAAATTCGCCGTCAATTCTTGCCACGCGAACTTCGGAAATAGGACCGTTAAAAGGCACATCAGACACCATCAAAGCCGCCGATGCAGCCAAGCCCGCCAAAGCATCAGGCATATCAACGCCGTCAGCCGAATAGAGAGTAACATTTACAAAAGTGTCAGCGTGAAAATCGTCAGGAAACAGCGGACGCAACGCTCTGTCAATGAGACGCGAAATCAAAATTTCGTAGTCGGACGGGCGTGTTTCACGGCGCAAAAAGCCGCCGGGGAAACGTCCTGCCGAAGAAAATTTTTCTTTATAATCAACCGATAACGGCATAAAATCGGTACCGGGTTTGGCATCTTTTGCAGAACAAACAGTTGCCAACAACATTGTTTTACCCATCGTAAGCATCACAGCGCCATCGGCTTGTTTTGCCAATTTGCCCGTTTCGAGGGTAATTTCTCTACCGTCAGCCAATCTGACGGTCTTTGTAATTACGTTCATTACAATAAAATTTATTTATTTATACTTTTTAAAATTGCGCAAAGGTACAAAAAAAATAGGGAATAGGAGGTAGGAGTCAAGGATTTTTTCATGGCTAACGCATTAAAATCCATAACTCATTAATAATCACAAAATTAAAAAGTTAATTTTTGTTAATTTAGTGTTTCGTAATTAATTGATAATCAGCCACTTATCCTATTTTAATGCGTTAGACCTGAAGAGTTTTTTTTGTAAAACTATTTACAACAAAATATTATCTAATAAACCGAAAATTAATAACTGAAAACTTTTTATTAATTTTGCAAAAATTTTTAAAAAAATAAAATGAATATTACTATAATCATCTTACTTGTAGTTATAGGGGTGGCATTTTTGCTACTCGAAATATTTTTTATACCCGGCATCAACATCAGCGGAATTGCAGGTGCGGGTTTTTTAATTGCCGGAGTTACTGTGGCGTTCAAAAATTTCGGTGCAATAGTCGGCTGGGTAACACTGCTAATATCCATTGCGCTTTTGACAACTTTTGTTGCTCTTTTTATAAAAGGGAAATTTTGGAAAAGAATTTCATTAAATACTGAAATTTCTTCAAAAGTTGAGCAACACAATTTGGCTGTGCAGGTTGGTGAAACAGGAATTGCAATTTCACGGCTCGCACCGATTGGTAATGCTAATTTTTCTGGAAATGTGGTTGAAGTTAAATCATTAAGCGGTTTTATTGATGTTGGCAGCGAAATAGAAGCAATTTCGGTCAGTGAAAATGAAATTTTAGTAAAAATTAAGAAATAAAGATTTCATTTATAAAAGAGTATGAGTAATAAAATTACATTTGCAGATATAAAAAATTCTGAAGAAATAAGGACTTATATTAAACAAGCCGATGCTTCGCTTGAAGCACTTGGCTATACCGAACATAGTTTTGCACACGTTACAAAGTGTGCAAAAACAGCAGAAATGTTACTTGAAGGGTTGGGATACAACAAGCACCGGATAGAATTAGCAAAAATAGCCGCTTATATGCACGATATTGGCAACGTGATAAACCGCAACGACCACGCACAAAGCGGTGCGCTTATGGCTTTCCGTATTCTCGACAAAATGGGAATGCCGCCCGAAGATACAGCAGCAATAATAACTGCCATAGGCAATCACGATGAAAATACTGCATTCCCTGTAAATGCTATTGCAGCAGTAGTTATTCTCGCCGATAAAACCGATGTGCGCCGCAGCCGCGTAAGGAAACGTCCAAATCTTCTATCCGATATTCACGACAGGGTAAATTATGCAGTAGAAAAAACAGAATTAAAACTTAATAAAGAAGAAAAGACATTGACAATCTATTTTACGATAGACACAAAAATAAGTCCGGTAATGGATTATTTTGAAATTTTTTTAGAAAGAATGTTGCTTTGCAGCAAGGCAGCAAATTTTTTTGGATTAAAATTCAAAATTAATATAAACGGAAATTATTTATTGTAAAAGATATTTAGTGTGTAGTTCTAAAAAATCGTTACAGATTTTTTTAGGACTACACAAATTTATGCCGTTGTTTAAACTTTTCATTCATCCTTATAAACAAGTTTTAGACGCGGCGGGTCAACAAAATGTTCATCAATCTCAATTTTGTAGGTATAATAGCCATAAGGCAGATTATACCACATTGTGCCGCACCAACTTTGAGATTCATACTTGATTTCATGTCCGTTTATTTTACCAACAAGCGTAATAACAGGCGAATACGGACTGCCATCAACAATAAAATTTTGATACTGTATAAAATCAGTACATCCTCTTGCGCCGATAGTGCCAATATAAACGGTTTCATCCCCACAAGTTGTATAAACGTCTTCAAGTTGTTCGAGTGTGCAGTTTATATAACTTACATAAATTGCCTGAGCGGGTTGCTGCACCTTTTCAAAATACAACTTATTTTCTGCGCAATTAATAATCAGAAAATTGTCTGTAATTGAATAGGTTAAAGATTGTGATAAGTTAAAAACCAAAAGATGTTCCCAATCAGCAAAACCACCACAATACATTTCTGTACCTGGTCCAAAACTGTTAAATTTAATAACATTTTGATTTTCAATTACATAATTTCCTGTTTGATAATTGCAATGTGGTGTAAATTCTAACGTGCCGTTTTCTTTAAATTCAACAAGATATGCCTCGTCAAATATATCAAACGTCTGCGGAACTACTGTAATTTCGGCAGTTGCTTTGTTTTCAACCTTAACAAACATCCATTTTCCAATCAAATTATTATTTTGCTGCAGTGTTGTTGGGTTACAACCTGCCATCGCCAAACTCAATGCAGCAACGGCAAAGAAATAAAAAAATGTGTTCTTTTTCATTTTGATTTTTTATTTAAAGATTAATAATTTTAATGATTTGTTTCCTTCACATTATGTCCATACGTGACTTTGGTGTGAGGGGGACGTTTTTTTTCACCAACATTTTCCTTCGGCTTTTCAAGTGTGCCTAACGGCACATCGTTCATTCTAAATTTTCTAATAATATTTTGAGTTTTTATTGTAATTCCGAATATTTGTTAATTAAACGTACCATTAAGTCATTCAAAAATTCAACCTGATACTCTCCAACTGTTGGTGTCAAATGTTCATTGCCAATACCGCTATCGTTGGTAATAAACACATAAGTTCCATTGGTAGATATAGCCATAAAACGCATAAGAAACTCGGTCTCTTTATCAATACCGCTCGCAGTAACAGGAATAATTTTTATGCCTTTTTCAGCCGCTTTTTTTATTGAATTTTGAATACTTTTAATCACATTGTCTTCGTAGTGAGGGGGCGCATCGAGTATAAGAAACATCAGACGGGTTTTTGCATTGGAAGACCATTGCAGTTCGTTAGTGGCTTTTTCAAGTGCGGTATGAACGGCTTCGGGAAAATCGTCGCCGCCATTTGCCGACTGTTTGTTGATGAAACTACTTGTAACCGAAATGTCGCTGCTAAAATTAGAAACCCGCGTAACATACTCATCTCCCTCATCTCGATAAAAAACGGCAGAAGTATAAATTGCCGCTTGCAAATTGTTGTTTTTTACCCTTTGTATCACATCAACCAACTCTTTTTTGATATACTCAAGTTCATCACCCATAGAACCAGTTGCATCAACAACAAGTGCAATTTCAATGCGGTTTTCAGGCTGCGCTGCCTTAACAATAATTTCATTAATACCTTGCGAATATGGAATTGCACTTCGCATTTCAAGATTTCCATTTACTGCAATCGCAATATTTGAATAATCAACGGAATTTGACAGTTGAAATAAATCAACCCACAACTCTGCTTTACCGAAATTGTCGGTGCGAGCAGTAAAAATTGTTGTTGAATTTCGTTTCAATTCAACAACAGCATTGTTCAATGGCTTGCCGTCTTCAGTTAAAACTTTAACAGATACGCGATTATTGTTGTAAAATTTCCAATAATCGGGCATAGAGCGATAGGCACTATCAGCAATAACATTGTTCCAGAAAGACCAGTTATCGAGGTCATTCCATTCGCCTGCGGTAAGCACGCCGGGCTGTGATTGCCCTCCTTCGTTATTACCACTACCTCCACCACCGTAACTATCCATAGATGGGACTGATTTTAAACTGCAACTTGTAAGAATAACACTAATTACAAGTAAAAAATTAGAAAACTTTTTCATAAAATATTAAAAATTAAAAATTTTGCTTATAAATACAAAAACGTATAAATGAAAAAAATGTGGCAGAAATTTTTGATTTTTAACAAAGTTTAACCTGCTTATTTCGGTTAAGGGTTAAGGGTTAAGGGTTAAGGGTTAATGGTTAAAGATGAAAGACGAAAGGAAAAAGTCGGAAAATTTCCTTCACCCTTCACCCTTCACCCTTCACCTTTCACCATTTTCCTTTTCCCATTAAATTAATGCCTGCAACCTCGCAATATACTTTCCTATAATGTCAAATTCGAGATTTACTACTGTGCCGACCTCTATTTGTTTAAAATTAGTATTTTCAAAGGTATAGGGAATTATCGCCACTTCAAAAGTGTTGTCAGTAGGGGTGCAGACGGTTAAACTCACGCCATTTACCGTAACAGAACCCTTATCAACACAGAAATAGCCGCGTTTTGCCATCTCTTTATCTACCTGATATTCAAAGAGGTAATAATAACTTCCGTTTGCTTCGGTAACTTTTTTGCAAACCGCCGTTATATCAACGTGTCCCTGCACTATATGCCCGTCAAGGCGTCCGTTCATTATCATTGAGCGTTCCAGATTGACGAAACTGCCAATTTGCAAACTGCCGAGGTTGCTGCGGTCAAGCGTCTCTTTTATGGCGGTAACGGTGTATTCATCGCCGTTTATATAAACCACTGTCAAGCAAACGCCGTTGTGCGACACGCTTTGGTCAATTTTCAATTCGCCTGTAAATGAGCATTTTAGCGTAATGTGCAAGTTGTCCCGCTCACTTCTTAAATTAGTTACAACTGCCGCTTCTTCTACTATTCCTGAAAACATTTTTTTGATTTAAAAGTTATTTTTATTAATGTCCGCAAAATGTCCATAAAATTTTCAGAAAAAAGATTTTAGACAAAAGAAGATAGAAATAGACGTTTTGACTATTAGATTTTGTCTTATTATCTTAAAATCTTTGTCTTTCTTCTTTAATCTTTAATCTTTTGTCTAAAAATAAATTATAGGACCTTATACGGATTATCTAATTATTTTTTTTGCAAAATTACAATTTTCTTTTCAAAAAAAAACAAAAACTAATAAATATTTAATTTTTTTTTAGTTCTTTTTTACCACAAAGAACGCAAAGTTTTACACAATGTGCGCAATGGTAAATCTCTGGTTATAATAATTTGCGTTCTTTGTGATTTCTTTGTAACTTTGTGGTTAAGTAAAACAAAAACTTAATTAAATAAGTTACAAATAACTTTTCAGCCGTGCAATCTCCTCTGCCCAAAGCGTTTCATCGGGAGTTTCAAGGATAAGAGGAATATTATCAAAACGTTTGTCCTGCATAATCCATTGAAAAGGGGGTTCGCCAATAAAACCGTTACCGAGTGTTTCGTGCCTGTCAACTCGGGAGCCAACGCCTTTTTTGGAATCGTTGAGGTGCATTCCGCTCATATATTTGAAACCAACAATTTTCTCAAAATCGCTAAATACCTTTTCAAAACTTTCTTTCGCTGACAAATCGTAGCCGCCGGCAAAAGCGTGGCAGGTGTCAATGCAGACGCCAACACGGCTTTTGTCATCAACCAACTCAATTATTTGTGCCAAATGCTCAAAGCGGTAACCGATGTTTGACCCCTGTCCCGCAGTGTTTTCTATTACGGCGGTAACATTTTTCGTCTTTTCAAGTGCAAAATTTATTGATTCGGCAATAATTTTAATACACTCATTTTCAGATATTTGATTAAGATGTGCGCCGGGGTGAAAATTCAATCTGTCAAGTTCCAAAACTTCGCAACGCTGCATTTCGTCCAAAAAGGCGTGGCGCGATTTTTGCAAACCATCTTTGTCGGGCGAGCCAAGATTTATCAAATAACTGTCGTGAGGCAAAATTTGCTTTGCCGTATAACCGAATTTTGCGCAATTTTCCTTAAATTTTGCAATCGAACTCTCCGAAAGCGGCGGCGCAAACCATTGCCGCTGATTTTTTGTAAAAAGCGCAAATGCCGTTGCTCCGATTTTTTGAGCGTTTAATGGTGCGTTTTCCACACCGCCGCCCGCACTGATATGTGCTCCGATATATTTCATAATTTTGTTGGTCTAATGGTTCTGTATTATATATAATTCAAACCTTACGCTAATTTTAGTGTCAGTTCCTTCATTGTTTTTGCAGGTAATTTTTGTTTGTAGAGAATGCCATAAACCGCATCTAAAATTGGCATATTGACGTGAAAATGTTCGTTAATTTCGTGAATACATTTTGTGCCATAATAACCTTCTGCAATCATCTCCATCTCTATCTGCGCCGATTTTACCGAATAACCCTTGCCAATCATCGTGCCGAAAGTGCGGTTTCGGCTGAATTTTGAATATGCCGTAACGAGCAAATCTCCGAGATAAACACTCTCCTCCAAGTCGCGGTGATACGGGTTCACTGCATTACAAAAGCGCTTTGTCTCCTGTATTGCATTTGACACCAAAACTGCTTGAAAATTGTCGCCGTACTTCAAACCGTGGCAAATGCCCGTTGCGATAGCGTAAATATTTTTCATAACAGACGAAAACTCAATGCCATAAACGTCATCGCTGGTGTATGTCTGCACAAAATTGTTTGTCATTTTTTCTGCGAGCATACGGGCTGTATCGCGGTTTTTGCATGCGATTGTAAGGTACGAAGTACGTTCCAACGCAACCTCCTCTGCATGGCAAGGACCACTTAAAACTGCAAGTTGCTCCATAGGAACGTTATAAAACTGATGAAAATATTCCGAAACAATAATATTTTCGTCTGGAATAATACCCTTTATCGCCGAAACAATAATTTTTTTATCAAGTCGGCGGTTTAATTTTTTTAGATGATTTTTCAAAAAAGGCGATGGCGTGGCAATAATCAGCACATCGGAATTTTGCACTACTTGATTGATATTGCTTGTAAAATTAATTCTATTTACGTCAAAATTTACGCCCGAAAGGTAAGAAGGGTTGCGACCTATATTTTTAAACTCTTTAATCTGTTCGGGGCGGCGCATATACCAGTTGATTTGGGAAAGATTTAACAACAATATTTTAGCGATTGCAGTTGCCCAACTGCCGCCGCCCAAAACCGCATATCGTAGTTCTTTTTGTATGTTCATATTGTTTTTTGTTTCGTAATTTATATCATATCTAATTGTTAAAAATTAACTTTTCTATTGTTTTAATAAAATTTTCTGCGGGCTGTAAAAGCAAATTTACATCTTCTTCTTCAATAACTTCCCAATCACTGTAATCGCCTGTTTGCCGCAAATTAAACAGATGGTCATACATTTTTCCAAATGATTTTTCCAATCTGTTTTTTTTGATATAATGCAAGCCCAATAATGTTTTTACTCCGTTGTGCGAATGCGTCTCATAACCCTCGTTGATAAGTAAAGCCGTTGCAGCATAGTAACAGGCATAATACAATCTGTTTGCTGCCGTTCTGTAGAATTTGTTTTCCATAAAAACAGGAATTTCAGAAAAGGTCTCATTTGCCTTTTCTAACCTGAATTTTACAAGTTCTTTTCTATCAATTTCTTTTAACATATTTACAATTTTTTAATTAATTTCAATACCTTCACGCATTACATTTTTGTAAAAAGGAAAAATTTTACCTTTGTTCCACTCCTCGTTGGTGTATAATTTTGGATTGATGGCAACAGCATATTCCCAACCTAATTCCGTAAAAGGATATGCATAATTATCATAATCATTCCATTTATGCTTTCCTTTTTTGTTAAGCAAAACAAGCAAATCCCAATCTGAGTTTTGCTTTGCATCTCCACGTGCCTGCGAACCAAAAAGTATTAATCGGTCATTTGGCAGTATTTTGCGCTTTAATGCACGAATATTTTCCAAAATTTGAGTGTTCATTTGCCTATAATATTTTTTGCAAAGATAGTAAAAATTAAGAACTAAGAACAAATAATTAAGAGTTTTTTTAATATAAAAATTGCCAAGATAAAAATAATCGTGGCAACCAAATAAATTTTGTTAAAATTGTGGTTAAAGACATTCCTTTATTGTGCTACACAACGAACAGGACAACCTACATTCCTATATGTGTATGTATAATTTGTTTGATAACTATAGAAAATCAGACAGTAAGCGCAAGGGCAGTAGGTATCGTTGAACCCTGTACTGCTCCAATAGAACCCTTGTTCACCTACGCCTTTTAGTGTGCCATTATCTCGATAGCCAACAGCAGGCAGAAAAATTTGATTAGGGGCAGTGCCAAATATACGCCCGTATGTGCCGTTTTGTGTTGTCCATACGCCTGTACCGAGAGATTCAAGTTCCACTCGTGCTGGAACACGCCAACCATTAGGGCAAGGGTCGTTAGCAACAGACCATGTTGTAGATGTGGTGTAAGAATTATCCCAACCTGATACACTGCCTGTGGCTGCCCAAGCAGTCGTTCTATTATATTGGTAAAACTTGCCAGCACTTTCAGGCGCAGAGGCAAAAGTGCGAAAATTATCTACATTGCGTGTAGCCCAAACTCTTCCATTAATAAGCACTCCCCCATTTAAACTTTTTACTGTTACTGCACAGTTAGCGGTTTTGTTTCCTGATTTGGCAGAAATTGTAGCCGAACCTGCCACGTTGGCAGTTACCTTGCCGTTTGTTGATACGCTTGCAACAGAGGCATTGCTGCTTGTCCAGGTAATCGCTCCGCCAGCAGGGTTGGTGGTGGCAGTAAGAGTTTCAGTTTCGTTGGGGAACAAAGATAAAGACGTTTTGTTCAATGTAACAGAATTTACATCACTGACAGTTACTGCACAGGTAGCCGTTTTATCTCCTGCTTTGGCAGTGATAGTTGCTGAACCCAATGCTTTGGAAGTTACCGTGCCGTTTGTTGATACGGTTGCAACATTGTCATTGCTGCTTGTCCATGTAACAGTTTTGTTGGTTGCATTAGCAGGTAAAATTGTTGCTGTTAATTTTTCTGTTTTCCCTACCAGCATAGAGAGCGAAGTTTTGTCTAACTTAATACTTGTTACTGCAATAGTTTTTACAACAGTAACTTCGCAGGTAGCAGTATAGTTGCCCGCTTTAGCTATAATAGTTCCTTTTCCAACCGCCTGACCGAATACGACACCATCTGCTACTGCTGCATAAGGGCTAGTGCTTAACCAAACAACTGTTTTGTTGGTTGCGTTTTTAGGCGAAATGGTAGCGGTTAAAGTATACCATTCCCCCATTTCAACAGTAATCGCTGTTTCGCTTAACTTAATGCCTGTTACCTCTACATATTTATTGCAAGAGGTGGTCAATACCGTTGCCATAAAGGCAACTCCAAGAAAAATTTTAAATTTCCTCATACTGATAAATTATTAAAAAAATTATTGTATATAATCTTTACGCTGCAAAAGTACAAAAAAATTACGATTTTAGATTTACGATTTACGATTTTTTTTATAATTTTGCAAATAAAAGACAAAAGAGCATAGACAATGGACAATAGACAGGTTTGCTGGTATGAAAAATGTCTATTGTCTATTAGCGAAGCGTGGTCGCTGAGCGTAGTCGAAGCGGTCTATTGTCTATATTCTAAAAAAACATGAAAATTCCTTTTATCAAAATGCACGGTGCGGGCAATGACTATGTTTATATTGATTGCTTTAAAAATGTGGTTGAGCAGCCCGAAAAGTTGGCGGTAGAGATTTCCGACCGTCATTTCGGCGTTGGCTCTGACGGACTTGTGCTGATTTTGCCGTCCGAAATTGCCGACTGCAAAATGCGTATTTTCAATGCAGACGGCTCAGAAGCAAAAATGTGCGGAAACGCTATTCGTTGCGTTGGAAAGTATCTTTATGAAAATTATTATTCCCGTCATCGTCATTCTGAACTTGTTTCAGAATCGCTTAAAAATCAAGCGATTGCGGGTCTGTCATTGCGGGCTACGACCCGCAACCGCAATGACAAAATAGAACAAAATATTTTAAAAGTTGAAACTTTGAGCGGAATAAAAACGCTGGAAATATTTACCAATCGTCATTCTGAACTTGTTTCAGAATCTCCAAAAAATCAAGCGATTGCGGGTCAAGCCCGCAATGACGAGATAGAAGTAAAAGTTGATATGGGCAAAGCCGATTTTACTGCAAAAAACATTCCAATTATCTGTAATTCAGATACTTGCATAAATCAGCCATTGGAAATTGACGGCAAGGAATTTTTAATAACCGCTGTTTCGATTGGTAATCCTCATTGTGTTGTTTTTTGCAAAAGTGTTGATGAAATTCCGCTCGAAAC
>Ga0209628_10003200_pt1 | contig 11379 bp, 11 predicted proteins | sample TergutCu122P4_FD_187285 | JGI IMG/M metagenome (GOLD analysis project Ga0209628, IMG submission 187285) | Cubitermes ugandensis P4 segment gut microbial communities from Kakamega Forest, Kenya - Cu122 P4 (SPAdes) (version 2) | ecosystem: Host-associated > Arthropoda: Insects > Digestive system...
TTACTGAAAATCAGTTACAAAGGTACAAAAACTCAAGGTCTTTTCCAAATAAAATTTAGTTATAATTAGTTAAATATCAACAACTTACAAAGATTTTTTGAATTTTTGTCATGTACTAAAAACTTTTAATTTTAAAAAAATGAATAAAGCAGATTTTAATAATCGTTTGTATGAAATTCACAAACACATTTGTAGTGAAAACACCGGTTCGCCCGATGAGTTTGCAAAAAAATTAAAAATAAAGCGCAGACGGCTATACTACATTTTGGAAGAACTAAAAATTAGTGGTGCTGTAATTAAATACAGCAGAAAAAGAGCTTCATTTTATTATGAAAATGACCTTGATATAACACTAACAACTATCCATCTTTCAAATAAATAAAAAAAATTAACAAAAATTTTGTTCCGTACAAGGAAACTGCACTAAATCCGCTTACCTTTGCATTGATTTATTTTATAAATCATTAACTTAAAAAAGTAACACGTTATTGTGAAAAATTTAAAAAAATTTTCGTATTTTGCAGTAATATTTGCTGTAATCGGTATGGTCGCTTGCAATAAGAGCAGCGACACGGCGTTGAATAATCCGCCAATTCAAAAAGTAACTGCAGAACCTGCAATAGAAAAAATCCCTATTGCGAAGTTAACAGACAAAGGTATTGAACTTTTGTTTTTGCAGCGAGATGTCCAGGAGTGTTTTGCAAAAGAAAACCCTGGTGAAACATTAGTTTTTGTTGAAGTGCAAGACGACAACAAAGATGGCAAAGATGCGGGCTTATTGTACCGTATTTACAATGAAAAGGAAAAAGTTGCTGAAACTTCCATTAGTTTTGTAGTAACTTTGGAAAAAGGCATTTATTATGCACCTACAGCAACATCTTTGCAAAATGCAGGAGGCGTTGGTGCGACTATTACTTGTACAACAGATGAATGTGCAAGTGAGCAATATGGTTGTTGGCCTGATGGTGGTCGTTGTACCCCTTGTCTAAATGGGGGAAAATGTACAAAAACAGTATCTTCTGATTTGACACATTTGACCCAACTGGTAAATGCTGTTAATTATGCATCATCCGTTTATGCAATGTATTAATATTAACCAAAATCAAGAGGCATTAATTTGCCTCTTGACTTTTAAAACTTTAAAGTATATGAGAAGAATATTTTTATTTTTGGCAATTTTTATTTTTGGGCAGACACTTTTTGCTCAAATTAATCTTGATTCTATTTGGCAAAAACAGGTAGTTGAAAGGTATACAAAAATGGATAACTATAAGTTTTCTATAACTACTAATTCTACCATACGGGGAAAATTTTATGGTGGAGTACGAATAGATACACTTCGCAATGTTAAAGATTCTTCAATATTTTATATTGAAAGGCAAAATGGTAAAATTTCTTTTATGAGTTTTGAAGATGAAGATGTTATGTCATACACTCAAAATAATATTAATACCACAGTAGATTATTTAATGGAATGTATAACAATAAACCCATTAGATATTTTTCAAGGAGAATATTTGAATGACAAATATTTTTTTTGGAAAATACAATATTCCCGTTTTTTGACAGATAGAGGACAAGGTTTCAAAAAAATTGATGGCATTTATGATGATGGAAAGTATTTTGTTTTTGAGTGTATTGATTCTTCTACTATAGTTAATGATACAATTATAAAGGTGGAAAATATAAAAATGTTTGTTAATAAAGAGACCAATTTGGTTGAAAAAATAACAGCAAAATTACAAAATAGCAGAAAAGAAGATGTTATGGTGTTAGGCGCATTAGCAAGAGAGATAAATATTCAATATCTTGAAATAAACAGTGAAAATTCTGCATATAAAACAAAATTTAATACTGATAATTTTAAAGATTTTTTAGTGGTAAAAAATAAGTTTTATTGGGAAAATGATGTCAAAGCACAAGAAAAAATTAATGCTAAACTTGCAAATAGAGTTACTGATTTACCAGAAAAAATGCTAAATACAGAAATAAAAAATCTTCAAGGCAATATAACTACTTTTAATAATTTAAAAGGTTGGATTTTAGTTGATACTTGGAATAGCGGTTGTGGTTATTGCGCTCAATTAATGAAAGATAATGCAAAAAATCACTCTCAATTTGAAAAAAGAGATGTTGAAATAATTAGCATTAACCCAATTGAACAGCCAAATAAATATGTAACAGCATTTTGCGAAAAACAGGGACTAAATTTAAAAGAACTTTATTTTGTAAAAGACGAAAATAAACAAGATGAATTTAAAACAATGGCAAAATATTTTCCTACTATTTATCTAATTTCACCTGACAAAAAGATTATTTTTCAATCATTTGGCTACAACAAAACAAAAGACATCTTGTCAAAAATCGACAAGGCAATTTTTAACTATAATAAAAATAAAAAGCAATGAAAAAAGTATATATTTTATTAATAATCAGTATTTTAGCGTTATCTTGCGGACACAAAAAGCAACCGCAAGGAGCAAAAATAGAATTTGAAAACACCGAATACAAAATCGGTAAAATCAAACAGGGCGAAACCGCCGAATGTTATTTTGTAGTAAAAAACACAGGCGACAGCACGTTAATTTTAAATAGGGTAATTGTAAGTTGCAGTTGCACTTCACTAAAAACCAACGAAAACATTGAAATTCCCGCAGGTAAAACCGATACTTTAAAGTTTATTTTGGACACCTACGGAAAAGAACTCGGTGATTTTGAAAGCGATATTCGCATTATCACAAACACAATTCCAGATTATTATAAATTGAAAATCACAGCGGAGATAGAATAAAGTTACGTTTTTTTTGTCAATAATCACACCGTCATTCCGAACGAAGTGAGTTTTTCACGACCGAAGGGAGTAAATCTATTGAAAAAATATACTGATTATCAAGCGATTGCGGGTCAAGCAGTTCGGCTTCGCTCACTGACCGCCCGCAATGACACATAGCCGTTGGGTTGTGCAACAAGCCACGTTTGCCGCAAGTTTAACGAAGTATAACTTGTGGCAAAAATAAAAGCAGTTTGAAACTGCTTTTCAGGTAACGGACTAACCCCCTTTTGTAATCCATAAAAATAAAGTAATTTTGCAGTCAAAAAACTTTCAATATGCCTAAAACTCAAAACATAGAAAACTTATTGCAAGAATGGCGTGATGCACAGCCCTTAAATGTTGCACTTCAAAGGCGTTTTGACCAAGCATTTACGGTAGATTTTAATTTCAATTCAAATCATTTGGAAGGAAACACGCTTACATACGGTCAAACTAAATTATTACTGCTTTTTGGCAAAATAAAGGGCGAGGCATTATTCCGTGATTGCGAAGAAATGAAAGCGCACAATGTTGGACTTGAAATGATGAAAGTTGAGGCATTAGACAAAGAACGACCATTGTCGGAAAATTTTATTCGAGAATTGAATCGTACCATTCTTGTAAGCGACTATTACAAAGTGAGCCAAGATGGTAGTTATCGGTATAAAATTCATACCGGAGTTTACAAAACACGCCCAAACTCTGTTATTACAACCGCAGGCGAAATGTTTGACTATGCCTCGCCCGAAGAAACGCCCTCGCTAATGAGCGATTTGGTAAAATGGTACAACACCGAAGAACAGAAAGCGGTTTTGTCGGCGGTGGAATTGGCTGCATTGTTTCATTACCGCTATATTCGTATTCACCCTTTTGAAGACGGCAACGGACGAATTGCCCGATTGCTTGTCAATTACATTCTTTTGAGGCACAACTACCCAATGATGGTCGTGCCTACTGCCGACCGAAAAAATTATCTGAATGCGTTAAGTCAATGTGATGAAAACACAGGTAAAGAGCCGTATAATGGGGCAAATGCTACACTCGAACAGATAAAACCATTTTACGATTATATCCAATTCTTTGTTTTTAGAAAATTAGAATTTGCGGTAAAACTAATAAAAGGTTTGATTTCAGATATTTCAGAAACAGACGAAAAACAACAAAAAGAACCTATTCCAAAAGACGATGTCAGTGTAAATATCAGTGTAAATGTCAGTGTAAAAAGCAAAATTATTGATATAATGACACAAATGCCGTCAATTACCGTCAAAGAATTAGCACAAATACTGTCTGTAACAGAAAGAACAATACACAGACAAATTGAAAATCTTAAAACAGAAAACAAAATTGAACGTATAGGTTCTGACAAAACAGGATATTGGAAAATCAATTAAGCAAAAAGGATGAAGAAAAAAACGACAGATAACGTGTCCGTTGCACAACAAAAATACCAACCTGTCATTGCGGGCTACGACCCGCAACCGCAATGACAAAATGGTTTTTTTGACTTTTTAAGACATCCCTTAATACGGCGGCTCGTCAGTTTGATAATATTCTTCTTCTATATTTTCGGGGGCAGAATATTGCGGTGTTGGTATTGGTTCTTCTTTCTTTTTTCTATTTGTTTTTGACGGCATATAATTACTTCGGCTATGGTCGCTTGCTGTTTCGCCTGCTTTTTGCCTTAAACGCTCATATTCTGTTTTGTCATCTAAAAACATTGCATAATCATTTGCAAAATATAAATCAATATCTTTTGTTGCGCCGTTACGGTGTTTTGCAATAATAATCTGTGCTATGCCGTGCAAATCTTTTCCTGTAATTGGGTCTTCAAAAAGTTTATAATATTCCGGTCGATGTATAAAGCACACAATATCAGCGTCTTGTTCAATTGCACCGGATTCACGGAGGTCAGAAAGTTGCGGTTTTTTTGCTTCAAGTTTATTTTCACTATCCTTTGCTCCACGCGACTCAACATTACGGTTCAACTGCGATAGTGCAATAATCGGAATATCCAACTCCTTTGCAAGTCCTTTCAGAGAGCGCGAAATCATACTAACTTCTCCCTCTCTGTTTTGATAACTCATTCCTGTGGCATTCATAAGTTGCAGATAATCAATAATGATAATTTTTACTCCGTGTTCGCTTACAAGACGGCGTGCTTTTGTACGCAGTTCCAATATGGAAAGTGAAGGCGTGTCGTCAATATAGAGCGGAATATTTTCAATTTTTCCAATGCCAATGGAAAGTTGATTAAACTCTTCCTGATTAAGTTTACCGCTTTTTATCTTTTCGCCCGGCAGTTCTGCTGCATTAACAATAAGACGATTAACAAGTTGAATATTAGACATTTCCAAAGAAAAAAAACCAACAGGAATTTTATTTGATGCCATATTTTTTGCCATTGTCAAAACAAAAGCCGTTTTGCCCATAGATGGACGCGCCGCAATTATTATCAAGTCGGAACGTTGCCAGCCCGAAGTAATTTTGTCTAAATGAGAAAAAGTGCTTGCAACACCTGTTGTATTCGACTCCTCTTTTGATGCCTCAACTATTCTGTTAAAAGCCAAAGGCATAATATCTTTGATTGCTAATACTTCTTTTTTGTGGTTAGATTGTGAAACCTCAAAAATTTTCCCCTCCGCCTCTTGCATCAACTCATCAACATCCTGCGTAACATCAAATGCTTTTGATTGTATTTCAGAGGAAATTCTGATAAGTTCGCGGGCAAGAAATTTTTGTGCAATAATTTTTGCGTGAAAATCAAGGTGTGCGCCGGATGCCACATTTGACGTCAGCGAAGCAATAAAATATGCACCGCCAACCTCTTCCAAATGTTCATCTTTTTGCAGTTGTTCCTGTACCGTGAATATATCAATCGGCTTGTTTTCTGCGGCGAGAGTACGAATGGCGTTGTAGATTATCTGATGTACGGGCTTGTAGAAAGAGTGCGGTTTCAGAATATCAACAATTTTTGAAATTGCGTCTGGCTCAATCATAAGTGCGCCTAGCACACTCTCTTCCAAGTCGATTGCCTGAGGCGGCATTTTGCCCAAATCGGGCAGTTGCAATGTTTCAAATTTTTTACTTTTTTTTATACTTTTTACAGGTTCCATTTTTGGGGGTTGTTGTTGATTTGATTGTTGTTGATTTTGGTTAAGGGTTTTTTATAGTTATTAATAGTTATGTGCCTTCGGCAGTTATTTATAGTTATGCGTAGTTATTTGTTGTTATGAATTGTTATGTGTAGTTATGTGTTGTTTTTTATTTGCAGTGTTACAACACATAACTACTCATAACAATAAATAACTATTCTTAACTCATAATTCATAATTCTTAATTTTTAATTTTCTTGTGTCTTGTGTCTAATATCTTGTATCTAATATTAGTTTGCAAAGTTAGTTGTTTTTTTGCTGAAAAGGTAGATAACAATGTATAAGTTATTAAGTTTTTATTAACAAAAATTATTAACAAAAAAATCATTACCTTTGCAATCTAAAAAAAATAGGGTATAATAGATTAATGTATAATCATCACTAAAAATATATGCAAAATATCGCAGTTATAGGTCTCGGTTATGTTGGTTTGCCGCTTGCTATTGAGTTCGGCAAAAAGTACCGTGTAGTTGGTTTTGACATCAACAAAAAGCGTGTTGAAGAGTTGCAAAACGGCAAAGACCACACGCTTGAAGCCGATTTAATCGGAATGAAACAGGCAATGGAATTGCACAAAAATTCCGAAATCGGCTTGTCGTTTTCATACAATGAAGACGATTTAAAAGGTTGCAATATCTACATTGTAACCGTTCCAACACCGATTGACAGGTTTAACACGCCAGATTTGATGCCGCTTGTCAAGGCATCGGAAATGCTTGGGCGTGTCATTTCAAAAAACGACATAGTTATTTATGAATCAACAACTTACCCCGGTTGTACGGAAGAAGATTGTGTTCCTGCCATTGAGCATGTTTCGGGCTTGAAGTTCAATGTTGATTTTTTTGCGGGCTACTCGCCTGAACGCATAAACCCCGGCGACAAAGTCAATACGCTGACCACAATTAAAAAGGTTACTTCCGGCTCTACGCCCGAAATTGCCGAAAAAGTTGATGCGCTTTACCGTTCAATTATCACGGCGGGAACGCACAAAGCACCGAATATGAAAGTTGCTGAGGCATCTAAAATTATTGAAAATTCGCAGCGCGATGTCAATATTTCGTTTATGAACGAGTTGGCGTTGATTTTCGACCGCGTTGGCATTGACACAAACGACGTGATTGAGGCGGCGGGAACGAAGTGGAATTTTCTCAAATATTCGCCAGGACTTGTCGGCGGACACTGCATTTCGGTTGACCCCTATTATTTGGCAAAAAAAGCCGAAACATTGGGGTATATTCCGCAGGTAATTCTTTCCGGAAGGCAGGTTAATAACAGCATTGCGCCGTTTATTGCGAGCAAGGTTTTGAAGTTGATGATACAGAAAGAACACAAAATCAAGGGTGCAAACGTGCTGATTTTGGGCATCACTTTTAAGGAAAATTGTCCCGATTTACGCAACACAAAAGTTATTGATATTTACACCGAACTCAAAGAATTTGGCGTTGAGGTTGATATTTTAGACCCTTATGTTGATAACGAGGAGTTGCATCACGAATATGGCGTTGAGGCGATAAAAAAACTTGACGAAAACAAGAAATATGAGGCGATAATTCTTGCCGTTTCGCACGATGAGTTCAAAAAATTTGATTTTGAAAAACATCACAAACAAAATGCCGTAATATTCGATGTAAAAGCGGTGGTTGACAGAAGATTTGTTGATGGAAGGTTGTAGTAGTGAGTAATGAGTAATGAGTAATTTTTATACATTTTGTATATGGAAAATTTTAGAAAAATAAAAATATTAGTATTGTGTATGTTTCTTCTTTCTTGTAACAAAGAATTAGAATTTTACCCTTTGCATCCGCCTGAAATTTACGAAGACAGGGTTGCGTGTTTTGGTAGGACTGTGTGTAATGATAGTTTAAGATTTGATTATATTGCAGTAAAAAACCTTAACATAAACAACCCTCAGCATTTAAAAGAAGTAGATAATTTTGTTGCTAAAAATATAGCCGAAAATTATGCTAAATATACTGGATACCGAATTATAATTTTAAAGTACAAAAAAATAATGAAAAATGTTTGTGAAAGTGGTTGGGGAAGTGGTAAATGGTATTCAATGTGGGATACAGATTATGGGCTGTTAGCATATACTTGGGAAAAAGGGAAATTTCTTGACAGAATGAATCTTATAAAATGGAGAGAATTATGCAATAGAAGTTCAAAAGGTGAAGTAGAGATGGTAATTAAAGACGACTCAATTAAAGGTAGAAGTGTGATTTATTTTGATAAACATAAACAAAAAGAAATCGTATATAAAACTGATACTATTTGCTAAAATAATGTTTCAGATTAGTGGTTGTTGTACTAAGTGTTTAATAATCAGTATAATATAAAATAATAGAAATATGAATGATTTTAAAAAATTGACCGTTTGGACAAAATCAATACAATTTGTTAAGGACGTATATCTATTAACAAAAAAATTTCCGAAAGAGGAATTATTTGCTTTAACACAACAAATTCGTAGGGCAACAATTTCGATACCTTCAAATATTGCAGAAGGTTCGGGACGAAATTCAGAAACCGATTATATGCGTTTTATTGATATTGCAAATGGCTCTGCATTTGAAGTTGAAACGCAGTTGATTTTGGCATTTGAATTGAGTTATATTACAAAAGAAGAATTTGAAAAAATATATTATGATTTAATGGAAATTGAAAAAATGTTATATGCTTTAAGACGCTCAAAACAAAACCCAACTACTTGATACTCATTACTTTATACTTTATACTCACATTTATACCAAAAAAACGAAATGCTAAAATATATTATTACCAAAATAGAAAATATCTTAAAGGGCGACCAAAACAAGCCAGACAAAAAAGAGTGGCTTGACAAGCTTGTTGAGAATTTAGAAGCCAAAAGTTTGGAAGATATTAATTTGCCTTTTAAAATAGTCAAGACAAAAAAAACAGGGTTTTTAGTAAAAGTTTCAGGGTTGTACGCTTTTATTTCATTCAATAATATGCCTTGGAAGTACAATAGAGACAATCTCTGGACTGCCATTGCACCTAAATTAATTGGCAAAATATTTTTTTGTAAAATTCATAGCATAACAAAAGAACCTTTATTATCAATAATCATCAATGGAGAAGTTCCACAATTCAAAAAAACAGAATTACTGATTGGTAGAAAATACAAAGGAATAATTTTAAATAAAACAGGAACGGGCATATTGGTTGATATTGGTTATCATTTTAACTGGAAATATGGCTCTTTTGTTGGCTTTCTATCTAAATCGCAATTTAATTCTGCAAAACTGTTTTTAAATTGTTCTGTTGGAGATGAAATAGTGGTATTCTACCAAGGAGCAGACGAAAATTGGCAATTTCTTTTTACCCAAAATAGTGAAATATTCGATTGGGAAGAAGGAATACCGCAAAGTTTAGTTGGTCAAAAGGTTGTGGTTCTTATTGTAAAGGAAGAAAAAAAAGAGATAAAGTTTTTAGTTGAGTGGAGGTATAATGGTAAATTAATTTTTCAAAAAAATGATCCTTTTTTTGGAGGTAAAAAAAGTGTTAGAAAAATAAAAAATAATTTAAAAGACGGCGATATTATTCATTGTGAAGTAATTGGTTTTAGCGAAGAAAAGAAGATTTTGGAATTAAAATGGATAGCAGACCTCGATTCTGAAATTATTAATATTGAAGATATTTTAAAACATAATAATGAAAATGTTAAACAAAAAAGAAAGAAAAATAAACGAAATGATTATGAGGAACGTTCTGTTAAAAAATATAGTAGTATTATAGATTATCTTGACCAAGATACAATTCAAAAACTCATAGAATTTAGAGATGGTAAGAAATATCTTCCGCACTAAATATGTCAGATTTTTGCAACAAAAAAGTAATAACACAATATGAAATATCCATAAGATTTTGGAAAAATTATACCAAGCAAAATGATTGTAATTCAATAAGTTATAAAATTATAAACGCATGAAAATATAATTAAATTAATATGTTTTTAAAAATTTATGAAAATAATCCGAGCGAGAAAAGCATTGCAAAAGCAGTTGAAATTCTCAAAAATGGCGGCGTAATTATCTATCCGACAGATACGGTATATGCCATTGGTTGCGATATGTTTCAACAAAAAGCGGTAGAGAGAGTTTGCAAATTCAAGAATATTGATGTTAAAAAATCACGTTTGGCTATCATTTGCAACGATTTAAGCCATATCAGCACCTATGCAAAAATCAGCAACAACGTTTTTAAACTGCTTAAACACAATCTTCCGGGCGCATTTACGTTTATTCTCAATGGAAGCCACAATCTTCCAAAAATTCTTAAAAACAGAAATACTATCGGAATTAGAGTTCCGGAAAATAACATTATCACGCAGATTGTCAAGGAGTTGGGTAACCCAATTTTTACAACATCGGTAAAAATTGCAGATGAAATTTCGGAGTACGAAACCGACCCCGAACTGTTGATTGAAAAATATGAAGATATGGTTGATTTGATAATTGACGGCGGCTACGGCGACAATACGCCCTCAACAATAGTAGATTGCACCAATGATGAACCAATTATTATCAGACAAGGAAAAGGAATTTTGAAATAATTTTTAGACAATAGACAATAGACGGTATTGTTTAAACAAAAATGTCTATGCTCTATTGTCTATGTTCTATGTTCAAAAAATAATTCATAATTAAAATAAATGCTTACAAAAATTATTGCAGAGGAATTAATACAGCAATCGCAGAAGTTGCTAAACAAACACAATAAAATTGTGATTGTTACACACATATCGCCGGACGGGGATGCACTCGGTTCGTCTTTGGGCTTGTACTGGTTTTTGAAGGAGTTGGGCAAAGAGGTCTCTGTTGTTGTGCCAAATCCATTTCCCGTTTTTTTAAAATGGATGAACGGAAGTGATAAAATCATTATTTTTACAGAAAATAAAACGTTAGCCGAAAATACAATCAAAGAGGCAGAACTGATTTTTTTTCTCGATTTTAACACAATGAGCCGCATTGACGGACTGAAAAATACAGCCATAGATGCGCAAGGCGATAAAATTTTGATTGACCACCACCCGCACCCCGATATTTATTGCAACGTCAAAATTTCACACCCCGAAATTGCTTCAACTTCCGAGTTGATTTTCAGATTTATATGCCGTTTGGGCTTGTTCCATAAAATGACGTTGTTGTCGGCAGAGTGCATCTATACGGGAATGATGACCGATACTTGTAATTTTTCTTTTAACTCGCAAAGCCCCGAAATTTATTTTATAATTCAGGAACTTTTACAACTCGGCATCAACAAAGACGAAATTTACAGACAAGTTTATGACACTTATTCTGTTGATAGAATGCGGCTTATGGGTTATTGCCTGTCAAAAAAGATGAAAATCTACCCCGAACAAAAGGCAGTTGTTATGTTTCTTACTCTCAA
>Ga0209628_10003201_pt1 | contig 11376 bp, 8 predicted proteins | sample TergutCu122P4_FD_187285 | JGI IMG/M metagenome (GOLD analysis project Ga0209628, IMG submission 187285) | Cubitermes ugandensis P4 segment gut microbial communities from Kakamega Forest, Kenya - Cu122 P4 (SPAdes) (version 2) | ecosystem: Host-associated > Arthropoda: Insects > Digestive system >...
CAGAAAAATGCTAATGATTTGATACTGCATCTTATGCTTTCGTCATCGGTCTGGTTTATGAAATACCTAAAACGACTAAATGCTGAAATTAAAGATGCCGAAATTAACTTGCAAAAATCCATTCGCAACGAGGAACTACTCGAAATGATGCGTATTGAGCGAACTTTGGTTTATTTTATTACTTCGTTGAGAGGCAATGAGTTACTATTGCAAAAATTCAAGAGCATACTTCCCAAAACGCAAAAATCGTTTGACGAAGACCTTTTGGAAGACGTAGAAATTGAAGTCCAGCAGGCACGTATTTCTACTAACGTCCACAGCGATATTCTTACCGGAATGATGGATGCTTTTGCCTCCGTGATTTCAAACAATGTGAACGTGGTAATGAAGCGACTCACCTCCATTTCGATTGTTTTGATGGTGCCAACGCTCATAGCGAGTTATTTCGGGATGAACTTGGAAAAAACGTCCGAAATTTGGACACCCTCATTTTACATCGTTATCGCTGCGTCGATAGTTTTATCAGCGGTAGGCGTTTGGATTTTTAGAAAAAGACGGTGGCTATAAGAACTGAAAATATCGTAGTTTTTAATTCGTAATTGACACAGCATGAACAACTTACTACAAAAAGGAGATAAGATACGAATAATCGCTCCTGCCCGCAAGATTACGTTGGACGAACTTCAAACATCTATTTATTTGTTGCGTGAATGTGGTTATGAGGTTGATTTAGGCAAATATACACTTGGTGAGCATCATCAATTTTCGGGAACAGACAATGAGCGTGTTTCAGATTTGCAAGATGCAATAGATGACGATTCGGTAAAAGCAATTTGGTGTGCCAGAGGTGGATACGGCGGACTGAGAATTATTGACAAGATTGATTTTTCTAAATTTAAGCAAAATCCAAAGTGGATTTGCGGCTACAGCGATACAAGCGCTTTGCACGCTTTAATAAACAGTTCACTGAATTTGCCGTCTTTGCATTGTACGATGCCGTTAAATATTCAAAATAAGGAAGATATAAATAACCCGTCTTTTTTTACAATATTAACCGCACTGGAAAAAGGAGAATTGACACACAAAATCCAAGTACATCCTTTAAATAGGGTAGGGGAGGCGAGGGGCAAATTACTCGGCGGAAATCTTTCTATTTTGTATGCGATAAACGGTTCATTTTCAGACATAAAGACCGAAAATTCTATTTTGTTTATCGAAGATGTGGACGAATATTTATATCATATTGACAGAATGATGATTTGTCTAAAACGTTGCGGAAAATTAGAACGCTTGGCTGGTTTGATTGTTGGTGGTATGAGCGATATGCACGATAACGCCGTTCCATTCGGAAAAAATGCAGAAGAAATTATTTTAGAACACGTTGTTGAGTACGATTTTCCCGTTTGTTTTGGTTTTCCTGCCGGACATATTGCAGATAATAGAGCCTTGATTTTGGGCGGAAATTCCCGTTTAGAGGTGAGTAATAACAACGTAATTTTACAAATGAAAACGAAATGAATTATTACCAAAAATCGAAAAAAACAAATATATATTGGCAATATTTTTTTATAATTGTTGTCTTTGTGTGTTGTGTTGTCAAAATTTGGAATACCAAACAAGAATCGCAGGAAATTTGGGTAAATAATTTATTTTATTTTCTCTACGCAAAAGATTATATTTATAAATTTGCAACTTCTATTTTGCTTGTTATCAATACATTTTCGATTATTTTATTTTTACGGCGATTTTTATTTTTAGAATTTCGTAATTATTATCCTGCGATTTTATATTTATTGTTTTGTTTTATTTTTGCCAACACGCTTACTTTATGGGGAATGGTAATAGGTGTTTTTATTTTATGGGGAATACTTCCTTATTTATTTGGTCTTAAAGAAGATAACATCAATACAGGGACGTTTATATACGGCTTATCTTGCGGAATTTTGTCATTGATATATACTCCATTTTTGATATTGCTATTTTTAATGTATATCGTTCTATTTCAAGAACGTCATTATCGTATTAGAGCATTTATTTTGCCGATAATTGGAGCGAGTCTTGCCTATTTGTATTTATTTTCAGGATTTTATTTGTTAGACAGTATAGATATGATACCCGCTTATTTTGAAATGATAAAAACTCAAATACTTAATATTCAATTTTCCATAGGTATTGAAAACAGTGCAATGTTTATATTTTTTTTGATTATATCTATCTTGCTTGGTTGTGTTTCTTTTTTCAAAATAGGACAAAAAACATTATCGTTTACCGTTAATAAGCGTAAAAAATACATTTTTTTATTGTTGATTTTATTTTTTCAATCTATTTTCACACTTTTTTTTCATACGCCATACCACTTACTTAGCCAAGCGATGATTATTTTATTTGTTGTTTTGCTTTCTATTTCCATGTCGTTTATGAAGCGAACTATTGCGCATAAAATAATTTTCTTTGTTTTGTTTTTTATCGCTTTCTGTTATTATTTTTCGGGAGTAATGTTGAATAATTGAAAAAAAATATTTTATCAGAAATCCGTATATATATGTTTGAAGTAAAAACATATTGTTATTTAGGTAATCATACCTCACGCAAAATATCTTTAGCGTTATTTTTGAGCGGTCAGTTTAATCAGAGCAAAAACTGCGTAGTTTAATATATCGTAATAATTAGCATCTATTCCCTCCGATGCAAGTGTTTGCTGGTTTAAATTTTCAATTTGCTTGATACGAAGTATTTTCATCAGAATAATATCGGTCATTGAACTAATACGCATATTTTGCCATGCCTCGTCATAGTCGTGATTTTTGTTAGATAGTAAATTTTTGGCTTTTTGCGTATAAGCATCGTACAATGTAATTACTTCTTCGTACGGCATATTGCTATTTTCAATGGAAGACGGCGACAATGTTAACTGAATTTGAGCCATCACTGCATAGTTTACGATTCCTATAAATTCGGAGTGAATACCTTCATCAATTTTATGCACTCCTTTTTCTTCAATGCTTCTAATTCTCTGTGCTTTGATATAAATTTGGTCGGTAATAGATGGAAGCCGTAATATTCGCCACGCTACGCCATAATCGTGCATCTTCTTGATAAATACATCCTTACAAATATTTATAACTGCGTCAAATTCATGTAATGTGTTACCCATACGTATAATCTATTTTGAACTGCAAAGGTACATAAAAATTTCCAACTATACACGCAGACTAATAGAAAAATCTACATTAGTGTCATAAAAAAATACTATACTCTATTTTATGTAAATTCAACTAACTTACATTGATGTTTTTTAATAAATGTAAATAAATTAGATTAAAATTGAAAAACGTATCTAAATATTTTGTATCTTTGCAAAAAAATTAAAGTAAATGAAAAATAAGTATATAGACCTAATTCAACAAACGTATGAATTTCCGCAGGAAGAGTTTGAAGTAAGTGATAATGAACTGTTATTTAATAACATAGACTTAATGGATATTATCAAACAATATGGTACTCCATTGAAGATAACCTATCTTCCAAAAATATCACAAAACATACAAAAAGCAAAAAGATGGTTCAATGTTGCTATGGCAAAGGCAGATTATCAAGGTGATTATCATTATTGTTATTGTACAAAAAGTTCGCATTTTTCCTTTGTTTTGGAAGAAGTTTTGAAAAATGATGTACATATAGAAACATCATCGGCATTCGATTTAAATATAATAGAATCACTTTACGAGCAGGAATTGCTTAATAAAGAAAATTACATTTTGTGTAATGGATTCAAAAAAAAGCAATATATAGAAAATATTGTTAATCTGATAAATAATGGATTTTCAAACGCCATACCTATTTTAGATAATATGATGGAATTTGACCAAATAGATGAGTTACTTGATACAAAATGTAAATTAGGTATTCGTATTGCATCGGAAGAAGAACCCAGATTTGAGTTTTATACATCGCGATTGGGTATTCGTTACAATGATATTATTCCATTCTATGAAGAGAAAATAAAACATAATCCAAAGTTCGAGTTAAAGATGCTACACATGTTTATTAACACAGGAATTGAAGACACTGCATACTATTGGAATGAGTTATCTAAGTGCGTAAATGTATATTGTGAATTAAAGAAAATTGCTCCCGAATTGGATTCTTTTAACATAGGCGGAGGCTTTCCAATTAAGAGAAATCTCTCATTTGAATACGATTATGAGTACATGACAGAAGAAATTATTGCACAAATAAAAGCAATGTGTAATCGAAATGGAGTGGAAGAACCGCATATATTTACAGAATTTGGTTCTTATACTGTTGGCGAGTCGGGTGCTGTATTATTTTCTATTTTGAACCAAAAAAGGCAAAATGACCGAGAGTTATGGAACATGATTGATAGTTCTTTTATGACTACTTTACCAGATTCGTGGGCAATCAACCAGATTTTTATTCCTTTGGCTATAAACAATTGGGATAAAGAATATGAACGTGTTTTTTTAGGTGGATTAACCTGCGACAGCCACGATTACTACAATTCAGAAGCCAATTTGAATGCAATATTTTTGCCTAAATTTTCGGAAAATGAAATCCAATATATCGGATTATTTCATACAGGAGCCTATCAAGAATCGGTAGGTGGCTACGGTGGAATACAACATTGTCTTACACCTGCACCAAAGCACGTTATTATTTACCGGGAATATGAAGATGCAGACGATGAAGAAGGTGAAATCGTAACAAAACTCTTCGGGAAAGAACAAAGTTATAAGTCAATGCTGAAAATACTGGGGTATTGAACTAAATTACGATAAAAGAAATATTTTTGTGTATAATTCAAAAAAAAATTGTACCTTTGCGCAAATTTTTGCTCAGATGGTGAAATTGGTAGACACGCCACTTTGAGGGGGTGGTGCCGGGTACGGTGTGCAAGTTCGACTCTTGTTCTGAGCACGTGTAATTAATATATATTCTTAATGTAGAGTGTAATTTTTTTCATGTAGGGCTACTTTTTTGAGTAGCCTTTTTTTTATGCTAATAACAATTTTTTTCTTACTTTTTACGTTTGTACCCAAAATATAAGTGAAATTTATATGGGAAACTGGTCAAAAAAAATGTGTTTGTTATTGGTTGTGTTGGTGTTTGATTCTTGTGTAGACAGAGAAAATCCCGTACCTTATGTGAGAGTTAATTTTACCGTACCTACTAACACATATAATTTAATTCATGTGGGCGGATATGAATATTATACGGGCGGAATAGGCGGAATTATTGTCTATCGTTTGGATATGTCCACATTTTATGCTTACGATAGGGCTTGTCCTTATGATTGGCAAGATGATGGTTATGTTGTTTACAACTCTGCAACTTTACAATTAGTATGCGAAGTTTGTGGTTCTACGTTTGGTATTTTAGACGGTGCACCTATGAACAACAGCAAAGCAAAAACTTTTCTACGGTCGTACAATGCACGATTGATTGATGATATAACGCTGCATATATTTAATTGATAATTAAAAAACGAAACAAACCTATTTTTATACGTTTAACTTATTTCACAGTCTCATACACCCGTCTTTAATTTCTAAAACTCGGTCTGCCATAGTTGCGAGGGCTTGATTATGGGTTACAATAACAAATGTTTGATGTAATAAATCACGCAAATTTACAAATAATTTATGCAGTTCCAATGCATTTTCGGAATCTAGGTTACCAGAAGGTTCGTCTGCAAAAACAATTTTTGGATTATTTATAAGCGAGCGGGCGATAGCAATTCGCTGCTGTTCGCCACCTGAAAGTTCAGACGGTTTATGCTCAGCCCTATCGGATAATTTGAAGATAGTCAGTAACTTTTCAGCATCTCTCACCGACTCTTTACGTGATTTACCTGCAATAAGTGCAGGTAAACAAATATTTTCGATTGCGGTAAATTCTGGCAACAAATGATGAAATTGAAATACAAATCCAATATATTGATTCCGAAATTTTGACAGTACCTTGTCTTTCATCGCAAAAACACTCTGTCCATTTATTTCCACTATGCCGCTATCTGGCTTATCCAACGTTCCCATGATGTGCAATAATGTGGATTTTCCTGCTCCTGAAGAACCCATCAGACAGACAATTTCTTCCTTTGAAACGGTCAAGTCTATTCCCTTAAGTACTTTTAGCAATCCGTACGATTTTGTTAGATTTTTTACCGAAATCATTCCTTTTGTTAGAATATAAGTTTTATTCTACGAATAGAATGAGAACGCAAAAATTTGAAATATATTTTGTATTTCTACAAAAATAAAAAACAGCAACCAAATTAACAATTCTATTAACAAATATAATTTTGCACTAAATCGATAAGGTGTAAAAATGATTTCCCAAAATTATTTATTTGTTCATATATAATTAGAAAATTTTATGTACATTTGCACCCAAAATTTTAATATAGTAAAATTATTTGGATAATAATAAAAAAAGTTCATTATGAATACACGTAATACTCTTGAAATAAAGTTGTTAGCAATGATTTTAGTGTTCGTTGCATTGTTGATGCCTATGTCTATTTTTGCACAGAAATCACCAAAAGAACCCAAAAAACAAATAGAACAGAAGGACGAAAGTGGAAAACAAAAGGTGGAAAAAGAACCAAAAGAGCAAAAAGCAGAAAGTGGAAAACAAAAAGTGGAAAAAGAATTAAAGGAGTCAAAGGCAGAAAAAGAGCCAAAAGTAGAAAACAAAAAGCAAAAAGATGAAACAGAGCAAACTAAGCCAAAAGAACAAAAAGAAAAAGCAAAAAAGCAAAAATTTACCGATGCAACATATATAGCGATAGATGAAGTGCCTATTGCAGTTATGAAAGCATACAAAAAGCGTTATGCTTCTGCTGCCGACCCCGCATGGAATTTTTACAAAAAAGAACAAATATACAAGGTTACTTGCGTTTACCGAGGTATTACTTCCCAAATATCCTTTACGAGTGAGGGCGTTTGGATTGAGACCACAGAAGAACTTCCTGTTGATAAATTAAATTCTGCTTGCATAAAAACAATCAATATGTACTACAAAGATTACAAGGTTAATTCACTTAAAAAATTGACCACCAGCGATAAAAATGATATGTTTATAGTTGGAGTTTTTGAAAATAAAAATATAAAAAAGAAATTAGAAACAAAAATTTATTTAGAACTATCAGGGGCATATATAAAGGCGGAAGACCCAGTGGATGCAACCGAAGATAAAATAGTAGTAACAGAAACCGAACAAACGGATAAAAAACAAGAAAAACAAGAAAAAGAAGAGAAAAGACTTAGAAAAAAATTTGAAAAAGAAATGCACATAGACGAAGATGCACCAATACGTTTAGATGGGAACGAACTTCCTCCGTCTGTCCAAAATTGGGTATTAAAAAATTACCCTGAATATATTTACAAAGACGTTACCTACGGAGAATATGATGGATTTGAAAATGAAGGACGTATCTATCAGATTGTTATTCAACGAACGGGAATCAATCAGCCCCACGCAACCATTTGGTTTACCCGCGATGGAAATTTTTTGAAATTGGAAGATAATTTTAAAGAAGAAATGCAAGAAGAAATAGCAGCGGAAAATCAAAATGAATCTGCAAAGGAAAAAAATACAAAAGAAAATGAGAAAAAAACAGTAAAAGAATCCTCACCAAAAGACGAACCAGCAGGTTATTCCGTAGAAGAGGAAGATGTTAAAGCAGAGGTAATGACCGCCTTCAAAACAAAATATCCTCGTGCAAAAAATGTTTCGTGGGAAGAAAATGAAGGCGTTGAGTGGATAGTTGCTTTTACCGATCAATACGGACAAAATACGGCTATATTTTCTGATAATTTAAACGAATGGATTTATACAAAAACCTTGCTACCCGATGTAAACAAAATCCCGGCTGCAATACGTAACTATATTATCAAAAATTATCCTAAAAAGCAATTGATGAAGGGTTGGGTAATAAAATCTCCTGATGCAAAACCTTACTATACCGTAGAACTTTATACAAAAAAAGGAAAACTAACCGAACACATTGATTTTCTGCAAAATGGAAAACTAAAAGAGTGATTTTTAACACAATAGTTTTTTCTGATAAGACACAAGCAGTGTATTACCATTTTTTTTGATGAAGTTGAGTAGTCAAAAAGAAAAAAACTTTGTGTAAAAAACTATTGGAAAACAATGTAAAAAAATAAAAATGAAAGAGTAATCGGTTAGTGGTATTTTTTTATATAAAAAAAAATCGTACATTTGCGACCGACTAAATTTTAAGAGATGCAATTTGATTTAAAAACAGACAAATTTAAAGCCACTACCACTGCAATATACACATTGTTTGTTCTTTTTTTAGGAAATAATTTTACGAATGCTCAAACAAATAAGGATGTGGTGGGTATGGTAATGGATTCTTATGAAGGATACTATGCATTAAATAATCCTAAAAAAACGTATTGTTTGCCTGAACCTGAAGATTTTCATCATTTTTTTGGTACCGATTTTATCGGCTTTGCTGCCCTGAGGGAAGGAAAAGTTAAAACGTTTTCATTTAGTGATAGTTTGGGTTCTCCTTTAAAGCGAGATTTAATAATAACTTCTCGTTATGGAATAAGAGAAGGAGGAAAACATTTTGGCATAGATTTTAGGTTAGATGTAGGGGATACAGTTTATAGTGTATTTTGTGGAAAAGTTCGTATTGCTAAATGGGACGATTCCTATGGGTATGTAGTTGTTGTAAGACACTACAATATGAGCGAAACAGTGTATGCTCATTTGGATAAACTATTGGTAACCGTTAATCAGGAAGTTGTCGTTGGAGAGTCTATTGGTTTGGGTGGAAATACTGGCGTTTCAACCGGTCCGCATCTACATTTTGAAATCCGTTATAAAGGTTTCCCTATTGACCCCATTATAACTGATAAATTTTTGACACTAATTTCTATAAGATATAAGTAACTGAAAGATGTAACTCAAAAAATGTTGTATATTCACAAGAAATAGATAAAAGTTTTGAAAGGTTAAAACAGAATATCCAAACATTAAATGAACATCCACATACGCGGATAATAATGATAGTTGCAGCACTACAAAAAGTTTGATTTTGTTATTCAAATAACGGAATTTCTAATATTAAGACTATTAAAAATAAACAGTTTTGAAACTTCGTGGAAAAAAAAATAATCATTGCTACTATTGGTATCTTTCTTACAACCCACAATTCCTCAAAAACTCTTCTAATGTATTCATATCTTTTATTAGGACTTCTCTGGTTTTGCTGCCGATAGATGGACCGACAATTTTTTCACGTTCTAATTGGTCCATAATACGTCCTGCGCGGTTGTAGCCGAGTTTGAATTTCCGTTGTAGGAAGGAAGTCGAACCTTGTTGTTTGCTAACGACTTCTCGTGCAGCATCGGCAAAGAAAGAATCAAACTCACCGTCATCGGTTTCTTGTAAGACTTCTGCACCTTCTTCTTCGACTTCGGGAAGCATTAAAGCGTGTGTATAAGCCTGTTGTTCACCTATATAATCGCAAACACGCTCAACTTCGGGTGTATCAACAAAGGCACACTGAACGCGTATGGTCGAACTGCCCGTATAAATAAGCATATCGCCCTTTCCTATTAGATTTTCTGCTCCGCCTGAATCTAAAATAGTACGTGAATCTATCTTTGAAGACACTCTAAAGGCGATTCGGGCAGGGAAATTGGCTTTAATCAAACCCGTGATTACGTTTACAGAAGGTCGTTGCGTAGCAATTACCAAATGAATACCAACGGCACGAGCCAACTGTGCCAAACGTGCAATAGGCGTTTCCACTTCACGACCAGCCGTCATAATACAGTCGGCAAACTCATCGAAAATCAATACTATATAGGGTAAAAACCGATGTCCTTTATTGGGGTTTAGCTTGCGTGCCTTGTATTTTTCGTTATATTCTATTATCGTTCTGCATTGAGCCATTTTTAATAGTCCATAGCGAGTATCCATTTCCTTGCATAAAGAACTTAATGTGCGGACAACCTTTTTTGTATCGGTAATAATTGCCTCTTCGGCATCGGGAAGTTTTGCCAAGTAATGCCGTTCTATTTTTGAATAAAGCGTTAATTCCACTTGTTTTGGGTCAACCAAAATAAATTTTAATTCGGCGGGGTGTTTTTTGTATAATAAAGAGGTCAAAATAGCATTCAGACCTACCGATTTTCCTTGACCTGTTGCACCTGCCATTAACACGTGCGGCATTTTTGCTAAATCAAAGACATAAACTTCGTTGGAAATTGTTTTTCCCATTGCAATAGGAAGTGCCATATTGCCTGTATTTTGAAATTTTTCCGACATTATTACCGATTTCATAGAAACGACTTGCGGCACGGCGTTAGGAACTTCAATTCCAACGGTTCCTCTACCCGGAATGGGAGCAATAATACGAATGCCCAACGCAGCCAAACTCAATGCAATATCGTCTTCCAAATTTTTGATGCGTGCGATGCGAATACCGTGGGAAGGAACAATTTCATACAAAGTAACGGTTGGTCCCTCAATAGCACTAATACTTTGAATAGTAACACCATAATGTTCCAGCGTTTCCTTAATTCGCAACTTATTTTTTGCCGTTTCAAACTCTTTTTCTTCTCTTGTTCGTGTTACGTTGGTATAATTTTCCAATAACTCTGTTTCAGGGAATTGAAAATGCGATAAATCTTCTCTTGGGTTGAATGGTTCGAGGTTTCTGTATTTTTCATCTTCCTCATCTTCGTCTGTTTCAATTAAATCCTCATCATCTATATTATCGTCTAATACTATATCTTCTTTATTTTCAATATCTTCATTCTGCGGTTCGTTGTAAATAACAGTAAATGGCTCGGTTTCGTTCTCATCATCTATAAAAATATCTTCACCCGGAATAGTTTGAATAGCAATCATCTCTTCCGAAGGGTGAATTTCTGTTGGTTTAATTGGAGGAGGTATTTCTTCTGTTTCATCTTCAAAATCGCCCGCTTTTTCCTTCTTTTTAGACGAAAATAGTCGAGCAAAAACAGAACGTTTTTCTTCATTTGGAATTTCTTCTTCCTCAAAATAAGGCAGTTCCTCTTCTGGCTCAGTAGCAGATTTTGTTGTTTTCGACCATTTTTTGAAAAATGTAGTTCCGCCGAAAGTAATTAAAATAACTAATGCTAAAAAGAGCAAAAACAAAACAAAGCCGAGATTTCCTAATTTTCCTGAAAAATACTCTTGAAGTTGGTCGCCAAAACCGCCGCCTAACCAGACTTGTTCGGGAACAGTGAAAATAAAAGACAAAGTCATTGAAAGCCAAATCATTGCGGCAAACATAATGATAGTCGTCCGAATAATAGGCAATAGCGATTTTTTTATTACCAAACG
>Ga0209628_10003202_pt1 | contig 11376 bp, 7 predicted proteins | sample TergutCu122P4_FD_187285 | JGI IMG/M metagenome (GOLD analysis project Ga0209628, IMG submission 187285) | Cubitermes ugandensis P4 segment gut microbial communities from Kakamega Forest, Kenya - Cu122 P4 (SPAdes) (version 2) | ecosystem: Host-associated > Arthropoda: Insects > Digestive system >...
GCCGGCCCGGTGTTCGGGAAGTTTATCAGCAAAAGAATACATGTAGATGTTCCTCATACGTTTGATTCACCCATTGAGAGCAGAGTTATCCGTGAACTGCCTCCTTTCGGCTTGGTGTTGACTATCATTGCCGTACCCTTGGTGTTGATCTTAGCCAACACCGTTTCGGGTGTCTGGGCGACAGCGCACGACATGAAAACGCATGTGGTCATCCAGTTGCTCGCTTTCATCGGTCATCCGATAGTCGCCCTGCTCATAGCGACGTTCATTGCGATCTATGCATTGGGCATCAAACGCGGGTTTACAAAAGACGTCCTGTTAAGTTTGAGTTCCAAATCGTTGGCTCCGGCCGGATTGATCATCTTAATCACAGGGGCAGGCGGCGTTTTCAAACAATTTTTGGTGGATAGCGGCATCGGCGTACAGTTGGCCGAAACATTATCACACTCCGCCATGCCGCCCATCGCCTTAGCCTATATTTTAGCTTTGCTCATCCGCGTGTCGCAAGGCTCGGCAACCGTAGCCATGATTACATCGGCAAGCATTATTGCGCCGCTCTTGACGTCGTTTGCGCTTTCCGATCCGCAAAAGGCGCTTATTGTGATCGCCATTGCCTCGGGTTCAACGACAGCATCTCACGTCAACGACAGCGGCTTTTGGTTGGTTGGGAAATACCTTGGTATGACCGAAAAGCAAACCCTCCAATCGTGGACGGTCATGGAGACCATCATCTCCGTGACCGGATTTTCCATTACGTTGACATTGAGTTTTTTCATTTGATACTAAAACTATTTATAAATGATTTAGCCATGATAGAAAACAGAAGAGATTTTATTAAAACATTAGTAACTGGAGGCGTTGCGGTTTCTACTTTTCCGCACTTACTTTCAGGGAAAGCCCCCGCAACGGTCAATTTGGGTCATCCTGTACCGGCGCAAGACGCATCGCCGGTTCGATTAGCGCTTATCGGGAGGGGCGGTATGGGATCGAACGATACCCGAACAGCATTACAGGTGCCCGGCGTAAAATTAGTGGCCGTGTGCGACCTCTATGACGCCCGTCTGCAAAGTGCAAAGAAAGAGTGGGGCGACGACATTTTTACGACGCGCGAGTACAAAGAAATCTTGTCGCGTACTGACGTTGACGCCGTTATTATCGGCACATCCGACCATTGGCATCAACAGATCAGCATCGACGCGATGAAAGCCGGCAAACATGTGTATTGCGAAAAACCGGTCATTCATAAGATTGCCGAGATTAAAGACCTGATCAAAGCGCAGGAGAGCAGTGGATGTGTTTTCCAACCCGGAAGTCAGGGTATGGCCTCCATAGGTAACCGTAAAGCCAAACAATTGGTGCAAAGTGGAGCGATTGGACGGGTTAATCTCGTCGAAGCGGATTTCACCGCCGGACCGCGCCAAAACTGTAAAACACCGGAAGGGTTTAAACCGTCGGATGTGTGGTGGGAGCGCTACATCATGAACGCGCCCAAAGTGCCGTTTGAGCCTTCCCGCTTTTTCTGCTGGCGCAATTGGAAAGATTATGGCACCGGTATCGCAGGCGATTTATTTGTACATGTGTTAGCGAGTTTGCAATACATTATGAATTCCCCGGGGCCTGAAAAGGTCTACACCACCGGCGACACCGACGGCATTGGCGATACGCCTTATATCATGCTGGGCTATTTTGATTATCCCGCATTAAATGGAAAATCAGCATTTAAAGCTGCTCTGACTGCTAATTACGCCGATGGCGTATCGAAAAAATGGGGAAGTTTAGATTTCACCATCATCGGAAGTGACGGTACGTTGCGGGTGGAATGGGACAAAGTCACCTTGAGAAAACCGAAAAATGCTTTAGCCTCCGACTTCAGCGGATTGGCTCCCATAGGTAATACCATCGATAAACCTCTACAAGTCAACGACACCGAACTCTTATTTATTGAAAAAGATTATGCGAATTGCCATTTGGATCATATCAGCCGTTTTTTTCAGGCCATTCGCACCAAAACAAAGAATGAAGCGGATGTCCGTTTTGCTGTGCAGACCGCCGTTCCTGCCGTTTTATGTTATGAAAGTTACCTTTCCGGCAAACCGGTATTATGGGACGCAAAACAATTAAGAATTAAGAATTAACAATTAAGAATTAAGTGAGAAAATTTAAAATTTTTTATTTATTAATTATGAAACCTTTTTTTATCGTTTTTTTCTCTTTTGTTTTTTCCTTTTCAGCCGTATACGGACAAACGATCCCCACGGCATGGGATGAATTGACGGCCTCCGACTTTGTTTTAGCCGTTAAAAAATCGGAGGGCGTCTGCCTGATTCCCATCGGGGTAATCGAAAAACATGGCCAACATTTGCCTTTAGGCACCGATGTGTTTGCCGTGCGGGAGATTTGTTGTCGCGCCGCTGCCAAAGAATATTGCATCGTTTTCCCTCCTTATTATGCCGCACAGATTAATGAGGCGAAACAACAACCGGGTACGATCGCTTACAGTCCCGAATTGATGAACCGGTTATTGGAAGAGACCTGCCAGGAGATATCCAGAAATGGCATTAAAAAAATAATTATCGTCAATGGCCATGGCGGTAACAACACATGGTTAAGTTATTTTTGCTTAACACAATTAGCATCGCCGCGCGATTTTGTGGTGTATTATACAAACCCTCCGATGAGTGAGGATGCACAAAAAAAGATTGCCGCGTTGCGCAAGTCAACGACCGGCGGACATGCCGACGAAGGTGAAACAAGCAACATGTTAGTGATTCGTCCGGACTTAGTCAAGATGGAACGTGCCACCAGCGAATCCGGTCAAAATCTGAACCGGTTGCAACAATTGCCGAGCGAACTCTACACCGGTATCCGATGGTATGCGCAATATCCGAATCACTATGCCGGCGATGCCAAAGACGCCAATACCACTATGGGTGAAATCAGCATCGAAAATCGCGTTGAGAATATGGTCAACTTGATCAAAGCGGTTAAAGCCGACCAAACCACCTTGCGCCTGCAAAACGATTTTTTCAAAGATAGCGAAACGCCTTTAGATACCAAAGCAAAACCGTAATGTAATCATAAACACATGAAAGACTTATTTGCATTTTTAAGGGAGTTGCGCGAAAATAACACGCGCGAATGGTTTAAAGCGAATAAAGGGCGGTATGAAACCTTGTACCAAGATTTTATCAGCATCATTCAGGAATTAATCAACCGGATCGGCCTGTTCGACCCCGAAATTGCGGGGCTTGATGCTAAAAGTTGCATTTACCGGATTTACCGCGATATCCGGTTTTCGAATGATAAAACCCCGTATAAAACCCATTTTGGTGCATATATGACCGGGTATGGCGGGCGGACAAGTCCGTATGGCGGTTATTATCTGCATTTGGAACCTGATCATTCGATGTTGTCCGGCGGTGTTTGGTGTCCCGAACCAAAGATGCTAAAAAAACTGAGGCAGGATATTTTTCAAAATATAGAAGAATTTGTTGACATCCTCAACAATGAACAATTCAAGTCTTTATACGGCGGATTGGAAGGCGAAATGTTGCAACGGATGCCTGATGGCTTTCCAAAAGATTCACCGTATGCGTATATCTTAAGACATAAGTATTTCGTTGTTTCGTGCCCTAAACCTGACTCCTTCTTTTTTGAAACGCATTGGATGGATCAAGTGACGGAGGACTTCAAACGCTTAGTCCCTTTCAATACGTTTTTAAATTATACGATGGGCGAGTTTTTTGGAAAAAAATGAACATGTGGTTCAAGCGACTGTATCGCACCCTTTTTTTTCGGGGCGGACATGGTATTCATTCCCCTTTCGTTTTTGATTTGATCACCACCGTGATCGAAGAGCTGTGCCCATTCTATTGTTACGACCAATTGTATCACATCCGGTGGCGATTGTTGCAGAATCAGCGGATGATCACGATAAACCATCGGAACATGTCTGTAAAAAAAGCGCTAACGACCTATGGCTTTACCGAACAGGAAGACCGCTTACTTTTTCGACTGTCTAATCGTTTCCGACCAAAGAGAACGCTGGCTTTAGGCAGCGATTTTGGCTTGACGCCCCTGTACCTGACGGCGTATGCCACTGATACCTCCTGCGTTGTAATTGAACCGGAGCCATCAATCGCAGCAATTGCGGCAGAAGTTCTTATAAAAAATACCTTTGGAACGGTCGACTTACGAAATAGCATGGAGGATATTCCATATAACATTGATCTTTTGGTAACAGGTCATCATTTCCCGTTTGCTTTTGAAGAGATGCTTTCGCACCTCCATGACCACAGCATCATGGTCATCGCAGGGATAAATATGTCGCGGGAAAGACGGGAAACATGGAAACAAATCTGTTCACATCCGAAAGTAACGGTCACGATCGACCTGCTTCGTCTCGGCATCGTTTTTTTCAATCCGAAACTTCATCAACAAACCTATTACAGCATTTTATAATCCATTATTCGATTACATCCCCCCCTGCCCCCATCAAAGGGGGAATTCGGAAAAAACATTTAGAAAAAAAAGAGGACGATTCGTTTATCCGGAATCGTCCTCTCAAAATAAGACCTTTTCAATCGATTACCTTACTCTCCAAACGCCATTATAATACATCCACATCGCATTTGAAGTAAGGATATTGTTATTGAAAACGATATCGCCGTTTTCCCAAGTCCCAACTGTTGGAGCCGACTGTGATTGACATTCGATATTCTTCCCATTATAACGAAGGGTTGTGATCAAGGTATTGTAGGTGGTAGAACTCCCACTTGAAGATTGTTTCCATTGGAATCCGCATACGGAAATGCCATTATCAAAAAAATTCATAGAACCGGTAACAGGAATATCCACGCACATTTCAGAATTAGTATCTGATGTCCACCTGTACAAACGAATCATCACTTGGTTTCCACATGCAGCGCCATTAGAAAGTTGAAATAATAAACCGGCGCCATTAATGGTCATATACTGATTAAAAGTGGTGATTTGACCGGCTATTAATCTTTTACTGTCCCAAAGTATAACGGCTTGATAGTAGTATGTATTACTTAGTTTAAGCCACTGACTTCGACTATCCGTTCCAACTTTAGTTACAGAAGGGGTGGACAGGTTGTTCATATAAGAAGAATTCATTACCATATAATTTGGCATAATTCGACCTTCAGACGATAATAAATGGCTTTGGCTGTTGAAATCCGTTAATTCTACCAAAGAGCTATTGCATACGCGGATTCCATGAATAAACATGTCATAAATAACACCTTTTAGTACCCAATAACGATACGATTGAGAAAATGCTAACGAACAATTAGCGCCGACCTGCACATCAAATTCGCTAATGTCTTTTATTTCAGGCTTTTTCTCTTTATCATAAAAGAGAAACATGTCGCGGTTCGATTTCACGACCGTAGTTTGTCCAATGCCCGCATTAGGCGAACTCACATTCAGACTTGGTCGTCTCCCTTTCCAAAAAAAATTGTTATTGGTCGTTACCGCTGATTGCCTGATCTCCACCTGCGCACCATTTTCCAAGTGATTAGATGTAAATGTTATGCCTTTACAAATATCAATTAATACGTCATTATTGAGTACATTCGCATGAATAACCCCGCCATTGCATAAGAAAACGCGCAAAGCTTTAAATCGATTGTTATTGATCTCCCCATCATAACCATAATGTACTGCGTTCTGTTCAAATAAAAAAGCATCGCCTAAACAATTCAAGTCAAAGGCAAATATTTCAACCGAAGGCGAAGGTTCTAACGGGCCTAAAAATGAACAATGAACAATCCTTCTTTGGTCTGCATATTCATGAAAACTGTATACGGCCTGCAGAAACCAATGCCATAAACAAGTATCAACCGTAAAACTGCCTATCGCACAAATGCCCTTCATATGATGTAAGTTTTTCCAAGTGTTATTAAAACTGATATTTTTTATAATTGTACCTGGATTTTGGGCCTTTGTTGCCAGTACTGTACCTGTTTTATCCACATTAATATAGATTACAAATCCCCAGTTTTGTACTGTTGGTGTCGTACTTCCTCCTCCTTCTGGATAATAATCAGTATAATTTGTTCCTCCTACAATTAATGTTGTTCCAAGTTCGGAAGGATTTTTTGGATAATCTACATCATCTTGTTCATAATACCATCCTACTTCTCCAATCAACGCAATCCCCGGATAGACCCAAATAGAACTGTTTACCCGATATACCCCTCGAGGTAAAAAAACTTCGCCGGTCTTCTTCATCTTAATGGCTTTATTAATAGCAGGGGCGCAATCAGTTGAACCTCCTTGACTGGGATTATAAAAAATCGTCTGCGCCCCAAACCATTGTGGATATGCGCGGTCTATCTCCCACGTCCCAGCTATCGTTAGTCCTGCATCGAAGATTTGAGTGATTGGTGCAATCAGCTTTGTTTTATTTCCTGTTAGCGTTCCCGTGCCGGTTAATTTACCACCCATAAAATAAAGCGTAACTCCAGCTTGCATCGTCATTGTTGGGACAGTTATAGTCCCACTAACTACATAAGCGCTATTTGCGCTATGATTCGACGGGTCAAATTCGGTTAAGCTTGGATTTGCCCGCATAAATTCTTCAAATTTATTATATTCTATCATTGTTTTTAAAATTAAAATATTAACTATATGATTCTTAACTCTTTAAAATGTTATTTACTAAATCCACTCATTGTTTTCCTGTTTTTGTCATGGCTTTTGCAATGGTCATTGCAAAAAATTCATTCACATCAACTAAAACGCTCTTTGTTTAATTCCTCTTAAAGGAACTTTTTCGCCTATGAAGCTTTCAATCTTCATTCACTTTTTTTAAAATTCAATTGCTAATTTCTAAATTTCTTTTCTGTTTCTAAAAATCTTATTGTTAATATTTTACGCCAAAAGGCATGAATCAAACCGATTCAATTTGTCTTGCCTTTCAGCAAATTTTGGGAGTAAAGATAGGCTTTTGATTTTGCAAATACAAATTTCCGATGTTAATTATTCTTAATGAAAGGTTAAACTTTCTAAATAATGCAATTTTAATATAATAAACTCGTTTTTTAGGATGAGAAAGAATCAAATCGTTTAATATATGACAATTTTAAAAAACTACTTATTATGAGAACAAGATCATTTATTATTAGCTTGTTAGTGATTTTCGCTATCACAGAGGTAAGGGCGTATGACTTTTATGCCTCCAACAAGGATGGTGTCCGGATTTACTATGACATTCAAGCCGGAAATCTCAACCGATTGATGGTTGCAAGCGGACCAAGTTATTATAGCGGAGTTGTAATTATTCCTGACTCTGTGAAATACGAAGGGATAACTTATAGTGTTGAAACCATTGGAAGCAGAGCTTTCCACAAATGTCATGAATTATCTGAAGTTTTTCTTCCTCGAAATTTGACTACTATCAGAGAACAGGCATTTTCGGGATGTACAAAACTTACAAATATCACTTTGCCGGATAACCTAACAACAATTAGAGAAGAGGCGTTTATAGAATGTTCTTCATTAAAAACAGTGTCTTTTGGCAGTAAACTTGCCATAATTGGCGGAAGGTCTTTTTCATTTTGTGAGGCTTTAGAAAGCGTTTCACTTGGAAACAATGTTACTGAAATTGGAGCATGGGCTTTTAATAATTGTTCGAACCTCAAGAAGATTATTCTGCCTAAAGGATTAGACAAATTAGAAAAATATTTATTTTCTGGTTGTAAAATGTTAAAAAGTATAGAAATTCCAGCTAAGGTAACTATTATTAGCGAAGGAGTTTTTGTCAATTGTTATAGCTTATCAAGTATTTCTATTCCTGATGGCATTACAAGTATTGAACGTTATGCTTTTCTCGATTGTACAGCATTGAAAGACTTTATTGTCTCGGAACAGAACAAGACTTTTTGTTCCATAGATGGTCTTTTGGTGAGTAAGGATAAAACGGTTTTGATACAGTATCCCCATGGTAAAGCATCTGACTATATCCTACCTGAAGGAATTAAAATTATTGGCGAAAGAGTATTTGCCGACTGTAAAACTTTAAACTCTATTAAATTATCTGAAAGCGTGACTACCATTGCGCCGGAAGCTTTTGCCGATTGTAAAAACTTAACGCAAGTGATCTGTGGAAATAATATTGATTCGATTGGTACAAAAGCTTTTATCAGATGTATTGGTCTAAAAGAAATCAGTTTATCTGAAAAACTAACAGCCATTGCAGACAATGTTTTCAACGGTTGTAATTCGTTGGATAAAATAACGATTCCTGATCAAGTGATCAGTATCGGCAATTATGCATTTAGCGGATGTCAATACATGAAAGAAGTCTCATTTGGCAAGGGTGTTAAAACGATTGGTTCGGGTGCATTTAATAATTGTCGTGCATTAACAAAAGTGGTCATTCCAGACAATGTGGTATCCTTAGGCAGATACGCTTTTAGCAATTGCAGGTATCTTACAGAGTTTACGATTGGGAAGAATGTAACCGAAATCGGCAATAATCTCTTTTATGGGTCTTCTCGATTTGATAGCTTTTCTCGATTTGACTTAATAAACCGCAATCCTGAACCTCAGCTTCTTTCTGGCGACATATTCGAAAGGGGCTATCATGCGGTTTTACCGCGTTTGATTGTTCCCATTGGTTCAGGAGCAGCTTATAAGGCTGCCTACATTTGGAAAGATTGCCCAATCGTTGAAGACGCAGTCGCTGCAAATGAGGCTTTAGTGAAGGAGATTATCATACATCCAATAAGCGGCGGAATAGCCATTAACAGCGCTGAACCGGTGCAAGTGGCCATCTATTCGTTATCCGGTCAATTGGTTTATCAAAAAACGCTGAACGGAAGCCAGGACATTCCCTTACCGCAAGGCGCATACATTGTCAAAGCCAACGAGACAACGAAAAAAATCGTTGTGCATGAAACGGTGTTGTAATTCTACTATTATGTCATTCAGGATTGGTAGCTAATATAAAATGCCATTATCGATGTTGCCTTCACACTCGTACAACAGTGTTTTTTTCATTTTTTCGACGATTTCGGGAAAACGGAGGTTGACGTTGTATTTTTCTTCCGGGTCTCTGATGAGATTATAAAGCTCATAAGCATTCATCCCCTTGTTGTAGCGTAATTTCCAGCCATCGTTGGCGATTAAAACCGGTCCTTCGTCAGAGCCTGTGATGATATACCGGTTTTTCGGTAGTTTTTTCCCTTTCATCAATGTCGGAAGAAAGGATACGCCATTTTTTGGCGTCTTCAATTTAACGCCGACAAGATCAGCCATCGTCGGCAGAAAATCGTACGCGGCAACAATATCCTCACATACCCTTTTTTGCAAAGTCCCTTTCCAGTAAAACACAAGCGGAACGTTAATACCGCCATTCAGGTTACTGTATTTTAGCCCGGCCATCCCGGCATTTCCATTAAAAATATCGCCGGCATCGGTGCTTCTGTATTTATTGAGAATATTATCAAACGACTCTCCTGTTTTTATATTTTTAAACGGCCTTTGCAATCGTCCCTGTTGCTGATATTGAATGTCATGGCCATTATCGGAAGATAATACAATGATCGTGTTGTCCTCCAAATTCAGCGATTGAAGTTCTTTCATCAGGATGCCTACCTGTTCGTCTAAATATTTAACCATAGAGGCAAATTCTTTTTCAACCGGCGTCAGTTTATCATTACGCGCTATTTCCGGATGTACGGCAGGAATAGACACCGGCCCGCGCGGTAACGGCGTACTGTACATCAAGAAGAACGAATTATCCTTACATTGATGAAGAAAATCAATGATTTTCTTTATAAATAAATCAGGTGCATACGTTTTTTTCCCTTCCATGTCCCATCTTAACTGATAGGTGCGTTCTGTTTCAGGGATAACACTTATGCCGCCATCCCTCCGATTATTACCTTCAATCCATACCATTCGGTCATTTTCAAAAAGGAAAGGAGGATAGTAACCTTCACTGCGCACAAGGTCGAGAAAACCATAAAAATAGTCCCACCCGTAACGCGCCATTTGTTGACGGGTCGACGTATGTCCAATGCCTAACTTTCCGATTTGAGCAGTCAGATAACCTGCATTTTTGAACACTTGAGGCAAGTATAAATCCTGATCGGGCAGGAAAACGCCGGTTTCATTCAAAGCCGATTCAATGGTTTGAATGTCTATCGTATCTTCTTTGATATAAGCACCCCCCCTTGAAATACGCCATTTGTCTTTGTTACAGTCGTGATAGCCTGTCAGTTGCGATGCACGGGCAAAAGCAGAAAGAGAACCTCCGAATGCCTTGTTAAAACTGACGCCATTCTGAATTAACGCATCCATATTCGGCGTTGTAAAATGCGTTTGTCCGTAGGCTGACAATAAACCTTTTCCAAAATCGCTGGCGTAAATATAGATCACATTCGGTTTTTTCTTCGTATTCGCATGAACGCATGGGGACGTTGAATAAAAAACGCATAGTACGAAAAGGGTGTATATAAGACGCTTATTCATAAAATGGCTCGAATGAATTAGTTCAATTGACCGACTTTATATAAATATTCTGCAATTTGAACGGCATTGAGCGCCGCTCCTTTTTTGATTTGGTCGCTCACCACCCAGAATGTCAGTCCGTTGGGACACGTCAAATCTTTTCGGATGCGTCCCACAAATACCGGGTCTTGACCGGCAACAAACAATGGCATCGGGTAATCCCGATTTGCAGGGTCGTCTTGTAATACAATGCCTTCGGCTTTTAAAAATGCTTCTCGCGCCTCTTCTACCGAAACCGGACGTTCTGTTTCGATCCAAATCGTTTCACTGTGTGCACGTAAAACAGGCACTCGAACACAAGTCGCGCTAACTTCAATAGTGGAGTGCATGATTTTACGCGTCTCGTGGACCATTTTCATTTCCTCTTTGGTATAGCCATTGTCGGTAAAAACATCCACCTGCGGAATAAGGTTATAAGCCAACTGATAAGCGAATTTTTCGACTGTCGGTTTTTCGCCTTTGATCAGTTCTTCGTATTGTTTGATCAATTCCGCCATCGCCGAAGCGCCAGCGCCGCTTGACGACTGATATGTAGAAACATGTACCCGTTTAATGTGTGAAATAGCCTCAATCGCTTTAAGGGCTACCACCATTTGTATCGTCGTACAATTCGGGTTTGCAATTATTCCCCGTGGACGGATTAATGCGTCCTCTGCGTTGACTTCGGGTACCACAAGCGGAACATCATCGTCCATACGAAAAGCGCTCGAATTATCAATCATCACTGTCCCGTATTTCGTAATGGTCTCCGCAAAAGCTTTGGATGTGCCCGCCCCTGCCGATGCAAATGCGAGGTCTATGCCCTTGAAATCATCATTTTGCTTAAGCTCT
>Ga0209628_10003203_pt1 | contig 11375 bp, 11 predicted proteins | sample TergutCu122P4_FD_187285 | JGI IMG/M metagenome (GOLD analysis project Ga0209628, IMG submission 187285) | Cubitermes ugandensis P4 segment gut microbial communities from Kakamega Forest, Kenya - Cu122 P4 (SPAdes) (version 2) | ecosystem: Host-associated > Arthropoda: Insects > Digestive system...
ATCTCGCACAAGTCAGACGTTGGCGGGGTGGCGCTGAGCCTGGGCGATACGCAGGCGGTGCGCGAGGCGGCCGAGGCGATGTTGCGGCGCGTGCGCGAGTTGCGCCCGGATGCGCGCATCGCCGGCTTTACGGTGCAATCGATGATTCGCCGTCCGCGCGCGCACGAACTCATCATCGGCATGGCCGTCGATCCGATCATGGGCCCCGTGCTGTTGTTCGGCCAGGGCGGCACCGCGGTGGAGGTGATCCAGGACCGCGAGATGGGCCTGCCGCCGTTGAATCGGGCGCTGGCGCGGCAGATGGTCGCGCGCACGCGCGTGGCGCGTCTGCTGGCCGGCTATCGCGACCGCGCGCCGATAGACCATGAGGCGCTGTATGCCGCAATGACGCGCGTGTCGCAACTCATATGCGATTTGCCGGAGGTGGTCGAACTCGACATCAACCCGCTGCTGGCCGACGAAGATGGCGTGATCGCACTTGATGCGCGTGTCGTGGTCGAGCGCGCCAAGCTCCACGGCACGCGGCGGCTGGCGATCCGGCCTTATCCGTCGGCGCTGGAACAGCATCTTTTCTTTGACGGCGAGCCGATGCTGCTCAGGCCGATCCGTCCTGAAGACGCCGATTGCCTGCGCGAATTCTTTTCCCAGTGCGAACCGCGCGATATGCGGCTGCGCTTCTTCATGGTGCGGCGCGAGGTGCCGCATTCAGAATTGGCGCGTTACACGCAAATCGACTATGACCGCGAGATGACTTTCGTGGCGATGGGCCGTGACGCTGCCGGCGCGCCGCACATGTTCGGCGAGGTGCGCGCAGTGTGCGATCCTGACAATCTGTGCGCCGAATTCGCCGTTCAGGTGCGTTCGGACGAGCAGAAAAAAGGGCTCGGGCACTTGCTGATGACCCGCATGATCGATTATTTGCACAGCCGCGGCACGCAAACGCTGGTTGGCGAATGCCTGCCTGAAAACGGGGGCATGAGGCGTCTGGCGCACAACCTGGGCATGCAGCTAGGGCGCGCGCCGGAGGGGCCGGCGATACTCATGCGCATGGATCTGCGCGCTCCGCTTGCATCCAATCGAAGCGACGCTGAAAAAACCGATCCGGGCGCGGAAACTTGTCCAGATTGATTCAGCGTCGTCTTGGGCCTTGGAAGTGTCCCGGATTCAGCTGAGTCTTTTCACCAGTACTTGACTCTTGCGATCCCGGTTGTATTTCTTCTTGCGTGATTCTGGCAGCCAGTCAGGCTCGACCTGCTGAAAACCGCGCTTGATGAACCAGTGCATGGTGCGTGTGGTCAGCACGAAGATGCTTTCCAGTCCCATGGCTTTGGCGCGCTGTTCGATGCGCTTGAGGATGCGTTCGCCATCGCCTTGCGATTGCGCGTTGGGCGAGACGGTGAGCGCGGCCATTTCGGCGGTGCCCATCTCGGGGTAGGGATACAGGGCGGCGCAGCCGAAAATCACGCCATCGTGTTCGATCACCGTGTACAGGCCGATGTCGCGCTCGATCTCGGTGCGGCTGCGCTTGACCAGCGTGCCGTCGCGTTCGAAGGGCTCGATCAGTTGCAGGATGCCGCCGATGTCGTCGGCCGTCGCTTCGCGCAGGCTTTCGAGCTTTTCGTCCACCACCATGGTGCCGATGCCGTCGTGCACGTACACCTCCAGCAGCAGCGATCCATCGATGGAAAAAGGGATGATGTGGTTGCGCTCGACACCGTGCTCGCACGCTTTTACGCAGTGTTGCAGGTAGAAGGCGGTGTCCGAAGGCTGCTGCGGCGGCGTCAGTGCGGCCAGCAGCTTGCGCGCGGCATTCAGGGGTAGCTCGGTATCGATCGGGTTGTCTTCTCCCGCGGGGCGGCTGGGATCTTGGGGGATACCGGGAATTTCGGTGATGAAGATGAGCTTGTCGGCCTGGATCGAAATGGCCACGCTGGTGGCGACTTCTTCCATCGAAAGGTTAAAGGCTTCTCCGGTAGGAGAAAAACCGATCGGCGACATCAACACCATGGCGCCATAGTCGAGGACGTGGCGAATGCCCCGGGCGTCGACCTTGCGGACCAGTCCGGTATGTTTGAAATCCACGCCATCGACCACGCCCACGGGCCGCGCGGTGATGAAATTGCCTGAAATCATCCGCACCGTGGAGCCGGCCATTGGCGTATTGGGCAGGCCCTGGCTGAAGGCGGCTTCGATTTCATAGCGCAACTGGCCCGCGGCTTCCTGCGCGCAGTCGAGCGCCACCGCGTCGGTGATGCGCATGCCGTGCGAGTAGCGGGCCGTGTGTCCCTTGGCCGCGAGTTGTTCGTTGATCTGTGGGCGAAAGCCGTGTACGAGAACCACCTTCACGCCCATGCTCTGGATCAGCGCCAAATCTTGCACGATGTTTTGCAGCTTACCGGCGGCAACCGCTTCGCCGGCCATTGCCACAACGAAGGTCTTGCCGCGGTGCATATGGATGTACGGAGCCACGGAACGGAACCAGGGCACGAAGGTGAAGTTGAAGACGGTAGACATGTGGCGCAGCGGGCGGAGGAGGGTGTGAGGCGGAAAAGATGGCGCGATTGTCGTTCAACTGCTGTTTCAAGGTTCAACTGCCGCTTCCAGGTTCAGCTGCTATCGGCCTCGCTTTTGCATGGGAAATCATCCGGTCTTTCGGTCTCTGGCACACTGCAAAGTTCACGCAAAATACACGATTTCACCGTATGGCTTCCGAATACGCTTTTTCTCCTGCGCCGATCGTGTCGATCCCGGTACTCGGACATGCGCTGCGCTTTCCGGTGCACCGCATCTATTGTGTCGGTCGCAATTACGAGGAACACGCCAAGGAAATGGGCTTCACCGGCCGCGAGCCGCCGTTTTTCTTCCTCAAGCCTGCCGACGCAGTGGTGGCGGTTGACGCCACCGAAACCGGTTCCCTGCCTTATCCCTCGCTGACGAAAAACTTTCATCACGAAATCGAACTGGTGATTGCCATCGGTTTGGGTGGGAAAAACATTGCCGCGGCCAATGCCGGCAGGCACATCTACGGATACGCGGTCGGCATGGACATGACCCGCCGCGATCTCCAGAGCGACATGAGAAAACTAGGCCAGCCCTGGAGCATCAGCAAAGCCTTCGATCATTCAGCGCCCATCGGGCCGATCGTTCCCAAGGAGCAGGCCGGGGACATGGCCCATGCCGCAATCGCGCTGCAAGTCAACGGTGCCGAGCGCCAGCGCAGCAACGTCTCCAGGCTGATCTGGAACATTGGCGAAATTATTGAGCACCTCTCGAACGCCTGGGAGCTTCAGCCCGGTGACCTGATCTTCACCGGCACACCCGAAGGCGTCTCTGCCGTGGTGCCGGGAGACCTACTCAGCGGTGAGATCACTGGACTGCCGCCGCTGCGCCTCAAGGTGGTGTGACTGCGCACATGCTGGATCTGCTCATCAAACACTGCAGGAACTGCGGCAGCGCCGTAACGTACCGGGTTCCCGACGACGGCGACACACGCAAGCGCGCAGTCTGCCCTGCATGCGGCACCATCCACTACCAGAATCCGGTCAACGTGGTCGGCACGGTTCCCGTGTTCGGTGATCGGGTGTTGTTGTGCAAACGCAACATCGAACCGCGATGGGGGAAGTGGACACTGCCGGCCGGCTTCATGGAATTGCATGAAACAGTGGCTCAGGGAGCAGCGCGCGAAACCGACGAAGAAGCCGGTGCTGAGTACGAACTGGGTGGATTGTTCGCGATGATGAGCGTCGTGCCCGTGGGGCAGATCCATATCTTCTATCACGCACGGCTGCTTAGCGAGCGTTTCATGCCAGGTCACGAAACGCTCGAAGCCCGGCTGTTTACCGAAGCCGAGATTCCATGGGGGGATATAGCCTTTCGCACCGTACGGGAAGCCTTGCGTCTCTATTTCGAAGACCGCCGAGACGGTACGCTTGGCCGTGTTCATACGCTGGACATCGTCTGAAAGAGAGCGATCCATGCAAAAAACCGAAATCACTGCTCCGTTGCGCCGCATCGCGTTGCGTAGTTTTTTTCTGGCTGGCGCTGCCGCTGTGTTGGCGGCTTGCGGCTCTTCCGCTTCACGCGTGGGGAAAAGCAAAGCTCAGCCCAAGCCAAAGCCAACCCCCGCCCCGGCCTCCACCCCCGCTACGTCCAAGGGAATTGGTTTAATCCGTCCCGCGCGTGGGTCCATCATTGCGCGCTTTGACGGCAATCGCAACAAAGGCATCGACATTGCGGGAAGGGCGGGCGACCCCATCTTGGCCGCTGCTGATGGCCGGGTGGTTTATGCAGGCAGTGATTTGCGGGGCTATGGCGGGCTCGTGATCGTCAAGCACAACAGCACCTTCATTTCGGCGTATGCGCACAACCAGGCCATCCTCGTGCGCGAGAAGGAAGTCGTGCGCCAGGGGCAGGTGATCGCCCAGATGGGCGATACCGGCACCGACCGGGTCAAGCTGCATTTCGAGTTGCGCAAAGAAGGCAACGCTGTCGATCCCGAGCCCTACTTTCAGAGATGACACCGCCGACCTGGCAGGGCTGATCCAGCCGCGTAGCCCAAGCCTTGGGACACAAGATCAGCGGGGCGGCAGATAGCGGATCGGATCGACCGGTTTGCCCTGCCGCCGGATTTCGAAGTGCAGCTTGACGCGGTCCGTGTCGCTGCTGCCGATCTCGGCGATTTTCTGGCCCTTTTGAACGGACTGATCTTCCTTCACCAACAAGGTGCGGTTATGCGCATAGGCGGTGAGGTAGGTGTTGTTGTGTTTCAGGATGATCAGGTTGCCGTAACCGCGCAGGCCGGCTCCAGCGTAGACCACCCGGCCGTCGGCCGCCGCCAGCACCGCGTCACCGAGCTTGCCTGCGATGTCGATGCCTTTGTTCTTGGTTTCATCAAATCCTGTGAGCACTTGCCCTTGTACCGGCCAGATCCAGCTCATGTCGTCGTCACCGGATACCTTTGCAGGCAGCGAAGCCTGCGTGCTTGCCGCAGCTGAAGCCGTGGTCGACGGATTCAGGGCCGCCGCCGCGGTAGCGGCAGTAGTCGCAGCAGAAGCTGCGGTAGTGGCTGGCTCAGCCGGCGTCGACGTGCTGGAAGATGCGGAGGGCGCCGGGCAGGGGCAAGCATTCGCTGACGCCGATCCCGGCAGCGGAGGAATCACCCGCAGCACCTGACCGACTTCGATGATGTCGGGGTTCTTGAGGTTATTCCAGCGTGCGATATCGCGCCAGTTCTGCCCGACTTCCAAGCCGATGCGCATGATCGTGTCACCTGGACGCACCGCGTAGTAGCCTGGCTTGCCAAGATTCTCGGCACCCGGCAGCGGCTTGCCCACTGTATCGGTGGCGGCGGAATCGGTCGCTGCGCCGCTCATGGTGCCGCGATCTTCGATTGGTGCCAGTTCACCCGTACCACAACTCACGAGCGCAAGCGCCAGTACCGCCACTGCCCCCACGAGCCCAATTCGACGGCCAAAAAAGTGCATGCAATCTCCTTTAGGCAATCCCTGATTTTAGAGGGACAAAGTGAACCGCTTCAAGAACAGATTGACGTAAGCCGGTGATAGTTTTATCAAGAACGACTAATTTTTGCTTGTTACCCACGGACGAAATCGGCGCAACGATGCGTCCGCCGACGGCCAATTGCTCGATCCACTCGGGTGGTATGGCCTGTCCGCCCGCAGCGGAAATGATGCCGGCATAGGGCGCCCCCTTGGCGTAGCCGGCCATGCCGTCGCCCACCAGCAGATGCACTGTTGCAAACCGGAAAGGCCGCAAGTTTGCGCGCGCTCGCTCGCTGAGGTCGCGCAGGCGCTCGATGCTGTAAACCTCGGCGGCCACATGGCTGAGCACCGCAGCCTGGTATCCGCAGCCAGTTCCGATGTCCAGCACGCGACCCAGGCGCGCCTGCGGCTGGCCCGCCAGCGCCGACGCCTCAAGCAAAAGCTCAATCATGCGCGCCACCACATTCGGCTTGGAAATGGTCTGGCCCAAGCCGATCGGCAGGCTGGTGTCCTCGTAAGCCTGATTGGCCAGCGCACTGTCAATGAAGCAGTGGCGCTCGACCGCTCTCATCGCGCGCAGCACGCGTGCGTCGGCGATACCTTGTGCCGCGAGCTTTTCGACCATGCGCGCGCGCGCGGTCTCGAAGGTCGTGGGCGCGCTGACGGCCGGTAATTGGAAAGCGTTCGATCCTGCAGGGTCGCGATGGCGCGCCGTCGCTGTCGGTGCGCCAGTGGGCAGCCGGGCGGGAAATTCAGGACGTTGCGTTGCCATGGGTGTCAGTTCTTGAGCGGCGTGCTCAGTCGCTCGACGGTTTCATGCCAATGACCCAGCCGCGCATGGTCGGTCAGATCGATTTGCAGGGGCGTCAAAGTCACGTGGCCGGCGGCAGCGGCGTGGAAGTCGGTTCCTTCGCTGCTGTCTTTGGCTCCGCCTGCGCCTGCGATCCAGTACATCGTGTCGCCGCGCGGACTGTCCTGGGTGATGACCTTTTCAGCCGCGTGCCGGCGCCCGAGCCGGCAGACCTTGATCGGTTTGAGTTCGTCGGATGGGCGGTTCGGCACGTTCACATTCAGGAGCCACGGCTCACCCACGTGCATGCGCTCGCGCATGATTTGCTCGACCAGCCGGCGTGCCACCTGGGCAGCGGCATCCACATGTGCCCAGCCCTTCTGGATCTGCGAAAACGCGATAGCCGGAATTCCGAACAGGTAGGCTTCCATCGCGGCGCCCACGGTGCCTGAGTAGATCGTGTCATCTCCCATGTTGGCTCCGTTGTTGATGCCCGAAACAACCAGATCGGGCCGATAGTCCAGCAACCCCTTGAGCGCGATGTGCACGCAGTCCGCCGGCGTGCCCGTCACGTAGCGAAAGCCATTGGGCGCCCGATGCACGTACAGCGGCGCGGCCAGTGTGAGCGCATTGGACTTGGCGCTGTTGTTGTATTCGGGCGCAACCACTTCCACCTCGGCCAGATCCTTCAGGGCCGCATGCAGTGCGATGATGCCCGGCGCTTGGTAGCCGTCGTCATTGGAAATAAGAATTTTCATAGCATCGATGAATGTGTGATTCTAGGGAACCTCTTTCAGAGGGTCACCCCGTGGTATCCAGGCTGCCACAATCACAGCACAAAGACTAGCCGTATCATGGCTAAGGTCAAACATGAAGGAGTTTCGAGAATGCATGCATGGTTATGTGAAAACCCGATTGGTGTTCAGGCGCTGAATTGGACCGAACTGCCGACGCCCCAACCGGGACCGGGTGAAGTGCTGGTCGAAATCAAGGCGGCAAGCCTGAACTTCCCCGATCTTCTGATTGTTGAGAACAAATACCAGTTCAAACCCCCCCTGCCTTTCGTGCCCGGTTCGGAATACGCCGGCGTGGTGTGCGCCGTGGGCGAAGGCGTCACTGAACTCGCGGTTGGGCAGAACGTGGCGTGCCTGACGGGCACCGGCGGTTTCGCCACCCATATCCTGGCGCCGGCAGCCAAGTGCATTCCGTTGCCTTCCGGCTTCAGCTATGTCGATGCGGCGGCTTTCATCATGACGTACGGCACTTCCTGGCATGCGCTGATAGATCGTGGGCAGCTCAAGGCGGGTGAAACAGTGCTCGTCCTGGGTGCTGCCGGCGGCGTCGGCACGGCTGCGATCCAGATTGCCAAGGCAGCCGGAGCCAAGGTGGTCGCGGCTGCCTCGACCGATGAGAAATGCGCGCTGTGCCAGTCCATTGGCGCCGATGCAACGATCAACTACAGCGTGCACACGCTGCCAACCGCCTTTCGCGACGCAATCGGCAAAGCGACCGGCGGCAAAGGCCCTGATCTGATTTACGACCCGGTCGGCGGCGATTTCGCCGAGCCGGCATTCCGCTCGATTGCCTGGCGCGGACGCTATCTGGTCATCGGATTCGCGGCAGGTGGCATTCCTTCGCTGCCGCTGAATTTGTCGCTGCTCAAAGGCGCCTCGCTCGTCGGTGTGTTCTGGGGCGAATATGCCCGGCGCGAACCCGACTCCAACACGCAAATGATGAACGAATTGACCCAGTGGTACGCGCAAGGCCGGGTCAAGCCGGTGATCGACCGGACCATGCCCATGAGCGAATTGAAAGCGGCCTATGCACACATGGGTTCACGAGGCGTCATGGGGAAACTGGTGCTTGTGAACGACGCTGCGGTGTGATCTTTCCCTGTGGCCGTCGTGCCGATGGTTCAAAATCAGCCTCATGCTCGTGCATCTTGTCGTGATCGCCTGGCTTTATGTTGCCCTGATGATGGCAGTGGCCGAGGCCACCCATGCCGCGGGCACCGTGCTGGGTGCAATCATCACCTTCGTGATGTACGGCCTTGCGCCGGTTGCTTTGGTGATGTATCTGTTCGCGACCCCCGCGCGGCGCCATGCGCGCAGGGCGCGCGAGGCCGCCGAACGCGAGGCGGCCATCCGGTGCGGCACGCCACAGCAAGCTTCAGACCAGCCAGACGAGGGCAGCAAAACGTCCGCTGACGCCGTCGCGGCGGTAAGAAAAGAATCTTGAGGGATTGCTGACAGTGCACCAGGCATCGGTGCCGTCGTTGCCGAACACCCGGACGACACCGAGCGCACCCAGTTGCCGCCGGGCCAGGCCGGGCAAATCGGCCAGCCACTTGCCGGACGCGGCGGCCGGCTGAAAATGCCGCTCCGCTGCCGTGTCAATGGCGGTGAAAGCCTCCCGCACGTCGTGGCCTACTTCAAAGACGCGCGGCCCGATGCAGGGGCCGAGCCAAGCCATGATCTCCGCGTTCCCCGAGGGGGCGCCAGACCGGCATGCCGCCACGGTCTGCTGTAGTACCCCGGCCGCAAGGCCTCGCCAGCCCGCATGGACCGCTGCCACGCACGTGCCCCGCATATCGGTCAGGAGCACGGGCAGGCAATCGGCCACCATGACGGTGCAGGCTACGCCGGGGATACGGGCGAGGCTGGCGTCGGCACATTCACCGTCGGGTGTCGATGCATCCAGTTCGACATGCCGTGTACCGTGCACCTGCTGCAGAAATACGGGCCGCGCTCCAACCTCCCTGCGCAGGCGCGCACGGTTGGCTGCAACCGCAGCGGCCTCATCGCCGACGTGATCGCCGAGATTCAGGTGCGCGAATGGTCCCACGGAAACGCCGCCAGCGCGCGTGGTGCACAAGGCGCGCACGCATGCGGGTGCGGGCCAGTTGGGAAGGATCCAGTCAACTGTTGTTTCCAGGCTCAATCTCCCGGAATCAAAGGAACAGCGGGTAGCGCCTCACCCAAAAGGTGAACGCGATCGAAGCCCGAAATGTCAATCGCCATGCGGCCTTATGAAGGCAAATGAGCGCTCAACTGCCGTTTCAAGGTTGAAGAGAAGGTCAACATGTAAAAAACCCCGCAGCTGCGGGGTTTTTTTGTAATATGAGAAATCGCTGTTCAGACTTCAAAATCGGAAAGCGGTTTGCCTGCTGCAAGCGCCTCGATAATCCAACGCGGCTTGCGGCCACGGCCGCCAGACCAGGTTTCGCCTGTCGGGCTGCGGTATTTGATGACGCTTTTGCTTGGTCCTGCCGAACCTTTGCGGCCACGGGGACTAAGTTTCAGATCGGTTGCCGTCAGTCCGTACTCGACGATCTTCTTGCGAACCTCTTCAATCACGCCGGCACGCTCCTGGTTACGCAACTCATCGGCCTGTTTGCGTAATGCCGCAATTTGCTGATCGTGCTGTTGGATCTGCAAAGTGATGTCGGCAAGTGTGGTCATTTCTATGTCCTCGCAACAAAATAAACTCGATTCTAATTGAAACGAATATGCTTTGCAAGAAAACCCGCAAAAAAAAAGCGCAGATCAATGATCTGCGCCTTTGCTTCGTTGTTTGGGGTGGCTGATGGGACTCGAACCCACGACGACAGGAATCACAATCCTGGACTCTACCAACTGAGCTACAGCCACCGAAGAAGTAGAGATTTTAACGTGAAAAATGGTGTTTGATGCGCCTAGCGAGCCAAACTGAGCAAATCTTGTGTCGGCTTCGGTACCAGGATTTGTGCCTTGTAGCGATCCTTGAGCAGTTGGTAGTAAGCCGTCTGCTCAGCCAACCCGACGGCCTGGGCAAAGTCCTGGCTTTCCTTGAGGGCGGCGTCGGCAGCGGGCGCTTCGCGGGGGATTGATTTGTTGGCGCGCACGACCGCGTAGCCTTGCAGGCCCAGGTCCACGCCCGTCCATCCCGGCAGTTTGGCGCCGTTGATTCGCAATGCAGCCTCTACCACAGTGAGCGGTTGCGACTGTGGAGCCTGGCGCGATACCACGATTGGCTTGCCGATGGCGGCATCCTGGCCATCAGCCTGCCAGGCCGCCAGCTTGGCTTGGCCGTCCTTGCGAGCCAGTTCAGCCGCCTGCTCAGCCACGAGCAGAGTGCGCACTTTATCTTTGACTTCCTCGAACGGGATCGTGCGCGCCGGCGAGTATCGCGTCACCCGGCCAGCGGCAAGCTGATTGGGGCCAATCTCGATCGCCTCGGTGTTGTGCTTGCGCTCGAGCGCATCGGGTGCGTATAGCGCGCTGAGGAAATTACGGTTGGCCAGCACGCCGCTCGCGTCGGATGCCGGTGCGCGGCCGACGCCGGTCGCAATCTGAATCGGCAAATTGAGTTTGGCGGCCACCGGCTTCAGGCTGTCGGGCTGCTGATAAACGATATCGCTGAGTACTTCGGCCGTTTTGGCGAACACCTGCTGTGCCTGTTGTGCGCGAAGTTCGGCTTCGATTTGCGGGCGCACTTTTTCGTAAGGCGGCACCACTGCCGGCCTGATGTCGTTGAGCCGGATGATGTGATAACCGTACTCGGTTTCGATCACATCGCTGATATCGCCTTTGTTGAGCGCAAACAACGCATCGTCGAAAGGCTTGACCATGGCTCCACGCGCCACGTAATCCAGATCGCCGCCTTTTGAAGCCGATCCGGGATCCTGCGAGTTCTGGCGCGCAATCTCGGCAAAGTGGTCGGGTGATTTACGCACTTGCGCAAGCAGCTCCTGCGCCTTGGCCTTGGCTTTTTCCCGCTCGGCCGCCGACATTTGCGCTGGCGCAGAAATCAGGATGTGACTGCCCCGGCGTTCTTCTTTACTACCATAGTGTGAACTATTTTGCTCGTAATAGCTTTTTAAATCAGCCTCATTGACTACAACGGCCTTTTTGGCCGCATCAAGATCGAGGACGACATACTCGATGTCTACCTGCTCCGGCGCCTGGAATTGCGCGGAATGCGTCTTGTAATGCGCCTGGATATCGGCATCGCTGACGTTGACCTTGGATGTGAACTGGGCCGGCTCGAAAAGCGCAACCTGTATCTCGCGGCTCTCGTAAAACGGCCCCAGTACCGCGTCGGTC
>Ga0209628_10003204_pt1 | contig 11375 bp, 7 predicted proteins | sample TergutCu122P4_FD_187285 | JGI IMG/M metagenome (GOLD analysis project Ga0209628, IMG submission 187285) | Cubitermes ugandensis P4 segment gut microbial communities from Kakamega Forest, Kenya - Cu122 P4 (SPAdes) (version 2) | ecosystem: Host-associated > Arthropoda: Insects > Digestive system >...
GAAAACAAATTTCAAAACTTCTGAAATAGTGTCATTCATATCTTTGTTTTTTGATGCCAAAGATACGAAACTTTACGGATAGATTTTGAGTTGAACGGGTGGAGTCAGACACAGGGTTTTGCTACTGAACCCGTTTTTTATTACATAAAAATTCTGTATTTTTGTTTTCCTAAATACAATTCTCCGAAAAACATGCATACACCCTGCATCGAAATCTCTGCCGACGGCTCCCCTACTCTTTTCCTGCCGGATATGGACGAACACTATCACTCTATCAATGGTGCAATACAGGAATCGCAGCATGTGTACATCGAAGCCGGATTCAACCAATGTCTCAAAAATACCATTCACGTATTAGAACTCGGATTCGGTACCGGATTAAATGCCTTATTGACGGCTATGGAAGCAGAACGGCGAGGCGTTCAGGTAATTTATACCGCTTTGGAAAAATATCCGCTATCCGATGAAATCGTCGAAAAATTACATTATTTCATTGAAAAACAAGAATGGTTTCAGAAAATTCACTCGATGGAATGGGAGAAAGCCGTAGCCCTCACACCTCTTTTTACATTGCAAAAAATCCGTACCGATTTCCGTGATTTTTCATACTCCTACAACTGCGATGTGGTGTATTATGATGCTTTTGCGCCTGACAAACAACCGGAAGTATGGTCGCAAGAAATATTTGACAACCTCTTTAAAGCGATGAGTCCGGCAGGCATTCTAACCACTTATTGCGCCAAAGGACATATCCGCCGGATGATGCAACACGCAGGATTTTCGGTCGAACGGATTCCGGGGCCTCCGGGGAAACGGGAGATGTTGCGCGCTCGCAAATCTACTCTACTTTAATCCGTTTTCCCGCAGTATGTGAAACGAATTGTGGAGCATACATACATTGTATCGTTGTAATACCATCGGAATAATCGCCCGAAGCCCTTACATATACATTGTATTCAAACACATACGTTCCTTTTGGAAGAACAGAGAAAAAGAAATTCATCGAAGCATCCTTCGGTGACTGATAATACATTACGCCCTGTTTCCACTGAACGCCTGAAATCTGATCGACCGGCTCGAAACAGGAAGCGCGCAGGTCTTTCAGCGACACATATTCCATGTCGCGATCGACGCGAACAGTCAGGCGAATTGTTACTTTATCCCCTACCCTCAAAATATCATTATTGGGTGTGATGAACGATTTCTCCACGCTCAATCCGGTTTTTGCCGAAGTAATTTTATCCAAGTCTTCAAAATATTGGCGGTAGAGAGCACCGTAAGCAGGACCGGGGCTGCTTTTGGAGATTATCAGGTTTTTGGCTTTAAGGCCTTTAAAGGCCTTAAAGGCCTTAAAGTAGCCGGTGCCCGGCTCTGCTGACCCAAAGTCGAGCGATCTCCCATCAATGCTGATGTCCACCTCATTCGATGATTTTAACCAGTCGTTACCGGTTTTCAGGAGCATGTCGATGGCATTTACCGTTGCCGGCACGCTTTCCCACATCTGAGTTTGTTTTTGCGCCAGCAACCACAATTTCATTTCGTCCATTTCGGCTGGCGAACAGCCCGCTTCACAGAAGGCTTCCATAATAAACGTGTGAACGCTCACTGCGCTTTGCGACATGAAGCTTCGAGCGTTATTATTTGCCCAATACATCCCTAAATCCGGTTTTCGGGAAGCATGTTCGCGCAAGGATTTCAGAATGGCTTGAGCGATTTTCGGATTATTGTTCCGTTGCATAATGATAGCAGCGAGTGCGCGACCGTACAAATCCGTGTTTTTTGCCCAATACTTTTCGACGATGCCTGTATAAAACCCGACAGCCTCTTCCACATCGCTCAAAGGAATATCTTTGTAGTAAGAACGAACCAACAAATATTCCAATGTATAGGTGGAAAACGATTGGGTTTGTTTCCACGCAGAATTATTTTTCTTTAAATCGTCGTAATGTTTTTTAAATTGACGGTCGATGAAATGCACGGCATTCTCAACCATGTTGCCTCTATCATTCGGACGAATAGATGCCATTCCATACAAAATCCATTGCGTAATGGAGACACTGCCACTCATTCCCTTAAACCACGACCAACCGCCGTCGCCGGTTTGCAGCGATTGCAATTTTTCTAAAGCCTGCGTGTTGATGTATTGAATGCGATTGGCGTCGAACAACGAAATCAAACGCTGTTTTTGCTCCGTTTCGTTTTCAGCTTCCAATACCCAGGGCGTTTCTTCCAACAATATTGTTTTCAAATCTTGATTTTTCTCTAAATTCGATGACAAAACTTCTTGGTCGCCGGCTTGTTTGGTCCATATTTCTATCATCTGTCGGATGTTGGGCGTGCTTCGGGCGATCTGCGCAGCCATCGTATTGACATAATAAGCAGCAAACCACGACAGTACATTGTCGGTTTGAGGAGTGGAAACGCTGGGTAAAGCCTGAACCGCATACCAGGTGGGATTGCTTGCAAATTCCAAAGTGGTGCGGTAATCTTCCATCGTGGGAGAAGGTTTACCAAACAGCGGAGTCAACGAAAACGTTCGTGTTTGACCGCCCAACACATTCAATGAAAGACTTTCGGTAACCATCATCCGGTTGGGAAGAATGGGTAATAAATGTTGCTCGCCATCGCTGAAATCGGTCGAGGAGGCTACAATCCGGATCGCTGTCAAATCCAAACCATCGGGAACATCAAACGTCCAACCGACCGGCGTAGTTTGTCCGGCTTCAATTGTGAAAGGTTTGGATCTATCGGTAACACTAATCATACTTTTGTCTGTTACCGGATCGAAGAGATCGAGAGTTGCCGTACCGTTTATTGTTTCATCCGTCAAATTGGATATATTGGATAAAATCGTTGCTCGGTCGCCAGCGCGTAAAAAGCGAGGAATATTGGGCGTAACCATCAACTTTTTCTGACTGATGGCTTCCTGCACGATTTGTCCGAATTTCAAATCGGCGGTATGCGCCAGTCCCATAAATTTCCAGGTGGTATTGCTTTCGGGAACGGCGAAAGATATCAAGGTTTCGCCCGCTTCGTTGGTACGAAGTTGCGGATAGAAAAAGGCTGTCTCGTTGAAGTTTTGGCGGATTTGAACAGTGGATTCTACTGGGCTATCCGGATCACTTTCATAGTCAACATTTACCATTACGGGCTCTTGAGCAATCATGTGACGTTCTTCATCTTTATCTGCCAACTTTGAAAACATAACGTTGGAACTTGCACGAGTTGCCCCCAATAGTCTTCCGCCAAATCCGCCTGTTATATAAAACCCAAACCAATTAAAAGAATCATACCTGAAGTCGGCAATTGGGAATGTCTGTTGCTGTTTATGCCAATTATCATACGAAGAGCCAAAATCATTTCCGGAACGGGTAGTAATTGACCCAAACCGCACCGGTCGTACCGGGTCGAAATACCATACGTGATTTTGCAGTTTATCCAAAGAGGCATCATACATAGCGGCCAACACTTCCGCAGTTACAGGACGATTCGCACCGTCTTTTACCGACAGTTTCCATTCTTCGTGCCCACCCGGGAGTAAACGGTCACGGAAAACTTCCATGCGAAGATTGAGTTTTTGGTTTTCCCGCTTTTTATAGATTTGAATCGATTGCGTAAAATATCGTCCGTCTTTGATAAAACTGAACATCACCGTAATGCCGTCGCCGTACGATTCAAAGAAAGGAATTTTGATTTTTTTATTTTCATTATTCAACATAAACCGCGAAACGTGGATGCGTTTGTTTTCCTTAAACAATTCGTACAACACATACACTTCTTTGGCTGACGAGCCCAAAACAACTTCTGCCGATTCGCCAACTGCGCAAGTATCTTTTACATTTACCAACCATTCATACACCGGAACAGGCGGACGTTTATCGGCTATGGAACTCAACGTAAAATCCAATTCCTTTTCTTCTTCCCGTCCCTGATTATCGCCGGCTTTCGCCACTATCCGATACCGTCCCGAAGGCAGCGACTGAAAAGGACGGGTGTCTAAATTTTTACCGGATTGAAACCGACCGGACAACACTTTCTTGTCTAATGTCCAATCTTTATCATCCCAATCCAAGCGGGTAGCATCCTGCATTTTTAAACGATAAACATCGTAAACGCCCGAAACAGAAATCGACCGACCGGACATATTTGCAGCATTAATAACAATACTTTGCGATTCTTCTTTAAGCAATCTCTCATTCAAACCATTAATGGAAAGAAACAGGGATTGATCTCCAATGAAAACCTCAGCGGAAGACGATTGTGTTTCGCCGTTGCTGTCGGTAACGATGGCTTCTATCGTGTAAATATAGCCCGTTTTCCAAAAATCATTCCGTACAACCGGTTTAACAGCCGGAAATCGAATTTCAAAATTACCGTCCGAATCTGTTTGGACATCCCCTTTCGCTATTTGTGCCGGTGGATTACCGTTCCACCGGAAAAACCAATGATTTCGCCGTGTAACCCTGTATTGCACATCCGTATTTTGCAAATGAATTCCCGAAAAAGTTTGAGCCTTGCCTTTTACCGTTACGGTATCACCAAAACGATACGTATTTTCATTGGGAAGAAATTGAATATCAAACGACGGACGTTTATATTCTTCTACATCGATTGTGGCGCTTCCGTTATGCACATCGGAATGTATTCGGAACGTCCCATTCATCACGCCTTGCGGAATAACAAACTCGCCGCTGAAAGACCCAAATTCGTTGGTAGTTACCGTCCGATTGGCTATTTCTTTGTTGTTGGCATCTCGAAATGTAATCGTATAACGCCCATTACAAAACACATTTTCTTTTTCCAACAGATAAGCAATCCCCTTGAAATAAACGGTTTGTCCGGGTCGGTAAATACTCCGGTCGGTAAAAAGATCCAAACGGATCGTGTTTGTATTGTTGATTCGGGTAGTCGGAATCCACGGAACAGGCGAAAGAATCAAAGCCGTATCATTGACATAAACTACTTGATAAAAAGAGAGATCCGAACGATTATTGCCGGTTGCCAATCCCTGTTTATCTGTTTTTACGGGTTGGGCAAGTTCCAATGTATTACCTTTTCGTGTAAATAATCGAATTTCTGCGCCTACAATCGGTTTGCCACTTATCCGGTCGGTTACTAAAAATTCCATTTGTCCATCGACTCCCCGCGAAACCGTAGCCAAACGACTGACCGAAAATTGTTGATTGGCAAGTGCTTCGGGGTTTTCATCGGAATAAACCACATATTCGTAGTTGCCCATTTCTTTGACCGGAATCCGGACGATGGTATCCGAATAGAGATAAGATGCCGGATTGATTAATTCCACCGTGCGCTTTTCTATCCGTGTGCCCGATTTTTGATATTGTCCCTGTCTTGTCCACGTGTTGGAATAGATCGTAACCGGTGCCGCTATTTTATAAATTTCAATCGTTAATTGGGACGTATTTCGATAATTGATTTTTAACTCCAAATTTTTATCCGGATATGCCGTATTTTGAGACTGTATATTAAAATTGCTTTGCGTAATATCACTCAACAGATTTTTCAGTAATCCGATACGTTCGTAGTTCGGATATTTTTCGATACCGTTACGGCATATTTCATATACTTTTTTGAGCGATTCATCTCGATTATCGTTCCAATCCTGTTGATGATAAAGTGCCATTCGATATAATATTTCCACATAAAAATCGTCGTTTGAGTATTGAGTTTCCAATTCCATCAATGCACTGATGTAAGGGTGGTCGCCGGCATCTTCGTCTTGGGAATTGTTTCGTACAAATTCCAACCGTTCCAATTCGACCATTAACAGAGCCAAACGATTATCGTGAGTCGGAGCATTTTTTTCCTGCAAAGTACGAAAATCCAACCATTGCCCATACAATTCCAAAGCGAAGAGATATAATTCATTAATATTCAATGGACTTAATGCTTGAATATTCTGTGCAAGCAAAAAGTCGTACAAAGTGGGTCGAAGTTTTCGGGAAGATTCTCCTTCTATCAATATTTTACTGTAAGCAGAAACATCCGTTTGTTGCAATTCGGAGGCAGGAAGGAGGGATAAGCGCACTAATTCTTTTACTTTCTCAACAATCAGATTTTTCGTCCATTCTCGCAAATCCTTCGGAGCAACGCCTGTAATTTCTGTCCGTTGATCAATTGTGTAGGCATTCACCCGATAGTATTGCGCATAAATTTCCGCCAACAGAGAATACAGTACGGCTTGTCCTACCGCATTTTTTTCTGTTGCGGCAAACTGTTCGATTTCACGGATACGGTCGGGCAAAACATCGCCGTTGATTGCCGTTTCGTATTTAAGTTGATGAATGATCGTTTTGATTAATTCGGGCGTATTCCCGCTTTTCAAAGCCTCCCTATAAATTTGGTTTACCACTTCCAAGGCAGATGCCGGAAGCGATTGTTGTTCCAACTTAGTTACTTCATCCCAACGATTCACCTGCGCTCCGGCAGAAATCATCCACATTCCTGCGACGAAAATAAATAAACAGCGTTTCATGTTTTTTTTCGATAAAGGTAGTAATAATTTGGAAAATACTGATACAATTTCCGCATTTTTGAATCGAAGATCGGCATCAGCCGATATAACCGTTTCTGCCCAAAGATATATCTTTTCATCAACAGCAAATTATGAAAATGGGATGATTTTGTAAATTTATAAAAAGTCCATACTTTTGGCGTAAATTTAGAGGATGCGTTATGGGTAATGCGGGACAGTGCAGCAGGACAATGAATTAGAAAATTGAACGTTAAATAGATTATAAACCGTCCGAAAGGACACAAAAACAAATGGATATGAAAGGGAGTGTATTAAATTTCAAAATGTTATTGTTGCTTATTATGGCAATAAATATTTTTTCTTGCGACAAAAACAATGCTTCAGAAGATAGCATTGAGAATGTTGGAAAAGGTAAGGGTCAAATAGAGTTTCAAGGTAAGGCATATCCACTCAACGAGTGTAGTTTGTATAAAATGACAAGTTGGTATCCACCTCCTTTAGGTTTCCATTTTTATTACACCGAAGATGGTAAGTACGCCGACCATGTTATAGACATTGCTATTCCAAGTTATGTATATGACACATGGTCGACCCTCGAATTACCTGCGGGGACACATAATAATATTTCCTTTGAGTTCGGATTAAATAATTATGGAACACAGGGGTGGAACCACTATGAGGGAGGAGCATTCGAGACAAAATTGGAAGTAAAGAAATCAGATGATTATGAAATTGTTTTTACGGGAAAAGCAAGACTTTACCTTGAAGACAACAGCCTGCATGATTTCAAAATGACTTGGAAAGGAAAGATACCAAAAGCAACAGAAGACAATAATGTATCTCCTCGTTGAGTGAAAAAACGTAGATAAAAAATGCCTGCGTCTAACGAGCGGTTTGGCGCAAGCGGAACGGAGGGACAGCGTACCGAGAATGTGAAAATTGAAAATGAAATGATGTCAGACAAAGATATACAATAGATGAAAGAAAAGAAAGAAAAAATTTTTGGTTTAGAACGAAACGTCTTTTTTACAGGGCTGACAAGTTTTTTTACCGACACTTCGACCAAAATGGTGTACAGTGTTATGCCGTTGTTTTTGATGTCAATAGGTGCGTCAAAAACACTCATTTCGTTAATTGAAGGCATTGCCGAAAGTACAGCCTCACTTGTGAAAGCATTGTCGGGCTATTGGAGCGACAAAATCGGGAAAAACAAACCATTTATGTTAATCGGATATGGTGTTACTGCCTTGATTACTCCGCTGTACTCATTTGTCGGAAAACCCGTAGAGGTTTTGTTTTATCGTTTTTTTGAGCGTATTGGAAAGGGAGTTCGGACGGCACCGCGCGACAGTCTGATAAGTGGCTCGGTTACAAAAAAGGATGCAGGGAAAAATTTTGGATTTCACAAAGCAATGGACAACAGCGGGGCAATTTTAGGACCTTTGGCTGCCTTTTTGTTACTCTACTTTCTACCGAGTGGCGATACGATAATGAGTTACAAAATAATATTTTTGATTGCCACAATCCCTGCTATACTGGGCGTTATCACTATTGCCGTTTTTATTAAGGAGGCAAAAGCCGACAAAAAAAGTGATGCAGCAAAACTTTCGATTAAAAATCTACCTAAAAAATATTTCTCTTTTCTTGCCATTATTTTCGTATTTACGCTTGGCAATTTTTCCGATGCCTTGTTATTGGTAAAAACTACGGAAACAGGTATCAATAAAGTTTATATTCCGTTCATTTATATGATTTTCAATATGGTGTCGGTATTGTTTGCCATACCCATTGGAAAACTGTCTGATAAAATTGGGCGTGAACGGTTGATTATTCCCGGATTTCTGATTTTTGCCGTTACCTTTTTTATGTTCGGAAAATTCAACAGTATTCCCATTTTTATAGGCTTATTTGCCATGTATGGACTATACAGCGCATTAGTTGACGGTAGCCAGAAAGCGATGATTTCGGATATTGTGAGCAAAGACTTGCGGGGAACAGGTTACGGAATTTATCACGCTGTTCTCGGAATTACACTTTTGCCTGCAAGTCTAATTGCAGGATTGCTGTACGACAATGTAAGTTCCAACGCACCGTTTTATTTCGGCTCAATAATGGCATTGATTGCAACTGTACTAATGGTGGTGTTTGCCATTACAAACAAGAAAACTAATCAAATTAAAGAGAATTGAAAGATAATGTATTCACGGCTCGTTTACAAATCAAATTCTAAAGAGTAAAGATGATTTCTTATCGGGCATAAACATTAGAGTTTAAATGATTAAAAAATAAATAGTAATGAAATTGTTAAAGTATTTTTTAGTAGCAATTTGCCTGTTGACAGCGGCAAATGCAGGCGCGCAGACGTTAAGTGCAACGGATATAGTAAAACGTGCAGACGAAAATCGGCGCGGTAAAAGTTCCTACTCAGAAGTAAAAATGACCATTGTGCGACCGACTTGGACGCGCGAAATTGGCATTAAATCGTGGGCAAAGGGTACAGAGTATTCGCTAACACTCATCACGGCGCCTGCCAAAGACAAAGGGCAGGCGTTCCTCAAACGCCAAAAAGACCTGTGGAACTGGCAGCCGAGCATCAGCCGTATGATAAAAATGTCATCGTCAGTGATGGGGCAATCGTGGATGGGCAGCGATTTTACCAATGATGATATGGTGCGCGAGTCGTCAGTTGTGAATGATTACACACACAAACTCGAAAAAACGGAAAAAGTGCGCGAGTTCGATTGTTACAAAATTATTCTCACGCCAAAAGAAAATGCAGCCGTAGTGTGGGGAAAGGTAATCACGTGGATTTCAACAACAGATTTTGTTGAAATAAAGTCGGAGTTTTACGACGAAGACGGCGAATTGGTAAACACAATGAACGCCTACGACATCAAAACCTACGGCAAACGCCGCTTGGCTTCGCGTATGGAAATCATTCCCGCCGACAAACCCAATCAAAAAACGGTAATGACTGTCGAAAAATACGATTTTGACATTGCTATTGAGGACAGTTTCTTTTCACAGCAAAATATGCAGAAAGTAAAGTAGTATGAAAAATATCTTAAAACTCGCTTGGCGTAATATTTGGCGTAACCGCCGCAGAGCCATAATTATGATGGCATCCGTCTTTTTGGCAGTCCTTTGCTGTGTTTATATGATGAGTTTTCAAGACGGAATGTATAGCAGAATGATTGACAACGTACTCAAAACGCAGGCGGGACATATTCAGATACACGCTAAGGGTTACTGGGACGACAAAATCATAGACAATTTTATGTTTATGGAAAAGAAAATGATTTCACAACTTGAAAACATTGACGGTATTGAAAATGTGTCGCCGCGAGTGGAAACCTTTGCAATGGCGGCATCTCATTCTGTTAGTAAAGGAATTGCCATTATCGGAATTTCGCCGAAAAGGGAAGCCGAAAAATCGAAATTGCCCGAACGGCTTATTGCGGGCGAATATTTGTCGGAAAACGACGACGGCATTATTATCGGCGAAGGGCTTGCCAACTTCCTAAAAGTAAGCGTTGGCGATACGCTCGCATTTATCGGACAGGGCTATCACGGTTCAAGTGCCGCAGGACTGTTCCCAATACGCGGTATCGCAAAATTTGTAATCAACGAAATGAACAACGGCACAGCATACGCAACCTTGCAAGCAGTACAACAATTTATTGATATGCCCGATGGTTACAGCGGCATACTGATTTCACTGAACGACAACAAATTAGTCTTTAGTATTCAGTCTTTAGTCTTTAGCCTATTGAATGGCGAACTTCAGCCTAATGACTACCGACTACCGACTACCGACTACGAAGTACTAACATGGCATTTCACTATGGAAAAACTGTTGCAAACGGCAAAATCAGACAAGGCGATGGGTATGATAATAATGTATATCCTCTATTTAATTGTCGGTTTTGGAATTTTGGGAACAGTTATTATGATGACCACCGAGCGCAAACGCGAGTTTTGCGTAATGATTTCGCTGGGTATGTCGCGAATGAAATTAGCCATAACAACTGCCTGTGAGTTGCTTGTTATGAGCGTACTTGGACTATTAGTGGCTTTTGCAATCACTGTACCGGCAGCATTTTGGTTTAAAACACATCCTATACAATTACCCGCAGATATGGCAAGTATGATGACCGAGTACGGTATGGAACCGTTCTTATATATGTCGGTTGAGCCGCAGATTTTTACCTCTCAGTTAGAGATAATAATTGTAATTGTCTTGATAGCAATACTCTATCCGTTGAGGAAAATTATGAAATTAAAAATAAGTGATAATAAAAGTTAACAGGTAATGAAAGATAATAAATCAACATTTATATTGCGGCTTACATTGCTTGCGTGGAAAAATATATGGCGCAACAAAGTTCGCAGCGGCATTATTCTCGGCGCCATTGCCACAGGTTTGTTTGGCGGAACGGCACTGCTCTCTATTATGGAGGGCTGGGTGTTGAGTACGGTAAAAAGCGACATCGAAAATCAATATTCGCACTTACAGATACACGACACGGCATTTTTGGCGAATTACGACATCAACGCCTGTTTCGACAGAGAAGTCGTTGCGCAAAAAATCAACAATTCGGGCTTGCCCGGCAATGTGGCGTTTCGATTAAACCTTACGGGAATTATCGCATCGCCGCACAACACGGTTGGTGTAACCGCCAAAGCCGTTATTCCCGACGAGGAAAAACAGGTTACTACCGTGTGGCAACAAATTCCCGATACATTGGGTACATACTTCGCTGAAAACGTGAGAAACCCCATTGTCATCAGCAAGAAAATCGCCGACAAACTGAAAGTAAAACTCCGTTCTAAAATTGTTTTCACTTTTCAGGATGCACACGGCGATATGCAAAGCATC
>Ga0209628_10003205_pt1 | contig 11375 bp, 3 predicted proteins | sample TergutCu122P4_FD_187285 | JGI IMG/M metagenome (GOLD analysis project Ga0209628, IMG submission 187285) | Cubitermes ugandensis P4 segment gut microbial communities from Kakamega Forest, Kenya - Cu122 P4 (SPAdes) (version 2) | ecosystem: Host-associated > Arthropoda: Insects > Digestive system >...
AAACACAAATATATTCCTGTCATGTTATCATATAAATATTACCTTAACACAGTCACCCATACTGTCAGTAAACACAAATACAGTCCTGTCATGTTATCATATAAATATTACCTTAACACAGTCACACGTACCGTCAGTAAACACACAGCCACAGTCCTGTCGTATTATCATATAAATATTATATATACACGTATATTACCTTAACAAAGTCACGCCTTCCTTCACGGTCTGTAGTTATATATCCGGTGTTCGCTGTGTGCATTAACTTGTGAGAGTGACTCGATGAAAATAACGAGGGTTGTGTTAGGAATAACCGTGCTCCTGAATTTTCATCATAATTGGAACAAAGTGGTGGAGGTCTGCCATTCTACAACACGCAAATCGAAATTAAAAACGCTCAAATTTTGAATACACGACTGTCTTATTTAAATTAGGTTATTGAGAGAAAAAACGTGTAGTTATATTTATATGTACACAAACGCCGTTTCAAAAAGTTATTTTTTGACTTGATATTTGTAACATGACTCCTAAAATGAAATACATACATTTGCCCCCTTAATTATAAATTCTGCTGTACTCATATTCTTCATAATTGCATTTCGTTCTTTTTTAGAAACCAGACAAAGAAAAAAACCCACATTATAATACAGTAAGACCTTTTATTCTATGTAAAGAAAAATACAGACTTAAACTACATTACTAAAAGGAAAATACGCTTGTTCCATTTTGCATAATTCATAAAATCTTTTATTTATTTTATTGATAATCTACATATATTTCATTCCAAATTTATATCTGATCGATATTTTCTTTTGAAACAAAAGATTCAGATAATCCATTGTCACAAACCATGCAGCAAAATACATCAGTGTGCTTGTAAAATTCTTGCTTATCGTTTGTAATTACTGTGCATTTTTTTCGAAAATTAAGGGGGGTATATCGTAGAGAATTTTATTTCAAGGAAATTTCATAAGAGGTAGCAATTATATGTTCTTCAGATTAGTAAGTGTTTCTTAGCTCCGAATATGTTTCTTATACAACCTGGAGCTTTTATTTACTCATCTGTAAATTAATTCGCAATTTCAGAATAGGATGGTAGTTCAAAATGCAGATTTTTTACCCTTATTATTTCTTGTTAATGCTCTCAATTATTTCACAGTAGGCAACATGCATGAATCAACGCACCGTATTTTAGTCTGCCGAAACTCGAAATTAAAAATTTGTTATTGATTTGAGAAAAGTTATTACCTCCTTGCGTTGAGGCATTGAGAGATTATACCTTCTGTTTTATGTTGACAATTGAACATTTTGGGCAGGAGTCTGAGGTAGTCAGCAGGAATTATCGGTACTAAATAAAACTGTACTGTGTGTGACATAATTATTGCATGTTTGCAGGCCTGGAGAGACGTCAGAGTATAATGTGCTGTGGCTATGAACAAAGGCTGACATGATGATGGACTGAGAGAGCAGCATCTTGAATATCACGAAAGCTGGGATTGTTGGTGTTTCACATTGCTGCTATGGTTTTGGGTATTGAACCGTGTTGATTTTGGCAGTGCTTACTGAAGGTAGGTGGAAAATGGCCGCCACATAATGTAACACCATTAGATGTCACCACTGTGGCATGACGCTGTAGACAGACCCAGGACGTTCTACACCCTGCAGAATGCCACACATCAGCACTACAAACAACAGGGTGACAGTGACAGCACGTGTCTTCACTACATGACATTGCACAGGAAATTCTGTCAGTCTGTTTGCTGTCACGCTAAAATCTGTGTCGAAGAATAACCCTTGAACACTGGTTCCCACGCTGTGGTCGTGCAGAGCTTTGGTGTTATTCAAACTTGTCTAAGGTGTCCAAAACTGAAAAGAAGTAAGGGTTGCAATACAATTATCTACGGATGTTATATTACACTACACGTAAAGGTACGCAACAATTAATTACGTTTCCAGAGGCAACACTCGAGGATTGACATAGGGCTATATCTCCTATTAAAATTATACAATTAAACAGAATTTGGCCTTAATTTTCGCCTTTTGGACCTGTGTCATTTATGTGTTTCAATCGATATTTTGCATCACTTTGGATAAGTTAAATTCTATGCCATTCCGTGTCGAATATCACAGTCCATGCTAAATGAAAGTGTATTAGGTGCTTCTTTTAGGACATTTCATTTAATACATCCATTGAAGATACGAAGGCAAGTTTTAATTCTTACCCTTTCAAATAATTTTTCTTTAAAATTTCTTTTACATTTAGCATAAATATTGATTTTATATATATATATAATTTAGAACAGCAAGTTTCTAAAATTATAGTGCCCATACTTAGTAGGGCATAATGCCTGACTCAGAATTTGAAAAATCACAAAGCTTTCCAAGAGGCAACAGAGAGTCACAACTTGATCAGCCAGCTGGGGAAACTTTTTATCCGCCATTCTCAGGAAAATTAAGTGTAGATGAGGAGCTAAACTTGAGCAAAAAGAATTTTAAGGAATCGATCGATGATTTCTTCAAAGACAAAGGTATTACCCGTCTTAGCCAACTTACAGCAACGCCCTCTTTTCCCACACCCTACGTGCTGGCCCAGTTTGCCTCCAAGGCATACAAAGACTACAAAACAGGAAAGACTAAGGCTCAGTGTGAGAAACAATTAAAATTACCCGACGGCTGGAAGTTATTGACGACAGCTTCTAATAGTAGGTGGAATAACGGCTATTTTGGGGCAGCCTATTGGCACCCTGAGCATCAGCAAGTTGTGATTGCTCATCGAGGTACACTCCCTACAAATTTAGGAGCACTTAGGGCAGACGTAAAGGGCGTGCTGCTGAATCGGTATGTTTCACAAATGGATTCTGCCAGCACTTTTGCCCATACGGTTGTTGAAGTGCTGCAAGAAGTTAATCGGAAATATCGGGTTAGTTTTCAACTGTTCTTTACTGGCCACTCTTTAGGGGGTTGGCTAGCACAAGTTACCACCTTCACCACTGAGTATCTTAAGGCACAAAGTAAATTTTTCCTTAGAAGTGTAGATGACAATGATTGTTTTCATCCCCACACAGTAGTTTTTGACAGCCCAGGTTGCAAAGACATGTTGTTACAAATGACTGACAAACTTGATGTACGGTTGGATGGGCGTTCCATTGATATAGAGCACTTAGATATCACTAGTTATCTGTCTGCTCCAAATCGCATTAATACTTGTAATGCGCATATAGGGACGGTCTATCGCATCTTTCCTGATATGTCTAATATGGGTCGGCTGGAAAAGCATACACCATTGTACAACGTAGCAATACACAGTATGCAGAAAATTTTGGAAGTTTTTGACACTGCAACAGGGCAAGTACATAAGGATGAGGCAGGTCGACTGAAAGTACATGTGGTAGTTGATTGGCCAATTAGTGCTGGGTTATTAGGTGGAAAAGAATATAATAATTTTTTTAAAAGTGCAAAGCATTTGAATGACTACCACCTAGAGGTTACAGACGTAACTTTCCAGATCGAGGGTTACCATCCCATGCGTTACCAAACTAAAACATATGACGAGCGGGTGAGCAGTCTAAGCGTATTTTGTCAAAAAGAGCGGCAGTTTTTAGATAGTTATCTTTGGGTACGTCAGTTACCGGAATTCTTTGAGCCTCAAGAACTGTTCTCTGTAATGGAAGATAATCACGCCAAACAACAAGCTGAAATAATATTAAAAGGCTTTGAGATTGTAAAAGACAAAATATATTGTACAGATGCCAGTTCATTACAGGCACTGATTCCTTACGTGAAACGTTTGCTTCAGTTGTTCCCTCAGATAATAGAGAAGACAAAACTTGCTTTGTCATCAGATGAGGTCAGAAACAGGTTTTATCAGTTTGAAATAAGACATTATATCGAACGTATTAACCAAAGCCCATTGGAATTTAAGTCTGAAATTTCGGGTATTAGAGAATTTATAGAAAGTGGTCAACAGAAAGTTTTGCATTTAGAGATGATTAAAGGGGACGAATGGACAGGGTTAATCAAGGTATATCAACTTCTTCAAAAGATCGGTTGTCTGATTGAAGGTCAGTACACCATACTGAAATTAAAGCGCTTGTTAAAGGTAAATCAGATGATGGATTTAAGTAAACTGATGCTGTCAAGTGTAACACCATATCTATTACTGATGGCATGTGAGGACAATGAACTGTTGGATGAAGAAACAGAAGAAGTAATCAGAACTCTCTTTGACACAATAAAAGAGAAACAGAATCTCAAAATCATATTTATCACTCGATCAGAAGGCAGCACCGTTGATTTCCTGCACTACATGGGCAGGAGAATATCTGGGAAAGGGTTTGTAAGAAGAGATGAAGAGATAATTTGGTCTGATTTAACCACCAGTTCACAGGAGAAACTGCTAGAGAAATCAGTGAAATTTCAAGGCGCTAAAATATCTCTAAATGAACTCATGTCTGCTGAATCTCCAGCAGCTAAATTTCTGCCTCTTGATGTTTTACTGGAAGAAAATGAACTTACGATTGCTGATCCAGTGCCGATTTCGAATGGCTACAATGAAGGCTACTATATCGGGAGAACACTTCGTCATCAGATAGCTATTCAACAGGGCATTTTTAATGATAAGGATGTAAAAGAAGAACGTGTTTTCCTGGCTAGTGCGGAAAAAGAATTCAAACAACTTTGTCAAAAGAATCCAAACAGCAATGTGCATTGGCTAGAGAAGGAAAAATCAGGGAAACTAGTTTGGCAGCAATCGCAAGGAAGCTTAGATATCCTGCGTAAATATATTGATACTGAGAGTTCACCCACATATACAGCTGATGATTCAGACAAGCTGCTGGAGCAAGCACAGAACCAGCGGGTGATACTGATTTCTGATACAGCGGGAATGGGTAAATCTACCTTACTGACCCATCTGTCTAAGCAAATCAAACAGAAGTTCCCAGATAAATGGGTGGTTAGAATTGACTTAAATGACCACACAGACGATCTCAATGCGTTGAAGCAACTAAGTAAAGAGAGAGCGGAAGAACTTATATCGAAGAAAGTGATGAAGCTTAAACCTGGTTTAGAAATGGAATTATTTAAACAGTGTAGTGAACAAAAGCAAAAGTTAAGAATAGTAATAATGATGGACGGCTTAGATGAAATCAGTCCGTTCTACAAAGATATTGTCATTGATTTACTTCAAGCTCTAAGGCAGACGGCTGTAGAACAGCTGTGGGTCACCACCAGACCACATCTGCGAGAGCAATTGGAAGATAAGCTACAGCAGCTGTCCTACACACTAGAACCTTTTTCTGAAGAAAATCAAGTTGATTTTTTAACAAAATTTTGGAATCTAAAAAAATGGTTTACTGAGGGAAACAGTATGGTAGAGCTGGAAAGTAAAAGGAAGTTACAAGTTTTTGCCAAAGAATTAATTAAGAAGCTAGGTAATTCAATTAGCGACGAAGACAGACAATTCACCGGCATCCCATTGCAGACTCGCATGTTGGCAGAGGCGTTTGATACGGAAGTTAAAATATTTTATCAGTCAGCTGAATCCATGCCTGAACTACAGTTCCAGCTGGATTTGCTTGGGTTGTACGGAAGATTTATTGATAGAAAGTATGACATCTATCAGGAAGAAAAGTGTCAAGTCCCGGTGAATAACGTAATTGCAAAGGAGCAGAGAGAACGCGATGTAAAAAGCATGCGAGAAGACCATCAGCTACTGGCCTTTAAAGTGCTGTTTACTGAGGAACAGGTGACAAAGATTCAAAACAATAGAGAATGTAAATTTTCAGCAGAACAGTTAACAAGGATTGGGATAGTACAAGTAAGCCATGACGGTAAACCGCACTTTACCCACCGCGTCTTTGCTGAGTATTATGTTGCGGATTGTTTGGTGAGCCGCTTGACCGAGGGGAACAACACTTCACAGCAAGTACAGACATTTATACTGAAAGATGTATTTCAGAAAGAAGATTATCGGGTGGTTAGGGTTTTTATAGATGGATTATTGTCAAGGTCTAAGCCATCAGAGCAGGTGTTAAAGAAATACGGAAATCAGATACATGGCTTATGGAAAGATTCTCAACTAGATGATGATGACGATGATGATGACGAAAATGAATATGATGACTATGATGACGATGATGGCGATAATGACTATGATGACGATGATGATGACGATGATTATGGCCTATATGACAGTTGGGGTGGTTCTCTACTATTATTACAGAGAGCAGTACGTGAAGGTAATGCTAATATAATTGGATTTTTGTTAGATAGCGCGCAGGCAGCAGAGGACACAGACACTGTACATAAACTGTTGCTAACACAAGATGAAGAGAGACGCACAGCCTGGCACCAGGCAGTGTTTTCGCACAACATACAGGTGTCAGAGAAGATATGGGAGTGTGTTAAAAGGAACCAGAGAGCACACGAGTTAAGAAGGAAATTGTTATTAGCGAAAGACCGTAAAAAAATGAATGCCTGGCACTTGGCAGTAAAGAAAGGGAAGGTAGATGTGCTACTGAAACAATGGGAGTTGGCAAAAGAGAATCTAACAACAGAGGAGGTAAATAAATTGTTATTAGCCACAGATAATGAGGGAAGGACGGTCTTTCATCTGGCGGCAGCTTTCAGTGAACTAGAGGTATTTCAGGGCTTATTGAAATGGGCTAAAGAGAATCTAACAACAGAGGAGGTAAAGAAATTATTATTAGCCACAGACAGCAAGAGAAGGACGGTCTTTCATGTGGCAGCAGCGTTCTCTGAACCAGAGGTATTTCAGGGAATAATGAATTGGGTTAAAGAGAGTCTATCAACAGGGGAGATAAATAAATTGTTATTAGCCACAGATAATGAGGGAAGGACGGTCTTTCATGTGGCAGCAGAGTTCTCTGAACTAGAGGTATTTCAGGGAGTACTGAATTGGGCTAAAGAGAATCTGAAAGCAGAGGAGGTAAAAAAGTTATTATTAGCCACAGACAGCAAGAAAAGGACGGTCTTCCATGTGGCAAACGAATTCTGTGAACTAGAGTTGTTTCAGGGAATATTGAATTTGGCTAAAGAGAATCTAACAAGCAAGGAGGCAAATAAATTATTATTAGCCACAGATAATGAGGGAAGGACGGTCTTTCATCTGGCAGCAGAGTTCTACAAACTAGAGGTATTTGAGGGAATATTGAATTGGGCTAAAAAGAATCTAACAACAGAGGAGGTAAAAAATTTGTTATTAGCCACAGACCACAAGAGAAGGACGGTCTTTCATGTGGCACGAACGTTCTACAAACTTGAGGTATTTCAGGGAATATTGAATTTGGCTAAAGAAAATCTAACAACAGAGGAGGTAAACAAATTGTTATTAGACACAGATATTGAGGGAAGGACGGTCTTTCATGTGGCAACAGAATTCTCTGAACTAGATGTCCTTCAGGGAATACTGAATTGGGCTAAAGGGAATCTAAAAACAGAGGAGGTATATAAATTTTTATTAGCCACAGATAATGAGGGAAGAACGGTCTTTCATCTAGCAGCAGAGTTCTACAAACTAGAGATATTTCAGGGAATACTGAATTGGGCCAAAAATAATCTAAGAACAGAGGAGGTAAAAAAATTATTATTAGCCACAGACAGCAAGAGAAGGACGGTCTTTCATGTGGCAACAGCGTTCTCTGAACTAGAGGTATTTCAGGGAATACTGAATTGGGCTAAAGAGAATCTAACAACAGAGGAGGTAAAAAAGTTATTATTAGCCACAGACAGCAAGAGAAGGACGGTCTTTTATAGGGCAAGAAGATTCTACAAACTAGAGGTATTTCAGGGAATACTGAATTGGGCTAAAGAGAATCTAACAACAGAGGAGTTAAAAAAAATATTATTAGCCACAGACAGCAAGAGAAGGACGGTCTTTCATATAGCACGAAAGTTCCACAAACTAGAGGTGTTTCAGGAAATATTGAATTTGGCTAAAGAAAATCTAACAACAGAGGAGGCAAATAAATTGTTATTAGCCACAGATAATGAGGGAAGGACGGTCTTTCACCTGGCAACAGAATTCTACAAACCAGAGGTATTTCAGGGAATACTGGATTGGGCTAAAGAGAATCTTACGACAGAGAGATAAAAAAATTATTATTAGCCACAGACAGCAAGAGAAGGACGGTCTGTCATATTGCACGAAAGTTTTACAAACTAGAGGTATTTCAGGGAATACTGAATCGGGCTAAAAGGAATCTAACAACGGTGGAATAAAAAAAATATTATTAGCCACAAACAGCAAGAGAAGGTCGGTCTTTCATATAGCAAGAAGGTTCTACAAACTAGAGGTGTTTCAGGGAATACTGATTTTGGCTAAAAAGAATCTAACAACAAAGTAGGTAAATAAATTGCTATTAGCCACAGATAATGAGGGAAGGACAGTCTTTCATCTGGCAGCAGAATTCTACAAACTACAGGTATTTCAAGGAATACTGGATTGGGCTAAAGATAATCTAACGACAGAGGAGGTAAAAAAATTATTATTAGCCACAGACAGCAAGAGAAGTACGGCCTTTCAAGTGGCAAAGAATTATTTGAACTAGAGTTATTCAGGGAATACTAAATTTGGCTAAAAAATATAAAACAGAGTAGGTAAATAAATTGTTATTAGCCACAGATAGTGAGGGAAGGACGGTCTTTCAACTGGCAGCAGCGTTCAGTGAACTACAGGTATTTCAGGGAATACTGAATTTGGCTAAAGAGAGACTAACAGCAGAGAAGATAAATAAATGTTAATTAGCCACAGATAATGAGGGAAGAAGGTCTTTCATCTGGCAGTTGATTTCTACAAACTAGAGTAATTTCGTGGATTAATCAATTTGTCTAAACCGAATCAAACAACAGAGGAGGAAAATAAATTGTTATTAGCCACAGATAAAGAGGAAAGGGCGGTCTTTCATATGGCAGCAGAGTTCTGCGTTCTAGGGGTGTTTCAGGAAATGCTGAATTTGGCTAAAGAGTTTCTAACAACAGAGGACGTAATGAAATTGTTAGTAGCCACAGATAATGAGAGAAGGACGGTCTGGCAAATTTTAGCATTGTGCGGCAAAGTAAATTCTTTACAGAAAATATGGAACTGAGCAAAAAAGAAACTTAAAACGCAGGAGGTATATACATTTTTTTTCGCTAAACGGTGAACAAACTGTCTAGTATTGAGCGTAAGTTCTTGGAGATTTGTATTCTTACAGAAATTATGGGAGTGGGCTAAAAATGAACTGACCAGAGAGGAAATGAATAGGAATTGTTTTAGCCACAGTTAATAGGGCTGAAATTTGTCAAAACCAAGAAATATTAATTGCACTATTTGTGCTTGTTGAAAAAAAATGGAATATAAAGCTCAAAATGTTCTCCGTCTTGCCGCAAGTAACGTGGCAACAGCGCTTTACCTCTTGTTAAAATGTACGTCAACTGTTCAGAAATTTGAACACTATCGAAATAATAAAAGTGTTCTTAAAATTTTTGTCCATGTCGGAACACCCCACAGTGAGACACGGCCACCTCATATTTAAGGCTTCACAATCACAACACACTCGGTATGACTCCCCTGGACAATTGAACATCCCGGTCCACTGAATTCTACCTCAGAAACTCGACATTCACAAGAGACGGACACCATGACCTGGAGAGGTTCGAACCTACTATCCCAGCAAGCGAGCGACCGCAGACCGACTCATTTCTGTCTGGGCGATATGTTATGGGAGGGCGGAGGGGGGCTAACCAGAAAACATATGAACTGGGTTAGTGCTTGACCTGAATCATCATACTTAGCACTTCTACAGTACAATCCTAAGCCACACTGCTCTCTGCTGTGGCCGTTATAAACCGATCTGAACTCTCAGCTGTATTAGTCACAATATTTCTCACCCTCCCTGCTGTAAGTTGGCTCAGGTGGTGGCTTTTTCCAGCCCTCCTTTCAATGTAAAGCTAACAGTCTGATTACCATTATGCTGTAATGCAGCACCGCTGATAACCAAAGCCACAACACAACTGAAAAAAGTGGCCTTCCGTCAACCCATCAGACGGTACCGGATATTTTGTTGATATCGTGTAGGCAGAACGGTATGTTGAATGTACAGTGGCTGAGGGTGTTATTTCGGATGCAAAGGCACATGCTGGGGCTATGTATGACTTTCCAAACAGTCGGCTTTTTGTATTCGGGAGCGAATTGGGAATTTACAGCCACCCAGTCTTTTCCTCAGTTACCGGAGTGCAAGATATGCCCTAGTAACGGTCATACAAAGTGCCACTGTTGAGCCGATAGAAAGATGGTAGATACCCGATGGGCAGACGAATGTTTAGAGCTGGCAAATCATTAGCGGAGATGACAACAGAAATAAAAATATTCTCACTGTGTTTCACAGAGGGATCATCTGAAACTTCCTGACAAAACTCTTACAGGGATACGTTAAACCTCCAGTTACTTCCCCTGACAAAAAGCAGTATATTTTGCTGATATCGAAGTGTTCAGTGCAACAGCAGCACAAAGAGCTTGAGCTCACGTGATGGTGACACAAATGTGCTGTTTGAGTAGTGAACAGCAGTCAGTGTGTTGGTGAGTCAGCAAGAGCAGTGGGAATGTTGGCTGTCAGTGGAATATAAACACTTTTTGCTTTAAAATTATCTCTTAATGTTGTACATTGCAAATAGGTACTTTACACACTTACTGTTGATTGTGATAAAGTGTGTTAAGTGCAGGTTAAGTTTGTTGTTTTGATATCTCACTCTATGTAACAATATTTACTGTTGAGAATTGTCCTGCTATTGCATAATTCTTGTATAAACGTTTGTATACTGATGGATGTACACAATATTCTGTTTTATGTTATTAAGTGTAGATCGCATTTGTGACTTATAGATGGCAGCAGTAGGCTGTGTGAAGGTTGTTAATAAGGGGTAAGTTAGTGTGTACTGGTGTAGTAAAAAATGAAGGTAAATCGGAGGGCTTTTTAATAACTGGAATAAAAAAATAATTTGAATTTTTGCTATTAAATTCACTCCGGTCCTGTAAAAAATTATAAATTGAGCAATTTGCATTTAATGCAAATTCTGTAGAGAAAATTACTTCTTCGCTTTCACGTGCAATGTTGTAACATAGCCATATATTTTCCCCATATTCTCTTACTATATACTTTGTATGTACAGCTACAAACTTTGGAATGTATTAACTGTATTATGAACTGTAATACTGTCCCATATTCATATTTCCCTCATGTTCTGTCACTACATATCCTGTATATACAGCTACAGACTGTGAAATGTATTAACTGTAATATTGTTTCATATTCACATTTCCCTCATGTTCTGTCACTACATATCCTCTATATACAGCTACAGACTGTGAAATGTAT
>Ga0209628_10003207_pt1 | contig 11373 bp, 10 predicted proteins | sample TergutCu122P4_FD_187285 | JGI IMG/M metagenome (GOLD analysis project Ga0209628, IMG submission 187285) | Cubitermes ugandensis P4 segment gut microbial communities from Kakamega Forest, Kenya - Cu122 P4 (SPAdes) (version 2) | ecosystem: Host-associated > Arthropoda: Insects > Digestive system...
CACGGGACCTTCGCGCCATCCCGCAAAACAAATTCCAGGACGCGTTCCAGAACTGGAAAAAACGTTGGGAGCGGTGTATCAAGAGTGGAGGGGAGTACTTTGAAGGAGACAAGTTTGATTAAGTTGTAAGTAAAGCAACAAATTTAAAAAAAAGTTCGATTTCTTTATGGACTGCCCACGTTCATATATGTATATGGTGAGTTTCTTATAGTGTTCAAAAGAGCCCGTCATTGGTCCAAATTCTGAGCCAGGTTTGCCGAAACCACATTCTCCTTCATATTTTACGGTCTACGACATGTAAGTAAATGTGAGTTGATCGCTTCGGACATAATTTTTATATATATATTCTAGCTGATACGACTACTTTTTTTCTTCAAATCTGGAATTAGAGGACATTCATCGTGTGCTATTCGCACAAATGCCGTAGGCATTAAGTACGTGCCTTTTTCAGTGACGCCTGGTAATAGAAATACGCCCCATTTTGTTTTCAGATGGACAACTTAGGATTCCAGCAGGATGTAGAAGAAGTGTCCCGCTCCGTCAGCGAAAATTTAAAAAATGGAGACTTGCGCCATGGCTTCGGAAACCCGCAACTTCTTTCTTACAGCAATGGATGCAATGACAGTATAAGAGAAGCGAACACGCGACCAAAGAAAAGTAAATCAATCACCTTTTCACCAAAGCTATCTTCGTCTTCGTTCAATTTACCAAAGGACCGGTCTGCAAGCAAATACAGATGCTTTTCGGAATCATTATCATGTACTAGTCGAGTTCCTCCCTGTACGGGGAAGCTGCTGAACATTCCGTCCAGGGAAAGTGTAACACATGATGCCATAAAATGTTCATCATTTATTATAAGTGACAATAACGATGTAATTCAACGAGTGCCTGATTCCACCATTAGATGGCCGCAACATACTTATGAAGATGGAAGCTATATAGAAGTCCATTGTAATAGTTCAAATTCCCTTTGGTCCGACGAATATCAGCCAAACAATATAAGAATATTCTCATCACAAAACTTCCAAGGACACAATTCTGTGTCTTCTTTACTGAATAACATACATGAAAGTTCAAACTACACCTCAGTGCCTTCTCTGTCTCTGAACAATAGTTACCATGAAGGGTACCCGAGTTCAATGCCGTCCTTTTCAAAAACGTCTCTAAGTCTTTCTTCTGCTTCCTCTTCTTCTTCCTCTTCTTCTTCTTCTTCTTCTTCTTCTTCTTCTTCTTCTTCTTCTTCTTCAAATAAACATAATTTGATTAGCGAAACATCACTGGACATCCATAAAACTGTGGCTCTCTCACCAAAATATTCAAATAAATACAGAAACTTCGTATCTACCCAGGCCTTCCTCAGTAATGCTCAAGGTTCCCGAAACCTCTCACCATATTTGATGCAAAAGAAACATCAGTTTTCCAAAGACGATGTTGACTTAAATTCGTTGCCAAGTATTATGAAATCGCAGAATAATGTGAACCATATTTTGAAACGTGCCACCACATTGCCGACAGTAACAATTAGCAATGTCAGAAATGGAAATCAGGAGTTTGCATCTGGTATATCAACTCTGTCAGGAGCAGTACCAATGTATTTTGCTGGATCTGTGGATCGGCAGCAGCCCTCGCCAAGTCCGTGTGCAGAGAACAGACAGAAAATGAGGCGATCATCCAAGGTTCTTTCAGGAGGCCGGGAAGCAACGCTGAAGAAAAGGACAATTCTCAGAGGATGGAAACTGCAGTTTATTCCGAGTGACCACTCCTACCGGAGGACTATTGCCCTGTGTAGTGTCTTGCTCCTGGCTTGTATTCTTGTCCTGGGTGCCACAGGAATGGTCATCTATATGACGACAGGTCAGCAAATATTCTCATTTCCCTTCTCATTTAAGCTATATAGTTGTTCCTTCTGAAGGTCTACAGCGAGAACACGTGATCTTCGGACATAAGGATGCCGTAAGTATCTGAATGATTGGCCAAAGTTTTATAAAATTTAATATAATTAATTTAATTTTAGGACTCCAAAGATGACAAGCAGAATGTTCATCCCTTATAGAGATATTGTAATTATTAGCACTCTTATCTATGTTTTGTTCATTTAATTTCGTGCCTCAGAATTATTACGAGAAAACATTTTAGGAATTGGCCATTTGCAAGGCCAAGACTGCTACGAGCTGGACGACAGGAAGTTGTGTTTCGGTTCCGGCTAGAGGCAAGAACTTTTTTCTTCTTTGTAGAGTTTACACCGGCTCTGGGGCGAACCTAGTCTCCTATTTAATGGGTCAAGCTGACCATTCTCCTCATCTAATGCCTTGGTTAAGGATGAATAAGGCTATAGCTTCACTATGCCTTAATGTAACGTAGCGTCAGTAATTGGTTTTACTAACTACGAACTTCAGTAATAGTTAATACTTAAGATAAGCACGTCAGTAACAGGCCGTAATTACGTTAGTTTAGTCAGTAACTGGCTGTAATAACAGTGAATATAATGTCGGCGAAGGCTGTACTAACGATAAATATAAGTCAGTATACCATATTAAGGATGCATTTTCCTTACAGCTCTGGAATCATTGCCCATGAAATTGCAAGATAATTGTGATATTGCAGAAATCGGTGAGTATATGCTCTTTTGTATCGAATCAAAATAATATTGTAATAAATGGAGTGAATAGTACAGAAAAATTGAACCACGTTTCGGAACATGACCTACCTGTTTATTAAGTAAAACTGTGAAGGTCCTGATGAAGTTGCTCAAGCATAATTCCGAGACTGTCTGTATGCAGGTCCACCCACCTGCTTGAGTTAAAAAAATGGTTTTCTGTATGCCCGTACTTCAAAACTGGCTGATTAAATTTAATTCCGGATCATATTGAACCAATACTGCCTAAATTAGTATAAGATTTGAGCTCTTCTGGGATATTACGCAACGTTTTAATTCACTACCCACGTTTCGGGACAACTTTTCGGTCTCTACTTCAAGGGTCAAAGAAACCAATCTCGGATTTGACCCTTGAAGACAGGAACGATAATTTCCGAAACGTCGGTACAGATTTACCACTATGCGCTGCGTAATATCCCAGAAGAGCGCAGATCTCATGTACTTCGCGGCGGAAGCCTGAAATCCCGCATAATTTAGGATAAATTCATTTGTTGATCCAGAGACCATATTTGGTACGTCCCGGTTTGAAGCACCGGGCTGGATATTGGCTGTAATTAATGCGGATCGCCGTTGTTTTTCTCAGTCGTTCCAAGCAAATGGCGCGACAGTATCTACAATTTGGCTATGACCTTTTCCTTGCACTTCTGTTTAGATTCATTAGTCACCAACTGTCCTATCGTTTGCATTTGGATGATTCCAGGTTAGAATAGGTGCCGGAAGAGCATTGTCATTATAGTGACTAGACTTCGGGCTGAATGATCCGAGGGTAGAATCCCAGCAGGGGCAAGAAAGTGTCCTTTTCTCCAAACGTCTATAACGGTTCTGGGGCCCATTCAGCATCCTATTCAACGGGTAACGAAGATCTTTCCCGGAAGGTAAAACGGCCGAGGCGTGCGGTGGCAGTATTTCTCTAAAACAAAAGGAAATAAGACTCGAAATTGCTGAAATATGTGACATTGAAGTTAATGGAATCAGATAACTTATAATTAAAAGAAAATGAAGTAGCAGCAAAAATTTTGGGTTTCGTAACAAGTATCGTGACTGCGAATGGCTTAAGTCGAATAATGCTGCGTAGGTGCCCCACAGACAATTACCATCCAACGCAGCTGAAGAATAATTTTGAATCGCGCCCACAGTTGCATACCACTTGGTCCTTGCTACCGAAAGTTATTTTATTCTCTTCATACACCTCTTCCCCACACCCTATATTAAACAGTGGGCTGCAATCTAGCGTCAGTGGGTGCAGCGTGGAATCTCCCATAGGACACTGCAGTAAATAGGTACCCGTCTCGAATGCAGATAGGGTCTGACACGAGGGTCGTCCAGGTACTGAAAGGTGCTAATTATCACTGCTGTCACATTTTGGTGTCTTCTTGATTCAAGTTACTGGATGTGTACACCTATTTGTAATAAACTTGTTCTTGAATAACATAGATTTATACTTACGGTCCTAAATACAATTTATACGTAATGATAAAGTCATGATTTGAAAGAACAAGGAAATGTCCCAGGCTACCGGACTTCCCCTACCTCTTCATTATTATAAAATAAAAATTTGTGCGGCCCGTACACATAAATGTCAAGCACCTAGGCCACTACTAGGAAAACGAACTTGGACGCCCTTGCGATAGGTCATGCAGCGGCACGCGTGATCTTACAACTCTATTATGTACTTCGCTCTTCACACTGTGTTCAATGAAAAACTTTAGTTGAACTCACAATCCCAAACATTGCTACAGAAGTCTACGCGTCTTCGGTACACGTAGCTCCCAGGTGTGGGCATTTTGGAATCAATTTGCGAATATTAATGTGGCGTACGCAGTCTGCACCTCTAGTTTCTTGTCTGCCTACACCTGTCACTAGTCTTCGAGGTTTATAAAACTATTTATAGTCTTCCACACTACACATGACATTTCCACAGACAAAATTTATGAGCCGCTTCCCTCATTCCTTCCGACCGTTGTTCCCCTCCACTTTCCCCTACAGTATGGCCGCCAAGGCCCTTTTACACTAGATCAATGTAAAGGCAACAGTTAAATTATCCATCGAACGCTGCTCGGAAGAGTTTGAAACATCGGAAATGTGTAGACGAACCTTAATTAGCACCGTAATGAATGATCTCATCCGTAAGGATACAATTTTAAACATACGTTCGTATCCGGATTTCGAAGATACACTGCTTAGAAACAGTGCACTAGGCTTTTTCACAATAGCCCTAACAGATGGTAAAGTTACTCCGTGTAGTTGTTAATGAACTCAACCATACCAGAAACCGAAGGTTATCAGATTAACATATATAAATGTTATCGCGTGCACTGTGACTTGATTTGCATTTCATTTATCCTCTCTCAGAAAACCAGTGATTCTGTGATAACCGTCATAACCACATGAAACTTCTAAATTACTTTTTTCCATCTCACTGAAACAGAATAAATTTTCGATCCAACAACAAAATTTGGTGAACGTATTTGGCGGTCAATTTGTGTTAGGTTTTACAGACTAGTGGGAGTTTCCAGGAAGCCGGTTCTGTACGTTTGTTATTAAAACTGTCCTTTCTTATAGAAAGAATTAAGGATTTTTAAATTTACAGTGATAGGAGTATGGTTACCGTAGCTTATGACATTATTAAAGTGCAACAAGTCCTGCACCTGATAGTGTGTTTAATGTCTTGGAATGTTAGGAGCCTGTATACAGCAGTTACATTTACAGCAGCAGCTAAGGAATTAGCAAGATATACATTAGATTTAGTGGGTGTACAGGAGGTTAGGGGTGGCCGGGATAGCGCAGTCGGTATAGCGACTGGCTACGGGCTGGACGGTCCGGGAATCGAATCTCGGTGTGGTGGAGATCTTCCACACCAATCCAGACCGGCTCTGGGGCCCACCCAGCCTCCTATGCAATGGGTACTGGGTCTTTCCCGGGGGCAAAGCGGCCGGGGCGTGGCGTTGACCACCCACCCCATCTAGCGCCGAGGTTGAAGGAAGAGTAGAGCTATACATCTGCTTCCCCTCTGGGCTTTTGTGGCCTGTTCTAGGGTGACTTTTACCTTTACCTTTACCTTTACAGGAGGTTATGTGGGACAAAGGGGGCATGGTAAGAGCATGGGATTATAATTTTTTCTATGGAAAAGGAAACGAAAATCAACAGTTGGGAACAGGGTTTTTTTTGTACAACATAGAATGTTATCAGCAGTTAAGAGAGTACAGTTTGTTGGCAATAGGGTGTCACATACGTTCTGAGAGGTCGCTGGTGTAATATCATTGTTCTGAATGTGTGTGCACCAAATGAGGAGAAAAGTGATGATTCAAAAGACAGCTTTTGTGAGGAATTAGAACAGGTTTTTTTTATCATTTTACTATCATACGAAAAGTCTATTAGGAGATTTTAATTCAAAAGTGGGGAGACAGAATATTTTTAAACTGACAATTGGGAATGAGAATCTATATTTGGATAGTAATGATAATGGTGTTAGAATAGTAAACTTTGCCACATCAAACATGTGGTTGATAAGAGCGCGATGTTCCCGCACCGAAACATTCATACGTACACCTGGACCTTTCCTGATGGGAAGACTCATGACCATATTGATCACATGCTGACTGTGATACTGATCACTGTCAGGTGGTTGCAAAAGTAAAGGAATGATTGACAGTAATGAACAGGAAGCATAGAAGTCTGATGGGTAAAGATTTAACCACATGAAAATAAATGAGCTGGAGGTTAGGAAACATTATCAAATTGAAATTTCAAACAATTTTGCAGCTTGGAGACCTTAAGGGAAAGCAAGGACATAAAAGAGGATATCAAAACCTCAGCTGCTAAAGACAGTCTAGGTCTGTATGAATTGAAGCAGTATAAACCATGGTTTGATGAAGAATGTTTAGGTTTTTTTGATCAAAGGAAGCTGGCTAAAATGCAGTTGTTAGAGAATCCAAGCCAAAACAATGTAGATAATCGAAACAGTGTAAGACATGAAGCTAGCAGACATTTCAGGAACAAAAAGAAGGAATATCTGAAAGCTAAAATTAAGGAACTCGAAACTAACAGTAAGATCAAAAATATTAAGGACTAGTATGGGGGCATCAGTTACTTTAACCCAGGAGAGATGGCGCGGGGGATATTTCAACCCCACAAGAATTCATTTTTCAGCAGTTGGCATATTTCTTGGAATTATAACCAGACAGTTTACATACCTTTTGCTACATTCCTCCCCTTATCTTAGATGTCACTGACATTTTTTTTTTAAACTGCAGGTATTAGAAATAACGGAAGAAATGTGTAGTTGTGTTCCTTCGGGATCCTTTTCTCCCCCGCGCCATCACTTTAGATGGAATTATGAATGAAGTAGTATGAGTTCAGTACAATAAATGCTTTCAGTGAGTAACTACTTTCTGAAGCAACAAGATAGTTTCAATATATCAGTTATTTTTTACCTTTTCAAGTGGTTTTATGCATTCAACAAGAAAGAAATGAGTTACGAAGAGTGTGTTCGTAGAATGATGATGATGATGATGATGATGATGATGATGCAAAAAAACAGTAACAGTACTTTCTGTGATAAATACATTAATAATAATAATACATTTATGGAGCAATTTAGGGCAAGAAAAATATACATGTTCATGATAGAATACTAACTGATGCTATAAAAATTAAATTATTTCCATCTGCATGAAGTTTTAAATATTTGATAGAATTTATATGAAATTTTAAAAGATTGTAATGTGGTTTGACTTAGGCATTATCAAGAAAATAAAATCAGGAGGAAAGTGTGTAAAAATTGCATAAGAATAACGGTTTGATGTAAAATTAGGTGAGTTATGAAAATAATAACTGTCGTGTAATTTGGGTACAAATTCAAGTAACATGCTAGAGTATTATGAATATAAACGTATAGGCATAAATACATGTGAAAAGTTACTCATAAATAGAGAGAAATGGTTTCTTTTCCATGGGGTCATGAAATCCCCCACACCACCTCATAAAGATAATGAGTAGTCGCCACCTCTCCCAGGTTAAGAAGGATTACCAGGCTAGAACTAATATAGTAAAGAATGAGACTGGTGATTTGGTTGCAGACTTACACAGTATTTTGGCTAGGTGGAGGAACCATTTATCTCAGATATTTAATATACATGGTTTTAATGATGTTAGATAGACAGAAATGCACACAGCAGAATCACTAGTGCCTGAGCCAAGTGCCTTTGAGGTTGAGTTGGCTATCGCAAAGCTAAAAAGTCACAAATCACCAGGTACCGATCAAATCCCAGCAGAATTGATTAAGGCAGGCCATAGAAAAATTTGCTATTAGGTCCATTAAATTATTATTTCTATTTGGAATAAGGAGGAATTGCCTGAGGAGTGGAATGAGTCGATCATTGTACCTATCTATAAAAAGGGCAATAAAACAGATTGTAGTAATTACAGAAGCATATCACTTTTGCTAACTATGTACAAAATTTTATCCAACATCCTGCTGTCAAGGTTAACTCCATATTAGGGGACGTTACTGGGGATCATCAATGTGGATTTGGACACTACAAGTCAAGTACTGATCGTATATCCAGCAGTCATCAAATACTTGAGAAAAAATGGGACTACGATGAAGCAGTGCATGAACTCTCTATAGACTTGAAGAAAACTTATGATTCAGTTAGGAGGGAGGTCTTGAATAATATTCTCATTGAGTTTCGTATCCCCATTAAACTTGTACATCTAATAAAAATTTTTCTGTTTGAAACCCATAGCAGAGTCCGGGTAGGCAAGCATCTGTCTGACGTGTTTCCTCTTAGGAATGATTTGAAACAAGGAGATGCTTTATTGCCATTGCTTTTCAACTTTGCTTTAGAATACACCATTAGTAGGTTTCAGGTACACCAGGATGGCTTCTGGTTTATGCTGATCATGTTAATATATTAGAAGGAAGTGTACATACTATAAATAAAAACGCAGAAGCTTTATTTGTTGCTAGGAGGAGACTGGACTAGAAGTAAATGCTGCTAAGACTAAGTACATGGTCATGTTTTGAGATCAGAATGCAGGAAGAAGTCACAATAACAGTACGATAATGATGAACAATGTTATGAGTTTCTTTGAAAGGGTGGAAGATTTCAAATATTTGGGAACAACCTTAACAAATCAAAATTCTATTCAGGAAGAAATTAAGAGCAGATTGAATTCAGGGAATGCTTGCTATCATTCGGTGCAGAGTCTTTTGTCTTCCAGTTTGCTATCCAAAAATTTAAAGATTAGATATACTGTAGTGTCCCTGACCAAGGGGTCTTGGGCCCTATTCCCCGCGGTGACAGAGACCATACGGGCACACAGTCGAGCGGTAACTTGCTTTCCTGAAGATGGAAGGCCGACGAAGGTTGGGTGGTCGTCGTTAAAGAGTGATAGCCCATGGCAGTCTCCTAATACTAATGGTTTAATAATCACTGTATGGTACAATGAAGTAGTCCGGTTGTGGAGAGGAGTACAGAACAGCTACTTTCTATGCATCCATTCGCTGTTGCGAAGTGCTCGGCCTGGCTAGTGTCATAATTATCCCCCTGTCTCTGGGGTTCTAAGTCTAGTTATACTGAAATCTGCTACAGTATTTTACCGCACCCTCCCTCCTGTCGTCGTCTCCTTACAGTACAGCACACAAAAAACACAAGGGTTACAAACACTCTCTGTTCCTAATAGTATGAGAAGACTGAACAACCATTCAGGAATGTCTGCATGTGGTTAAGTCATAGGGGGATTGCAACGTGTGGCCAGCGAGCCGCAAAGAGTCACTGGATGCTACAGTACAGAACTATAATTTTGCCAGTTGCTTTGTATAGGTGTGAAACTTGGTCGCCCACACTGAGGGAGGAACGTAGGCTGAGAGTTTTTCAGAATGGGGTGTTGGCAACATTATTATTATTATTATTATTATTATCATCATCATCATCATCATCATCATAATCATTGTCTCCATTACGCAGGGTATCCATACACATGTTCCTGAGACAAACCATGTCCCTTGGGGATACAATGCTACAGCTACTCCGTCTTTGTTGTTTCCATAAACAACAAAGACAGAGTGGCTGCCTCTGTGTCTAGTTCCTGGGTTGGCTCTTTTCTTCTTTTACATTGGCACTTTCTGAAGTATGTGTGCAGTGCCCAATATGGCTGTTTTCTGTAGTTCCTTAATGTCATGGTTTCCTGGAATGTCGCTCACATATTTTCTGAATGATTTGGAAATGGTCCCAGTCGCTCCAATTATTATTGGTTTCACCCTTGTTTTTACATTCCACATGCGCTCTGTTTCTATTGTGAGTTCCTTATATTTTAAAATCTTCTCGGCTTCTTTTTTAATCATATTTCTATCTCCTGGGATTGCTACATTTATTAACATGCATGTTCTCTTTTCATTGTTTTGGATTATAATGTCTGGCTTGTTACTGGGGATAGTTCTGTCAGTTTGCACTTGCTGATTCCACAACATAGTCACTTTGCCTCCTTGGTTTGTTACTACTGAGTTTGGTACATGTTCATACCATTGTTTTTTGTCCAGTTGCACCCCTATTTCCTTGCATATGTTGAAGTGTATTTGCGCACTCACTTTATCATGCCATTTTACATATTGTTTTTTTGCCAGTATTGGGCATGCTGATATTATATGGTCTATTGTCTCATCATGTTGTTGGCACAGTCTGCATTTGCTGTCTGTCTCTGTGTGTAGTATTTTTGTGGTGTAGTACTTCGTGTTTAACGATTGGTCTTGTGCTGCCACTATTTCACTCTCAGTTTCTGCTTTTAAGTCTTCTTTCAATAGCCAGAGGAACATGTCTTCTTCACTAATAAGTTGTCTATCCATATTCCTTATGTACTGCTTGTGCATTACTTTGTTTTTCCATTTCTTCCTTAAAACCTCTCCGAATCTTCTCTTTGTGTGTTGCGTTCCATCCTGTTTTGCATCATTCACTCCATTGAGTTGATTTAATTCTTCTAAAATCTTTGCTGCTAACTTAAGTATTGAGTTCATATTTGGTTGTGTGCTTTCATGGACTTTAACAATGTTAACAAACTGGTCTTCTTTGTACTTCCTATTAAGGTATTATTATTATTATTATTATTATTATTTGTGGGTGAGGTCGAATCTGTTTTGTAATGTGATTTGGTGAAGAGCAGAACAAACAAGTTGAAAAGAGGAGTATAGAAACCACAGCATCGTCCAATCCACTCTGCGCAGTAAATATACGTGTACATAGTGCGAACATGGCATGCATCTAGTGTACAGTGTTTTCATTATTATTATTATTATTATTATTATTATTATTATTGTTGTTGTTGTTGTTGTTGTTGTTACTTACTCCATGGAGCAGAGTCCTTCTTGAGAAGCTAAGTGGATCTGCAGCTAGTCAAGAAATTCCCCGAATTTTATGGAGCCCAAAAGTTCATTACCATACTCACAAGTGCCCGTTACCTGTCCTATCCTGAGCCAACTCCATCCAGTCCCCAAAACCCCCTCCCACTTCCTGAAGGTCCGTCTTAATCAGATGATCTGTGGTCTTAATGTTATCCTCCCATCTACGTCTGGGTCTCCCCAATGGTCTCCTTCCCTCAGGCTTCCCCACCAGAACCCTGTGCACCCATCTCCCCTCCCCCATACGCGCCACATGCCCCGCCCATCTCATTCTTCTCGATTTTACCACCCGCACAATATTCGGTAAGGAGTACAGATCACT
>Ga0209628_10003208_pt1 | contig 11370 bp, 10 predicted proteins | sample TergutCu122P4_FD_187285 | JGI IMG/M metagenome (GOLD analysis project Ga0209628, IMG submission 187285) | Cubitermes ugandensis P4 segment gut microbial communities from Kakamega Forest, Kenya - Cu122 P4 (SPAdes) (version 2) | ecosystem: Host-associated > Arthropoda: Insects > Digestive system...
GGGGGGGGGGGGGGTGTACAGTCTATCAATGGAGCAACCAAGTACCTATACTACAGAATTATTGCCACTCAAAAGACAGTGAAAGTTTAATATACTTCATATGCAACATTTTTTTCGGTCCTGCCATCATAATTTTTTGACCACTGCAAATTAAAATTATTTGCATTATAATAATGCATCATGATGACTACAGTGTTACTGATATGCCTGGGAATGATGCAAATATGATTAACCTACACAAGGAACTGGAAAATAAACAGACAAAAGCAGAAATGAATTTTGAGTTAATTGTAAAGAATAGCTCAAATTTCTACTCCTGTAATTTTTCTCTGACTGATATAATACGGTAATTAATTCTATAAAAGTGAGCCTGAGACAATGTGACAGACAAACAAGAAACAGAGAAGTGACATTTACCTGACAGCTATCCCTGCCACCTTCCTTAAAGCCTGCGCATAGGAACACATCATGTATAGTTTCCCGCCGTCCTGCAGCCCGAAACCAACGTTGACATCGGTCATTGGATATCACCTCAACATCTACTTCTTGCAGAACAGTTGGTACCGTTGACACCCCTGTAAGTATGTGAAAGTCAGCAGCTGCCCAAGGAATGACTTGCATTTTTTGGTTCTTCTAGGTTATTTTACAGCATTTTTCAAACTATTTAGGATACTAACAATTGGCAAACTAATAAATTACTGACAGTTAAGAAAGAAAAATGTTCGGGAAATCTAGCCCGGTGTTGATTTCTCCAACATTTATTTAGGTTAGACTTACAAGACATGGTCACAGGAAGTCTGTACCAAGTCCACAAAGTGTCCTGTAATTTTTTCATCAGTCCTGGATTTAAGTATAGTATAACAAAAGAGAAAATATCAGAATAATGGATCAAATAACATAACAAAGAGCTTCATAATTTGTATTCTGCACTTAATATTGTCAGGATCAATAAATCAGAAGGAGATGATGTGTGTGGAACAGATAGTATGAATGTGCAATTTTGTGTATGAATTTTTAAGAGAACTGATAAAATTCATTTTAAGCTGTAAGTAAAGTTTATGTTGGGCTATAATGACCAAAATCAGTACAATTATTTTGAAGATGAAAGAGAGATATAGACATAACCTCACTTAAATGCCTTAATTTTTTGTGACAAATGCATAGTGGTTTTGTGTTTCTTTATTCTTTAATGAAATTTTACGTTTCCAAATATTACAACTTTACTGATGACTTTTATTTCATTTATCACATAAATAAGCATAGTATAAGTTAAATTAGCCAGAATTTAGTCACCATGGCGAGTCCTGCCCCAGCCTGCAACAGTGGCAGTTTTTCCCACAAGCTTCGCACTGGTGTCAGGCAAGCATACTGGAATGATGTGCTGTTTGAACGCCACTGGCTTGTCCAGCTTCACAAGAGCCACATCATTGCGAAAGTCTGTTGGACTATATTGTGGGTGTACCTGTATCAGAACAAATGTCAAGAAATAGAAAAATACATTTCTTATGAAGCTGAACCTTTGAAATATATTGGAATAAGGAGTACGTTTGATTAGAAAAGGACATTTTACATAACAGATAAAAAAAAAGGGAAGAAAGAAAGGAAGTTTAAATTGTGTATCAAATGAGTCTTTAGGAAACCACACAATATTCTGAAAAATATTGTGATGTAATACACTTTTATTAATTGAATTTTCATATTCCTGTGAACACTTTTCCAGGTAGTATAATCTTAATTTAGCTATTTATTCTGCATTTTGAAACGTTACAAACCTATATATGATTGTAATCTGGCACTTACATTTTAAATTCCACATTGTTTAGTCCTTTTAATTTAAACTTTTCCATCTTTAATTCCTATTCTATCTTCTTTTTTATTATTTCTCCTACTGAAAAAGTACTGGTTCTGCAGTTTAAATTGTAAATACTTTCTACAGTAGTTTGTGACACATAGGCCATTTACCATTTTGTGTTAATGGAGTTCAAAGCAGTAAGTTGTCGACTGTCTTGACAGCTGACACAGTACCAAAAAAAAAAAAAATCAATTATGTGAGGTCTGATTAGACACTACACCATGTTTTAACAAACATGTTTGGTTAGCTAGTGCATTATTCTGAATAAATTTCTTCATTTCAACAAGACAGACCTCTTTGCGCTCCACACCATACTCTTCATGGTGGAGTCTTTCTGTTTGGTCTCTCACATCCCATTCTCCAAGGCGCACCCTCAGGTTACCATTGGTGGTACTGCAAAAGTCACAGTATTCAAAGTCACACTTGAAGACCACACCTAGGTGCATATTGTGCAGGTGAATCTCATAAAGTGTTGTGCAAGCAAGAAACTAAGTGCATGAAATGACAAGTGGGATTTGGTAAAGGTGGTCAGAAAATACGAGCATTTAAAACGGAACTTCTTGTCATTAAAGTTTTAAGATTTTAAGAGTTAATCTGTATGGGCATATACAATCTCAATTTAGAATTTTGGTCTTAACCATACACAGATGTAGAATAAAATGATGATGTTCTAATTAGTTATTGTCTGTGTGGTTTCATTTCTTACGTGGCAACACAGTGAGCAGCTGTCACAATCCACCTGTTGTTGAGCAGAGCACCCCCACAGGCCAGCTTTTTGGACAGGAAACCAGTCTTAATAAGTGCTGCTTGCCATGGATGGCTACCAAAGTTAGAATTGTGTCCACCCACAATGCGATTGCTTCGTGTATAGAGTTCTCCACAAGCTGAAACAGCATCATTTTCCATTAGAATGTCGACACTCATGATTATTTTGTTCAAAGATATTACAGACTGACAGATTAAATTCTGTAAGTGAAGACATAGTAAACATAACTACAGACAGACTGCAGCTTCCATGTTTCCTATGGATGCCTTAATGATGGTGTTATATACCTTAGTGTTCTGAATCTCAGTATGAAAAGTGGGAAGCCTGGGCTTACTCCTTGATATAACTGTCTGCTGTGTGTGATGTGATAGACAGTTGTGCATTCAAATGCCTCCTGTTTTGCTTAACTTATTAAACTTAATAATGTATTTAAAATAACTGATCTCAAAGTATCAGGATGCAGTGAATGGAAAATAATTATTAGATGAGAAATTTTCATAGATTGGAACTTGCCTAATAAGCTTCAAAGTTATATAAATATATTTATTTAAATGACTTGTATAATTGTATTTATAGTTTATGGCTATAACTGGAGTGGAGTGCAATATTGTTATACCAATCCATTATCATCTAAATAAATTCATTCATGATCAAGTGGCTAGTCAATGATATATCACATATATGGCGAAACAAAGCTTTTGTTGGAAAATCTAATAAGAAAAGACCATTTGGGAAATCTTGGAATACACTGGATAAGTAACATTAAAATATGTCTTGTAGAAATGTGTTTTGAACTGAACTGGTTTACAGTAACGTCCACTGGCAGGATTTTATGATGATTATATAAATCTTCTGATTCCATAGCTATAGGTTACTTCTTGACCAGGAAAGTAACTACTGTAGCAACATCATCAGGTGGTCTCTGTATCATAAAGCTTTTGTTTTTGAACTATAGGGCTGGGGCAGAGCTGAGTCCTTTGGTACCACAACCGCAGTTGGGTGTATAGTGTCAGCACAGTATGGGCGATGAGTATAGAGCTCCAAAGGAAGTATAGTTGCTTGGAGAAAAGCCTTTCCCATTGCCACTTATTTATCTGACACAAATCCTGCCTGCATTACCCTGGGATTGAAGAATCTGTGCTTCTGTGGTGACAAGCTGGTGATTAACTGTCCAAACCATGGTGTTGCTTAACCACCAAAACAGTAAGTGTTGTTACCAGATTTTGAGTTGTTTTATATTGAAGGTTTACTACTGCTACTACTACTACTACTAGTACTACCACCACCACCACCACCACCACCACCACCACCTATTACTGTTATTGTTATGATACAAAAAAAATTGAAGCTCTTTCTTCAGTACAAATTTTTCTGTGCCATGAATAAGACAGATTTTTTAAAGAACCTTCCTGAATAATAAGGTTTGTATTGGATAATATAACTCTGCTGTATCTCTGGGAGGTCAAATTCCAACATTCTTCATTTATTGTTTATAGGGAATATTAAAATATGTGACTTATTAGATACTAACTGACCCTCTGGTAGCAATAGGTTGAACACTACTAATACCACAACCTATCACTAGTCATGATATTAAGACAATTGACTCCACCTCCCACACTTACAATTTATTTCTCAAAGATATATTTTAGTGTTGTTCTCTCACCCTTTCTCACTCCTCTGAGAGGTGCCCTCACTAAAATTCTGCATGTATCCCATGTCTCCATATCCTAGTCATGTGACTCATCCATTTCAGTTTCCTAGATTTAGGTATCATTATAATACAAGTAAAATGTCTATGACTGTTACAATAAAATCATCCTGACGCATAAATATCAAAAGAATTTTTCAAACCTTCATACTGTATTCCCTTCCCCAGTTGTAATATTATTTCATTGTTAAACTGTATGTACTAATTGACACTGATTTTGGCCCTTAAATGTCAAACAACCTGTATATCATCTTCATTTCTGTCACAGCTCAATATTTGAGAGATCTCCTTTTCCCTCAGCTCCTGAATGTGCAGCCATGCGTTGAGGTTCATTATGGAACTTCTGTTTTAATAAGTGTATTAGCAGTTTCACTTTATCTTGTAGTTTCATCACCATTTTTACCACATTCCCTCTCATCACTATGCCACCAGTAGACAGTGAAAGGCTGTGTTTTTTTTACAATAACCCAGAACTGTGCCACCATGACTGTTAATAGTACAACTGAATATTTACTGTGTGTTTAATATACATGCATTCTGAACATTTCTACTATGATGTTTAGTGCATTAGTTGGGTCTTGGACTAGGTCATAGTCTGGTTTGAAGTCAGTGGAAGTAATTCATGAGTATACTATTCCGGTACATGAGGATTAATGCAGAATATTTAGTGAAATTTGTTGTTAATGGAAAGGTTTCTCAAATAAGTCTGTGATACAGTTACAAAAGAGAAAATTTTTGGGAGAAGTACTCTGTAATGTGAAAACATTTGAACATGCAGATAACTTGTAGCTTAATAATTTAATTTTTGAAAACATTAATACAATTAGTATGCCAGAATTTAATTATAGTTTATGTTAATTATTATTGAAACAAATTCAAATAATAATAATTTTAAAAAATTAATACCAAATAAAACACTTTAAAGTGCTTTTGCTACCAGTATTCAACACTGCAGTTAGAATATAAAATCAACAATAGAGGCTGCTAATACAGAGAAAGCTGTTTATAAAAATTCATTACCTCACAATGTGAAATATTATTAATGACTCATTTAGGTACTATTAAAGATGTATTAAAGATGTGTGGGGTTACAAACATTATTAGGTCTGTTTTGTATTCAGAAGGCCCATGGTTCAAATCTCTTCTGGAACAACTGTCCTTGTCAATGATTCCGCTTATAATTTTCTTCAATCCCCATGTGAATGTCATATATGTACCCTAACCACATTTAAATTCACTGAAACCTGGTGTTACCAGACCAGTCAGTTTAATAGCCTTTCTTATGCTGTGCTTCTGTATGTTAAGTGTTGCACAAGATGTTTAATGCCTCTTTTTTACATGTGGCTGAGGGTTAACTGATATTAATTCCCTATAATTCTCTGCTGATTTCATAAGAAGAGGGTGTACAAATTTCTTAAAGCATCACTAGAAGTAATTATTTTTAGAACTGAAGAAAGTCATAGTTATGACTGTCTGTTAAACAGGAACATGTGAGGTTCTAGACATCAGTTGTCCTGCACAATTTTAAATATTTTGTTGCTGTGCATAAAATATTTACTTCTGATCAGAATTTATTTGGTGTATGACAAGATCATTTAAATAAACTTTCTTCCCATCTCAAAGCAACTGAAGCTTCCCACAATCTAAAATACACTCACATCTTTGCAATATAATATGAGATGTAGATATAAAAGAAAATGCAAAAAGTTAACTTCTTTTGTTATGACAGAGTGAAAATTTTCTTGATATTTATATGGGAAGGCACCCATTCTTTAGCATGTGGCTGTTGTAATGTGTTCGGTAAGATGCCTATTAATATGACTATGAAACTAGCCTGTTGCACCAACAGGTTGCTTTGATAATTTTGTATAATGTTGGATTTAAAGCATTTCTTCTGCAAGAATTTGTGTCATGTACCCCATTTTTAAACTTGAAAGCTATAGACTATTTGCAAGATTGTACTTATTTTAGTAAGCTTCAGGATGAATTCTAATGAACACTCTTGTAGTAAAATCTGATGGATTAATATTACAAAAATCAACGCCTCTCAGTTTTTCCTTTGTTGTAAGTGTGATCACATTTCAAGAATTCTTCCAACCAAAACCCAGGATGGGGTTAAACAAAAATATACATAATAACTAGAAGAAACTTTCATCATTTAAGTTCTTATAAAATATAATGCTAATAGTGAAGCCAATTAAGTTAAACTGAAGGGTATACATTTCAAAGTATATTGATTGTGCAAATAAACACCATCAGTTTTGCTCAAAACAAAGTACATTAAAAATGTTGTTTATATCTAACAGCATTTCACTATTAAAAGAATGTAAATTTTTAAAATGTTTCTTGTGGATTCTCTCTATTTTAAATATTGTAAATATCTTATACTTGTGTTTCTTATTCATTAATTGAGTTATTCAACGGCCCTATATAAGGATGAATGACTGATTCTAATGATCATGGTAATGGATTGTTGGGTTCCATGAAAGGTGGTTAATATGTTGATTATCTGAGAGATTTAGAGTTTTCAGAGGCATAAAATCCCTATAAGGCTGTATGTAAGTCACAGACTGTTTCGATTACAGACATATGAGACCGCGCGATATTAGAAACACCAAAAGTGGTGGGAAGGAAAGTGGTCATGACATAACTTAAGGCAACTTAGTGATTCAGAAAACCTAAAATTTAGGGTAGACTGTACCAGCCAAGTTCAAACTGCAAGCCTTCTGAATACAAGTAGAAAATTTGAGCGAATTTATTATATTGCTCAATAATGAACAACATGTTACTTTACAACGATGTTGCGTTGTGGCGGTCTTTTTTGGACATGATGTTAACCTTTTAAAGCCTAATGGTTACGTGATGCACCAGCAGTTTAACATTCAACAACTCTACGCTCTGCCCACACTGTATTTATGTGTTTTGTATTTATCTGAGAACAAACAGCGACTTGTGCCACTTACAGCATAAACTGATTGGTTTTTATAACCGAGATGGAAAGTGTTTACAGCGCGGTACGGACTGGGTCTTTAAATAAAGCGGTCTGCGCTTCGTCTTTAAAGGGTTAAACGTCAAACAACAGACGCAGACAGGTAAAATCTCTATGGTTGTAGATAGATGGGGAAGATATACAGACATGCACACATTCTCTGAATTTAATCTGCTCTGAACTGCTTCATTTTATTTCTTACTGTCATTCCTCAATATTTTAAGTATGTCACATTTCTGACATTACGAATTTCAACTCATAACATTCTACTTACCAGGGCAGCATTTTTAAACATTTCTATTCTTTTTGTCAGCATCTCATAGCAGTTTTGTTGTAATAATTTGTTTGGGTCTTTCATCACATCCTGCAGGCACTGGATGTCTACACAATATGAAACACATTAAACAATGACAATTCATTCTGCAGTACAATTACTATATGAAGTTATGCAACAATTTATCCTTCCTTGTAATTAAATGTTTCTGAACAGTTTCATATAAACTAACGGTTTCATATAAACTAAAGTTAAGATGTGCTATGAAAACCTGATAAATATGCAAGGAACAGATTGCCATGCAATAATACAGGTACCTATGTACTTCATCAGTGCTTGTTTAAAATTACGATGATGAAGTACATATACGTGGTTGGACAATAAAGTTCACGAACTCGCCACCATGTGCTTGCCATGGCAGCACTGGACAAAAGCCTTAGTATGGTTTGATACATTGACATATCAGCGTTTCACAGCTGTGTTGTTGTTGATCTATGGCAGTCTCTTTCTGAATGGCATCCATTACTGTTGCGTGTGTTTCGGTGTGCCACAGCGGGAATGTTGGAGCTTGAATTAGAGCAATGAATGAACATTAAATTTCTTGCTGTTAGTTGATGTTGATGTTAGTGCAAGTTTACGGGGATAATGCTATGAAGAGAACAGCAGTTTACAAGTGGGTGAAATGTTTTTCTGAGGGAAGAGAGAGTGTGTCACTGATGAAGAGAGATCAGGATGGCCAGCAACAAGCAGAACTGAAGAAAACATTGCACAAGTTCATCAAACTGTGTGTGAAAATCGTCGGCTGACTGTCAGGAGCATAGAAGAACAAGAGAAACAGTTAGGAAAATCTTAACTGAAGATCTTGACATGAGGTAGGTGTGTGCAAAAATGGTCCCAAATGAGCTCACTGAAGAACAAAAGCAAAGAAGAGTTTTTAGCTACTAAACAAATAACTGTGTTGGAACACCCTGCCTATTCACCAGATCTAGCCCCCAATGACTTATTTCTGTTCCCGAAGATAAAGAAAATATTGAAAGGAAGGCATTTTGATGACATCAGGAGTAATACAACGGCAGTTCTGAAGGCCGTCCCACAAAACCAGTTCCAAAATTGTTTTGAAGGGTGGACTAGGCGCTGGCATCGGTGCATAGCTTCCCAAGCGGAGTACTTTGAAAGCGGCCCTGGTGGTATTAAGCAATGAGATATGTAGCACTTTTATCGCGATGAGTTCGCGAACTTTATTGTCCGCCCACCTAGTGTTTAATATTTTCTGTTTCATTCATTTTGTACTAAAGATTTTCTGATTTTTTGAATATGGCTGTGAAGAAGGAGAAAGGGGGCAGGATACAACTATACAAAAATTTTATTTGGTATGGCCTCATCTCCTATACTTTAGACGAGCTGTGATAAAGACAAAACTCTGTGGTTTAATATCTTCATATCCTAACCATGAAATGAACAATATTTTGCTAAACTGTCTTACACAAATAACAATGGAACTGAACAGATGCTCTTGAAATTAAAATTTCAGTAAATTATCAATAAATAACACAGAAAACTAAGCATCATTCAGATGTACATTGGGGCAAATGAGGTGGACAGGGAACTAAAAGGTTTTGGTAAATCTGAAGCTTCTTATAACTACAGGTCACTGTTATTGCTAATACATAATAATTCGCTGTGCCATTTCTAAATTATCCTGCTCTTGCAAGTACATGATTTTACTTGTGATACAGACGAATAATGAATGCAGTGGGCTTTTAATGTACAGTTGAATCCAGTCATAATGGCACTGGTTTCTGCAACATCTCACCTATAGCACCAGATATTCTGTAATATCAACTAATTTCTCATTGTGAACCACAATTTTATACTCCAGTTAGATCAACACTCATTTGTAGCCAACACAAATCATTCGGTATCTTTCTTGACGTTATAACCCAGTATGACTGTATTTACAATGTCATATGCAAGATCTTATACAGAAATCGCAATTAAAATTTAACTGCTTTCAAAGCACTGCCAAGATTTTTTATAATAACAAATCACAGTACTGCATAAGATGATGTGTTTTAATGAAGAGAAACTGGAGGATATTTGCAAAAAATGGGAACAATTGCCAGAAAATTTTTGGATTGGTTTGTCACTCAAGGTGGGGCATCAAAAGCCTATGCCAACAACGCACACACACTTTTAAATCTATGCCCATAGAAAATCAGACTGCACAACAACTCTTTCCTCTAAACTGGGAAGCTAAAAGGCACTAATGAGATGCTTTTAAGAATCAGTAGCCAACGGATTCCCCCCACCAAGAAGCACACACTACATTAAACGGGAATGGAAAAAGCCAGAATACCAGACAGTGGTGTGTTTAAAAAATTCCCATGCATTTCACAAATTTGCTTTGCATGGCCTTAAAGTAAAAGTGTGGTGTGCAGTGAATGCACACAAAATTATCTGGCCTGTGTTTTTGAAGAAACGATAAACCAACATACTATGACCTCCTAGATCTCCACATTTTTATCCACATGATACTACTGGTGGGTGACAGTGAAATATGGGGTTTATACGAAAAAAAAAAACATTCTCTGCATGACATGAAATGTATGATTTGAAGAGAAACTGCTAATACTGCATTTTAAGATTACAGTTCCACTGTCAAGAAATATTTTCAGAATGTGTGAGGCCTGCCTAGAACTAGAGGTCACTTTGAGCACTTTGACACTTTTCTATAAAATAGATTAAGCTATCCTGGAGGGAAATATGGATTTAAATTCATGGCAGATGCAAGTTTCCTATGTCATATAGAGATACCGTAACAGCTGCTGTGCTCAAGGATATGAATAGAGGTATACAGTGTTTGTACAACATGCCTTGACACAGTCAAATCTTGGCATGTCATCACACAGCTGTTATGTTTAGTGTAGCTCATTCAGTGTAAAGATATACACTGTTTTGGGATAGGATCATTATTGAGAAACACACTGTCACTTGATTTTTGTGGTCAGAAAGGGTAAAACAGTCAGAAGAATATTGGCAAGGTATGGAAAAAACTGCAGTACACACAGGAAGGTGTACCATGGGTACAGAATTTCCAAAGTGGCAGCACAAATGGTGGCGATGTCCACTAGAGATATCAACTGTCGCGACTTCTAGTCCAATCAAAAACATTATTCACGAATGGCATCAGGAAGCTTGTATACAAAAGCAACAAATTTGTGCAGAAACTAGAGAACTGCAATGAAAAATGACAGTGTGTATGTCCATGTGCACCTGTAGTAGTTGTCTTAGCACTACAGCAGTTTTTAAACTCTGGTACACTATAAACTACGGTCTTAAGGTTAGCACTCTTTCATATTTAGTAGATCCTGGGTTCAAACCCCAACCCATACACCACCAAATGTGGAAGAGATTTTTTATGTTTTCCGTAATTCCTCTAGGCAAATACACACGCATCTACTTACACAATTCCAAATTATGCAGTTTCAGACCTACATAAGCCCCCACCTCGATGATGATGATGATGATGATGATGATGATGACGACGACAACGATGATCGATAAAAAAATTGGGTTGTATCCAAACCCAGATTACATCTCAATCTGGCCTATCTGGAGCACTATCATCGTTGTCTGAACCAAGAAGGAGGAGGAGGAGGAGGAGAATGAGGAGAAGAAGGAGGAGAAGAAGGAGGAGAAGAAGAAGGAGAAGGAGAAGAAGAGGGAGAAGGAGAAGAAGGAGAAGAGGGAGGAGGAGGAGGAGGAGGAGGAGGAGGAG
>Ga0209628_10003211_pt1 | contig 11367 bp, 10 predicted proteins | sample TergutCu122P4_FD_187285 | JGI IMG/M metagenome (GOLD analysis project Ga0209628, IMG submission 187285) | Cubitermes ugandensis P4 segment gut microbial communities from Kakamega Forest, Kenya - Cu122 P4 (SPAdes) (version 2) | ecosystem: Host-associated > Arthropoda: Insects > Digestive system...
ATGAAGTATAAAAAAATAATGTTAATAGTAATGTTAATGGTTGTTTTTAGTTTAGCCATTGGAGCAGTCAACAGCACTACATTTGTTGATACTTGTCATGGTGGTGACTTAAACCATGACACAACTTGGGAGAAAAAAATTGAATCAAAATCCTATAAAGGTGTTATTGAAAAAAATGGTAAATACTACAAAAAATACATAATTACCTACCAGTATGGAGTTATAGGATGTACCCACAAAAGTCATGAAAAATATAATGTAATGCAAGGTAAAGCTAAAGATGCCCCTTATACATACGCCAATGTTAATAGTGCCAACCCAGAAATTAAATATGAACTAATAAATTCAAGTATCAAAAAAACCGGGAAATTCTACTTCATAAAATCCGCTTCCCAAAAATTTGGACTTTTCTCTTGGAATTTAAAAAATCTTGGAAAGGATGACTATTTAATAATTAGCTATTATAGTCCTAAAGCGATCGAAAATAAAAACACCTTATTCATAGAGGCAAAAAGACCATTTATTGAATCTACAGATAATTTTGCAGAACATCATCAAATTACCAAAGCTAAGATTACTTTTGTTAAAAAAGTAAATGGGAAAGCATATTATTCTACAAAAACATTCCAACCTAATAAAAAGGGAATAATAACTTATAAACCAAAAAATGCTTATAAACCATATTATACTGAAATAACTTATCTAAAATTTTAATTATTTATTAAAACTCATTATTACTTTCTTTAAAAAAGTATAGATGATTTTTAAATAAAATCTGGAAAGGAAAAAATATTTTTAAAAAAAATTAATTTAAATAAAATCTGAAAAGGAAAAATTAAAAAAAGATTTAGATAAAAAAAAATCTGAAAAGGAAAAATTAAAAAAAAACACATTTAAAGAAAAAAATAGCTAAAATATTTCTTTTTCTATCTCTTCCAAAGATTTTCCTTTTGTTTCTGGAATCCATATTTTAACAAAGATTAAGGTTAAGAAGCTACAAAGAGCGAAAAATCCAAAAATAATAGCTCCTCCAAAACTGTTTAAAAAATAGGGAAAAACTTGTACAACTAGAAAAGTAAATATCCAGTTGACAGTAGAGGTAAAAGACACGGCTAATCCTCGAAAATGATTTGAAAACAACTCTGAAGTGATAACTCCCAACATTGGTGCAAATGTACCGGCAAAAAAGGCAATATACAACAAAATTGCTATTAAAATTCCAATATTATTTAGATTAAAGAGAAATCCATAGCTAATATAGCTCAACGTTATCGTCATCCCTATTGCACCCCAAATAAGCAAAGTTTTTCTCCCCTTTGAATCGATGAACTTCAGGACTATGAAGGTAGCTAAAAAGTTTACAATCCCAATGATAATTGTTTGGAATAAAGCTATATTCTCATTTACTCCTGTTTTTTGAAAAATTATTGGAGCATAATAAATTACTGCATTGATTCCAACTAATTGTTGAGAAATAGCTAAAATAACACCTAAAAAAACTAATTTCCCAACTTTTCCTTTAAGAATGTATAAAAAAGATATCTTTTTCCCTTTGGAATAAAAGGAATTTTCAATTTCTTTCATCTCTATTCGAGCCAAATCATTACCATGTGCTTTTTTTAAAATGTTAAAGGCTTCTAATTTTCTATTATTAGCTATTAACCAGCGTGGACTTTCAGGAAGATAATGTGATATAAGTATCATGACTAGTATACTGAAAATAAATGGAACAGCTAACATATACCTCCAAGCATTAGCTAAATCCATGAAAAAATAATTAAAAATATAAGCGAGTAGAATTCCCGTGACAATAGCTAATGCTTGAAAAGAAACAAACATTCCTCTTTGTTTTGGGGGAGAAATTTCTGAAACATACACTGGCCCTACAACAGACACAATTCCTATTCCTACTCCACCAATTAAACGAAAAATAATTAGTAAAATTACAGATTGTGAAAAAAAACATCCAAGTGAAGATATTGCAAATAAAATTGATGAAAACACTAAAACTTTCTTTCTTCCATATTTTTCTATAAAATGGCCAGAAAAAAATGCTCCAAAGAGACCACCAACAATTAGTGAACTAACAACTATTCCTAAAGCATGATATGTTAAATTAAAAAAACTTTGAATGGAATTAACTGCTCCTGAAATTCCAGCCATGTTTAAACCAATTAGTATTCCACCACTGGTTGCAACAAACATTATCCAATATAAGTGTTTATAATTTGACATGGAAAACAGAAAAATTGAATTAAAACTAAAAAAACTCAAGACATGAAACTAAAAAACAGAAAAATAAAAATAATTCGAGGAGGATCCTAGTATTTTGAAAAAATTATAAAAAAATAATTAAAAAAAAATTATTTAAAATTACTTAAAAATAATCAAAATTATAAAAAAATAATTAAAAAAAATTATTTAAAATTACTTAAAAATAATCAAAATTATAAAAAAATAATTAAAAAAATTATTTAAAATTACTTAAAAATAATCAAAATTATAAAAAAATAATTAAAAAAATTATTTAAAATTACTTAAAAATAATCAAAATTATAAAAAAATAATTAAAAAAATAATTTAAAATTACTTAAAAATAATCAAAATTATAAAAAAATAATTTAAAATTACTTAAAAATAAATTTTATTAATTATTTACTAGAATTATTTTCATTTCAAACTTACTCCAATCTTATTTTTAATTCACCCAGTCTTGGTGCCAAATAATTATAAAATACGGCCATTAAGGCCCCAATAATAAATCCTACAACAAATCCTCCAAGAGAGAAATATAAAATTGTGGATATCAAAATACTTTGTGCTATTATGCTTATAATTATGGCAAAAATTAAACCAAGGATAGCAAGTATTATTGCAAGTATTAAAGCTAAGTTTATAACATTTAGTGAATTTATTTTAGTCATGACTCCTTCTTGACTTAAATTTAGCTTTAATCCACCGATTTTCGGAGAAATGAGATTGAACACTGCTACAGCAATGGCAACTGAAATAAATGAGAAAAAGAATGAGTAAACTATCAACAGTGGGTCGGCGAAGAACTTTACAATGTAAACTAACAAAGGCGCTCCTAGAAGAAGTGGTTGTAATAAAATAGTTAGGATAGACATGAAAGTTAATATTCCAGGATATAAAATAGCTGTAATAATCATGGATATAATTGAACACATTAGTGCTGAAGGAAAAACAGAAATATTAGTGATTTTTTCTTCAGAAATTTCTAAGTTAATTTCTTTAAGTTTAGGAACGAGAAAATTAAACAAGTATGCACGACCAAAAAAGTCAGGAATACTGAAAATTAAAACTCCGAATACCATAGCAAACATCAAAATTAACATGAAAGGAATAAATGAGTTATTAATAATAAAAATTAATAAAAACACTATTGCTAATACTACACTAAAAAAGAAATTAATAGAAGCACCCATAATTGTAATTGATGCTAAATCAATTTGTTTTAAACTCTTTACAATATCTGTCATTAGATTTCACCTTTTTAAAAAATTCAAATCCTTTAAAAATTAACATTTATTTATATTTTAAAGATTTATAAAAGATTTATTTAAAATAATAAAAATTATTCAAAATTTATTTATTTATAAAAATTCATTTTTTATCAATTATTAGGAAAAAATTAATTGAAAGTAATTAATTTATGAAAAATTTCAATTACTAACTATTTAACATTAAATTTAATCTTATTAAATTTTATTAACAATATACATATTTAAAATTTTTGTCTAAAAATGTTTTTAAAATAAAAAAATATTTTAAAACTGGAAAAAATTCGATTAAAACAGATTAATAGAAAAAATAAAAAAAATTTAAAATTATTTAAAAAAAAATAATCAATTTTAAAATTAATTTAAATCTTTTAATAAAAAAAATTAAAAAATTATTTAAAAAAATTATTTAAAAATAATTAAAATCTTTTAATAAAAAAAATTAAAAAATTATTTAAAAAAATTATTTAAAAATAATTAAAATCTTTAAATAAAAAAAATTAAAAAACTATTTAAAAAAATTATTTAAAAAAAAATAATCAATTTTAAAATTAATTTAAATCTTTTAATAAAAAAATTAATAAAAAATTATTTAAAAATAATTAAAATCTTTAAATAAAAAAAATTAAAAAATTATTTAAAAAAATTATAAAAATTATTTAAAAATAATTAAAATCTTTAAATAAAAAAAATAATAGTTTAAAATTGAAATAAATCAATTAAACCAATCTTTAGAAGACTCTAAAACCTCATCCACTATTCTTTTTGATGATCCAACATAAGTATGAGGATCCATTATTTCTTCGACATCTTCTTTGGATAAATATTCCTTTACTTCCGTCTTGGTTAAAATCACGTCAGACAGTAGCTCTTGATTTTTATTAGCTTGTAATGCGCATTTTCGCACAGTTTTATAAGCAGTTTGTCTTCCCATGCCTTTTCTTGTAAGTTCAGCCATTAAACGTTCGGCCATTATTAAACCGCGAGTCAGGTTGAGATTTCTTTCAATATTATCCTCATAAAAAACAAGATTACTCATTAGCTTAATTGTAAGATTAAGAATATAGTCAAGAAGAATACAAGCTTCAGGGAAAATGATTCGCTCACATGAAGAATTTGTAAGGTCTCTTTCGTGCCATAATGGATTATTTTCCATAGCTGCCACAACATATGATCTTACCACTCTTGAAACACCAGAAATTCGCTCTGCAGTAATAGGGTTCATCTTATGAGGCATGGTACTACTACCGACTTGTTTTTCAGGATCGAAAAACTCCCCAAGTTCTTGTATCTCAGTTCGTTGTAGATTTCTAACTTCAATAGCTATTTTATCTAAGCTAGTAGCTATATTTGCCATCACCATCATGAACTCGGCATGGTTATCCCTTTGAACCACTTGATTGGTTATTGTAGCTGGTGGAAGATTTAATATTTCGGCAACTTTTTTATGAATATCCCAACCGATTTCACCAAGAGCGGCTGTTGTTCCTACAGCTCCATCCATCATAGCAACGCATAAATTCTTTTTAGAAAACTCTAACCGTTCATACTGTCTGTGTAATTCATCTGCCCACAGGGCAAACTTCATGCCATAGGTTGTTGGAAGAGCATGCTGACCATGTGTTCTACCAATACAAACATTTTCTTTGTTTTCTTCCGACAATTTTAAGATGATTTTAGCTAATCTTTCGACTTTTTCTTCTAAAACCTCGATGGATTCTTTAAAAAGTAAGGATTGAGATGAGTCCACAATATCATTTGAAGTAGCTCCAAAGTGAATATATTCCCCGGCATCCCCATCACATTGCTCAGCTAATCCCTGAACAACGGAAGCTATGTCATGGTTTGTATCTCTTTCAATTTCGTCCACTCTTTCTAAAGTAACATACTTTGTAAAGGCTTTGTTTTTAATTTCCTTAGCTACCTCTTTAGGTATTATTCCAAGTTCAGCTTCTGCTTGAGCTAGTGCAGATTCAACATCTAACATTTTTTGCAATTTATTCTCTGACTCCCAGATATTTTTCATCTCAGGAGTTCCATATCTAAATTCAATAGGATGAATAGCTATTTTAAACCCTCCATTATAAATTTAATAGTTTATTAAGTTTTTTTATAAGGTAATATCGATGAATTTTATTGTAAAATTAAGAATAACTATTAATTTATCAAAATATATTATATAAAGAATTTTCTTAATGTCTTAATATCGTTTATCATAATAATATTTAATTAAATTCATTAATAAATTTATTTTTTATAATTTATAAATTTCTAAAATAAAAATAATTCAGGTACAAAAAATATAAATAATTCAGAGTATAAATTACGGAGTATATAATATAGAATATATATTACAGAGTATATAATCAATTTTCTAAGGTGGAATAAATGAAAACTAAAACAAGTATAAACCTTGATAATACTCTATTAGATACTATTAAAAGAATAGCTATTAATAAAAACACTACACAAACTGAAATCATAACAGATTACATAAAACAAGGCATTGAAAAGGAACCAGAAATTAACAAAACAAAACTTAGAGTTATAGTGAAACAGAAGCCAGGTGAAAATATAGATGATATTATAGGAACTATAAAAGCGTCTAAAAACTTTGATATTCTAAAAGCTATTGATGAGACCAGAAAGGGGGAGTATTAAAATATGATATTTTTAGATGCTAATTATATTTTGACCTTGCTTATCCCTACTTTAAAACAGCATAAAAGAGCTGTTAAAATATATGAACAAATAAAAGATCAACGTCTTATAATATCTAATTCTATTATCCTAGAAGTCATGACAGTTTCAAACATTAAAATTAAGGTTTCAAAAGAAAAATTAGAAGAGATTTATTACAAACTTAATAGTGGAGCTTTTGAAATTATCGAAGATATAACACTATATGACGATGCCATAAAAAGACAAATGGATTATCATCCTGAAAGACTACCTTTCTTTGATTGTTTATATTTAGAAGTCATGACCCAATTGGGAATTACTAAAATAGCTACATTTGATAGACATTTTGACAAGAAAGAAAATATAAGCAGACTATATTGATTAATTTAAATTATTAAAATTAAATAAATTAATTTAAAAATAAAAAATAAGTTCTTTATTATGAATTAAAAAAAAATATTAAAAATTCGATTTAAAATTTTTAAAAAAAAATATTTTTACTTGAAAAAAATGAAATTATTTAATGAAATAAAAAAAATTAATTAAATTTTACTAATTAAATAATGATATAACGAATTTAAAAAAAAATGAATAAGTTTATTAGTGTTTTTATGAAATGGAAAATAGGAATCTTATATGGGTTTTTACTATGGTTAATACCTTTTATAGTATCGTTTATTGTGTATCCTTTTAAACTAGCTAATTCTCCAGTATTTGAAACAATAATGGCTATTACTCTTGTTTTAGTAGGATCAATATTCTTTATTTTGTATGTTAAAAAATCAGATAATTTTAATTTAACTGAAGGATTAAAACTAGGTATTTTATTTTTAATCATTAGTATTATAATCGATTTATTTTTATTTATGGAAGGCCCGATGAAAATGTCATTTTCAAACTATATGTTAGATATTGGGCTGACTTATCTAGTATATCCCATTTTAGGAGCTTTAGCTGGATATATAAATAGTTTAAAATAAATTATAATAAAGTAAAATTTAAAAATATAATAAAATCGATGGAAATAACTTAAACAATTTTAATAAAATCGATGAAAATAAATTTGAAAACTTTAAAAAACTAAAAATTTTTAATTTAATTAAATTTGAATTAAAATTTTTAATAAATGTTAAAAATTAGGTCACAGACAAAAATGATAGACGGAAAGCTAATCAAATTAGTTCCAGCAACTTTAGCTGACAAAGAAAATGTGTATATCTGGTGTTTCCACTCAGAAACAACTAAATCTCATTCAGGTCCTCCATACTTCCCAGAAACTCCGATTGAAAGTAGGGAAGAATTTTTCAAAGATAATCATGGTTACAGTGATTATTTCTTTGATGGAACACAACCTAAAAAAGGTAGAGGTTTTATTATTCTTTTTAATGATGTTCAAGTTGGTTTTGTAAGCTATACATCTTTCCATTTAAAACCAGGCTGGTCCGAGCTAGACATTTGGATTAACAGCGAAGGAAAATGCAATAAGGGTTTTGGTAGTGATGCACTCATAACACTTTCTAATTACTTGAATAAAAAAATGAATATTGACAAGATGATTATGCGACCTTCTGTTAAAAATGATCGAGCTATAAACGCATATGTGAAAGCGGGTTTTGAAAAATCGGATTTACTTCCCCAAGAATATATGCTTGATGAATATCTTGATCTTTTTGGAGAAGGAGATTATGGTACTGGTGGGGATCAGTTGTTAGTGAAACGATTTTAACTTGTATATAATAGTCATTAATTTTGAATTATAATAAATTTTTAATAGAACAACATGAATTCTCACACCACAAATTCATTAATAATTTTTAATAGAACAACATGAATTCTCACACCACAAATTCATTATTAATTTTTAATAGAACAACATGAATTCTCACACCACAAATTCATTATTAATTTTTAATAGAACAACATGAATTCTCACATCACAAATCCCACAAATTCTCGAGACGAGCTAATTAAAAAAATGGAATATTATTTTTCAAAGGAAAGAGAAACTATTCAAAGTAGCTATCGCCTTAAACTAAAAAATGAATCCCTTGATTTTTTTATAAAAACCGAAGACGGGTCATATACACTTAACTCACCAGACTTTGATGGAAAAATAGAAACTATGCACAACTCAAATGGAGCTATTAGTGAATCATTTGAAAAATTTGTAAAGCCATTTAAAAATGCTTTTTTCAAAAATAACCTTAACAAGCACGAACTAGAATACCATGAAGATATAGCTATTTTAGATATTTGTAGTGGATTAGGATACAATTCGGCCGCGATAATAGAAGATTTTTTACAAAATTGTGGAAAAACAAGTGAAAAGGTTCCAAAAATTTCTATAGACATGGTTGAAATTTCGGCAGATACATTAGCTGCTGGCACACTTGTTCCAAGCCCTATTAAAAGTCATGATGTTGTAAAAAAAGCTATTGAATCTAAGTTAATGGATGAAAAATATTTAAGCCTTGAAACAGAAAAAGCGGATATTCCTGAAAATGTAGCTATTTCTATTTATTGCGAAGATGCGCGAAAAACCGTGCGAAACCTGCCAGATAATAGCTATGACGGGATTTTTCTTGATCCATACTCTCCAGCTATGGCTCCAGAGCTATGTACAGTAGAATTTTTTAAGGAGCTAAAAAGGGTAATTAAAGATGATGGAATTGTAGCTACTTATTCATTAGCTGCTGGAGTACGATATGCCTTTGTTGAAGCTGGTTTTTATATCGGTGAGGGGCCTGTTTTTGGTAGGATACATGGAGGAACAATAGCTTCTTTAAATGTAAACAATATCGATAAAGATATTTCTAAAAAAGATGAAAAAACCATTGCCCTTTCTGATGCTGGAATACCATTTAGAGATGAAAATTTGGATTTAAAAAGTTCGGAGATTTTGAATAATAGGCAAATCGAGCGAAAAAATGCAAGGCACAAATATAAACTTTCTTCGGCAGTTCAAACACCAATATTCCTTGGTAAAGAAATTAAGGATAAAAAATTAAAAAGACGAATTCTTAGAAATTTTAATAAAGTTAATTTGTCCGATTTAAAGTCGGAAGAAGTGTGCTTTGTTATTTCTCCACAATATAAATTTCTTAAAAATCATTCATCTAAAAATCAATCTCCAAATAAAATAAAAAATAAATTTCAAAACAATTCAAAATATAAGTTTAAAAATTATTATAAAGAATTTATTAAATTTTATCTAAAAAATAATTTTAAATCTAATCTAAAACATGAAATAAATCATTATTATAAGTCTAATTCTAAAGATAGGATTGTTGAAATGGAAAAAAGATTAAAATCAATTAACAATTGCTATAAAAATTAGATTGAATAATCAGAAAATGTATTTTTTATTATAAAAAGTAAATAATATATAAATGGAATAATAAAAAGGTATAATAGCATATTTTTAAAAATAAAAAAAAGGAGGAATGAACTTATGGAAAAACCAAGTACTTCAATGATAATAGGCCCTGCTATAATTATTATAAGTGCTATAATAGCTGCATTTATTCTAACTAGGCCTGGAGTTAATGTAGATAGTTGGATTATATTTTCAATTGTAATTATTTATCCTTTAATAGCTATTTACCTTTTATTACAGAGTGAAAAAAAGAAACCTTGAAAGATCAAGATAAAAAAATAAACTCCGAGATAAGGTAAAATATATTTTTTTAAACCTTACTTTTTAAACCTTATTTCCATTTTAAATCTTCTTTTTTTATTATTTTCAACATACAATAGCTATAGCTTTCTTTAAATTAGCTATTATAAAAAAATCTCATTATAAAAATTTCTAAAAACATTAGCTTTATATAAGATTATGATAAAATCATTAACTAACAAACGTTAGTTAGTTTAAATTTTTTATTGTATTTTACCAAAAAATCAGGAACTAAAAAATAATCTTAAAAAATAATAAAAAAAAATCAGAAAATAAAAAAGGAGAAATAAGTTTTCATGGAATCCAAATCCACCATTCCGACCAAAGAAAAGATATTTGAAGTATCTCTTGATTTGTTCTCAAAAAAAGGATATAACAATGTAAGTGTTCGTGAAATAGCTAAAAATGTTGGAATAAAAGAAAGTTCTATCTATAATCATTATTCTAATAAAGAAAATATTCTGGATACTATCTTTGAATATTATAAAAAGAATATGGAAGAAACTCAAACTTATTATCAAAATATTTCCGAAGACATTAGCAAAATTTGTGGAAGTACAACTTATGATTTAGATCCTATGAAAATGTATCATAGAGGATCAGAAGCTATTAAAAATCAATGGAAACATCCAAAAATGAGAAAAATCTTAAGATTAATGTTTATAGAACTTTATCATAATGATAAAATAAAAATATTCTTTGTAAAAGAATTTATAAATGTCCCTATCAGTTTTTGGACATCATTTTTCAAGATATTAATTCATTCAAAAATCATAGAAGAAGTAAATCCAAAAAAATTAGCTAATAGATATCATAAGTATGCGATGTTCCTATTATTTGAATTAATGTTACTAAAGTATGAAGAAGACTCAGAAGAGCTAGCAATGGATAAAATGTTTGATGAACTTTTTGATGAAGTGGAATTACATTTTAACCTTGTTTTAAATTCGGTCTTAATAAAAAAAAATAAAAATAATAAGTTCATTGAAAGGAAGAGGGCAAATGAAAGAAAATATTAAAATTCCAATCATAATTTTTTCATTTTTCATTTTAATAGCTATTTCCATGTTTTATTTAACAAGTAGTTTATTTGCAATTTTTAATTTTCTATATATAGGATTTTTCGCTGCTATAGGAGTTTATTTGTTTACTAGTGGAAATAAATATGGAAGAAAAATTGTTCAGTGGGGAATAGGTCTTTATATGCTCGTATTCGTGGGTTTATTCGCACAAGAGAATATGCAACTCTCCGGCTTCTTTTATTTTTTATTTTTAGGTGTTTTTCAAGCAGCGGTAATTCATTACTTAGTGGCAAAAATTGGAGGACCACTACTCTTTGGTCGAGGTTGGTGTGGTCTTGCTTGTTGGACAGGAATGGTATTAGATGTTCTTCCCTATAAAATTCCTAAAACCCATGAAAGAATAGCTAAACTAGGATTTTTAAGGTATCTTATATTTTTTATTACCTTGATTTTCGTTGTATTATTA
>Ga0209628_10003212_pt1 | contig 11367 bp, 16 predicted proteins | sample TergutCu122P4_FD_187285 | JGI IMG/M metagenome (GOLD analysis project Ga0209628, IMG submission 187285) | Cubitermes ugandensis P4 segment gut microbial communities from Kakamega Forest, Kenya - Cu122 P4 (SPAdes) (version 2) | ecosystem: Host-associated > Arthropoda: Insects > Digestive system...
GGCGGACGCGCAGTTGTTCGTCGGTTTCCTCGGCGCGCCCGGCGATGGCGTCTTGCGGGTTGCTGGCGGTTTGCCAGCCGTACAGGGGCGTGTCGATTTTTGTGAGCGTGCCGGCGGGCGCGAGCGTGGCGCCCATTTCGGTCGCGCGGCAGGACACCAGCACCTGCCCGGTGGCGTCGATGGTGGCGTCCGCCGTGGTTTGGAAAGTGGCGTTGGTGACCGTGCTCTTGATCAGGCTTCCCGCCGGTATGAAGGTGCCTTGCTGGCCCACGCACAGCACGTCGCAGGTGCTGTAGGTGCCGCCGATGCGCCGGATGCCGTTGAGCTGGACCAGGCGGCTCAAGGCCGGGCCGGTGGCCGATGACGGGCTGAGGCTGTGGTACACGTCCTCGATGAGTTGGTCGAGGTTGCTTACCGCCTCGGCGAAGATGCCAAGCGTCTGACCGTCGATGGTGTCCGGGTCGAGGTTGATGGATTGCCCGAAGATGGCTTGTGCGGCGGCTTGCAAGCGGGCTAGCCGCTCGTCCAGGCGGCTGCGCACGAAGCCCTGCGCGGTGAGTTGCGTCATGATTTTGTAACCCTGATGTTGGCGGTGGTGCCGTACACGGTGGCCACCGTTGCGGCGATGGACATGCGCCGGGTGTTGCGGTCAAAGCTCATCGAGAAGCCGCGCAGTTCGCTCACGCCCTCGGTGCCGAGGATGGTTTGCTTGATCAGCGATTCGGCCAGCGCCGTGTTGGCGGGCTTGACCATGATCTGTTGCAGATAGGGCACGCCCGCACTGGTGTCGAGAAACCATTCCTCTTGCAGCAGCAGCAGGCGCGTTTTCACGTTCTGTGCGCAGGCTTCGGCTTGCGTGGCCATGTCGGCCAGGCCGTGGCCGAAGGTCATGTCGTGATTGCCGTCAAGGCGTCGTACCAGCATGTGTTTTGTCCTCGCTTCAGGCCGGCGGCCCGGATGTACCGCCGCCGGGGGTGACGCCCGTATGGATGTGGGTGTTGTCGATCACCTTGCCGTTGCTGGTGATGGAGCCGCCCGTCTGGACGACGTTGCCGTGCAGATAAATCGTTCCGTTGGTCAGGCGCAGGTAGGTGCCGCGGTCGCGCGTGCGCAATTCGGCGCCGTCCATTTGCAGGTCGGATAGCCGCTTGGGCTGGCTGTTGAGGCCGACCTGCGCGAGGCCGTCTGAGAGGTCATGCAGCCGGTACTCGGCGGGCAGCTGCGTGCCGCCGTTGACGTGCCAGTAGTCGATGGCGCGCTCGGAGAACAGCAGGATGCATTCGTCGCCGTGCTTGACCGGGAAGGTCAGCCAGAAGTCCCCGCCGCCGGGAAAGGCCACGGGCACGTCCACGCACACCGGCAGATTGACCGCGCCGCGATCCGTGAACACGCGCTGGACGGCCGGCTGCACCGAGGCGGTTTGCGTGACCGGATCGAAGCTGACGATGATGCCAGGCAGGCAGGTGTGCAGGTCTTTCAGGCGGCCCTCGATCTGGGCCGCATGCGCCTGCTCCGGCCCGCCCATTACCTGCGCGTCGCGCTGTAGTGGGTCGGTGGCTGCCATGCGTCATTTCCTGTTTTTGGGAATGGGCTGATCCAGCCCGATGCACTCGATCTCGCTGACCCAGTCCTGCCCGCGCGTGTCGCCCTTGTGTGCGAGCTTCAAAATCTTGTAGATGCCGTCCGGGTCAAGGCGCACCGGCTCGCCTTGCTGCGGTTTTTTGTCGCCCAGCGGCTTGGCGCGCTGGCGCTTGGCCTTGATGCCGTTGTTGTCGATCTGGATGGCGCCGTTGACGCGCAGCTGCGGGTTCATCAGGCATTTGACGGCAATGCCCTTGTCATTGACCTCCGGGGTGCCAAGCATTCCGGTTTCTGCGTTGATAACGATGGCCTCTCCGGGCAGCACGTCATTGGTTTTGACGATGACCAACTGCCCGTCCTGAATCGACCAGTTCGCGCCGGATTCGCGCGCCAGATCGTGCAGCACGTCGCGCGTGGCACGGCTGATGACCTTGCCGCGCAGTCGGGGCCTGTCTTTGAGCTGTACCGCGCCCTTGATGGTGCCGCCTGGAAATGAGCCGACGGCGCGGTCGGCCAGCTGGGCGTTCGTGGTGCCTGCGGCCAGTGTCTCGTTCATCACCGCCTGGTGAAAGTCCCGGTCGCCGTCGCCCGCCTCGATCTCGGTGATGATGTCGGCGCGCTGGCGGTAGCGGTAAACGTGCTTGATGTTGCCCCGGAACACCAGGCGCAGCGCGCCCTCATAGCCGGCGTTGAGCAGCACCTCGTCGAATTCGTTCTTGATCCGCTCCTCGTTGCCCGTGTTGAGGTTGAAGATTTTGATGACGGCCGCGTTGGGCGTGGACTGGGCTGTCTTGGTGACCTCGAAGGCCACGCGCAGGTTTTCCACCAGCAGGCCGGAGCCGCCTTTACCGATGATGACCTGGGCGCGGCGTTTCCATTGGCGCACGGATTCGCTCATGCCGGCACCTCATCCGGGCCGAGCCAGTACACCTTGACGCGCTGGCCCAGATCGTCGGCGGTGGCATCGCGGCCCTGGTTTGTGGTGTCCATTACCAGCAGGCTGCCGATGCCGAAGTTGTAGGGCGCCAGCAGATCGCAGCCGAGCACCAGCGGCACCGATTGCAGAAGTGTGGCTTGCGTCGCGTCCTCGGTCAGATCGAACGTCCAGACGCCGGAGCGGTCGTTGAATCGGGCGTCGAAGCGGTATTTGGTGTCGCCCAGTTGCGTGACGAAGGTTTGCGCCGGGTCGGCGGAGAAAGGGAGTTCGAGGATCATTTCTCGGCTCCAAATCCAAAAATCTTCAAGACTTTTTCGAGAGCACTTTTTTGCTTCTCATCAGTCACTTCCTTGCCCTGCTGCTCGCCCTTGTTCTTGTTCTGCCCGGCCTGCCGCTGGGTGCTGCCCGCCTTGCGTGGCGGGTAGTTCACGCTGCGCGTGCCCACGATGATGACCTCGCGCAGCGTGGCTTCAAAGATCAGCGCGCCGTCGGTGTCTTTGTCCTGTGTGGTGCTGATCGACGTGCAGACCATGTTCTTGTAGAGCTTGAGGCCGGTTTGCACGTCAAACGGCTCGGCCCTGGCCTGTAGTTCGGTGAGCAGCTCGTAGGCTTTTCTGGAGCGCCCGGCGTCCGAGGCGAACGGGTCGGCATCGCCACCGTCGTCTCCCTGCTTGAGCCGCACGTCGGAGACGCCGGCCGTGAGAGTCAATTGCAGCGGCTTCATGTAAGCGTGGTCGGAGACGACGACGCCCGTTTCGACCGGGCTGTCGGTCACCTCAAGGTCGGACTGGTGCTTTTCCTCGAAAACCGCGTCGAACGCCAGTCCGCCCATCGCGCGCAGGATGGCGACTTGCTGTTGCTGATCGTTCATAGTGCTACCGCCGTTTGACCGTTGCGCACCGCCTGCCGGTTCATCCTGTCGAGTTCGGCCCTGACCGATTCACCGGCTTTTTCCGGGTCGGGGCTGTTGATCGTGATGGGCGCCGTGATGGTGGTGTTCGTGGTGACCGAGGTTTTGCTGTTGTTGTTGGTGGTTTGCGCGGCCCGGCCCAACACGCCGTTGCCTGCGGCGCGGGGGGCATTGGCGGCGGACGGCGCGGGTTGATGTGCCGCTCCCGCGCCTTCTTGCGGCTGCAAGGCAGGCGCTTGCTGCAGGGCGAGGATGACGGGCGTCGGCTGGCTGGGGCGCCCTGGCAGTCCGGGCTGCCCAAGTTGGCCTGGTTGGCCCGGCAGCCCGGCCCTGCCTGGCTGACCGGGTTCGCCCGGTTGGCCGGGCAGTCCGGGTTCGCCGCGCTGCGAGGATTGACCCGCGCCGTTCTTGGCGACATCGACCTCGACTTTCATCCCGCCCTTGCCGGTCAGGCCGAGCAGTTCGCCCACCTTCGCGATGGCGCCGGTCACGGAGTCGATGAACCCCATGACCTTTTGCTTTGCGGTTTCAACAACGCCGAGCACCCAATCGAGGGCCGATTTCACGCCGCCCATGACGGCACTGGCGATGCCGCCGATGAAGCCGGCCACGGCCTTGAAGATGGCGCTGACGGTTGTCCACCACAGGGTGAAGAAGGCGATGATGCCGTCCACCACATCGCCAACGAACACCATCAACCTGTCGAATACGCCGGTGACCCAATCCATTGCGGCTTTCAAGCTGTCACGGATTGCCTGCATGGCGTTATTCCACGCGGAACCGAGCCACTTCGACAAATCGTCCCAGTAGTACCAAATAACGCCAACGGCGGCGATTACCGCGGCAATGATCCACCCAATCGGCCCCATGCCGATAATCCATCCCATCGCCATTCGCGCACCGCTTTTAAGCGCGTTAGCCCCCAATTTGATCCACCCCCATGCCGCCATGGCAAGGCTGGCTACGGCCTTGCCCCCGAGCTTGACGTAATCCCAGGCATACAGGCCAATGATCGCCATCGTTTCCAGCATGGAAGATATGGCCTTCCACTTGAGCGCGACGAACGCGCCGCCAAGAGCGACAAGGGCTGCCCACGCAATATGAATGGCGTGGGGGTATTTCTTGCTCAGTTGCCCGATGACGGTTTGGTTGCCCTCGTAGAAATTGACCAGTTCATCCACCAGGAGGGCAATCGCAATGACAACCGCTCCCAACAGGACGACGGGCAGGGCCGCCATAATGTTGAACGCGAACAGAGCGCGGGCAGCGGTAAATATCGCTGAACCCAGCTTGGTAAAAAACGCACCGGCTTCATAGGCAATCAGCACCGCGATGGCAATACCCGCCCCCCAGGTCACCGCCTCGAACTGTGTCAGCCGGTCATAGGCTTTTTGCACCCACTGCACCAGCCGCACCGTCCAGTCCCACAGCGTGCCCACGGCGGCGGAGATGATCTTGACGGCGGTGGCAAACGCCCCGTCCGTGGCCTTGCGGGCGGCCTTGAACCATTCCAGGTAGCTTTTGAGCACCTGCCGGACGGTGGGCATCAGCTTGACGGCGAGGATTTTTGTGAAGACGCCGATGGTGCCGCGCGCCTTGATGAATAGCGTGTTGACCTCGGCGGCGAGGTCGTAGTCCTTCTGGGTGAAGGGGTTCATCGCCTCGGCCTCTTCGCGAAGTTGCGCGAGGTTGGCCGAGCCTTTTGCCAGCAGGGTGACTAGATGCGTATCGATGCCCAGTTTTCTTGCAAGGGCGATTTGCTCTTGCTTGGACATGCGCTGCATCTTGTTGGCCACGTCGCCGAGCAGATCATCGACGCCTTTGACCGATCCGTCGGCGCGCCGGGCTGACAGGCCCAGCTTCTCGAACAGGACGGCGCCGCGACCGACGCCGAGCGCGGCCTCGCCGATGGCGCTGTTGACCGATTCGATGGTGGACTTCATGCCCTCCAGCGAGCCGCCGTTTTCGGTGGCGACCTTGCCCAGTGCGGCCACCGAGCGGGCCGAGATGTCGTTGAGTTCGGCGAACTCGTTCAACTCGCCCATCGACTCGGCAACTTTGCCGACCAGCAGGCCGACGCCAGCCGCCGCGCCGGTGAAGATCGTGCCGAGCTTGAGCACGCTGGCGCGCAGCTCGGACGCCTTTTGCTTGAACTCGTCAAGCTTGGCGGTGTCGATCTCGAAGCCCAGCGAGACGAAAAAGCTGTCGATGATGTTGGACACGGTTTTTTTACTTTCTCTTGGGCGCGGCGGCGGCGGCGCGGCGCTCGTATTCGGCCTCTTCGTCCATGGCCTCGTGCAAGTCCGCCAGATCGTTGATGCCGTAGGTGCCGTCCTTGAGCTCGCGCAGGGCGCACAGGGGCGGATCACGCATCACGGGACGCATGACGTACCAGTTGATGTTGGCGGACTCGATGGGGGCTATTTCGGCGGTTTGCCGGGGAGTGAAGCGAAGAGGCCGGCGGGCAAAAAATCGCTGAAATTGAAGCGCAGCGCGGCGATGAACGCCTGCCACAGCTCCTTGTTGCGGCCCGTGAATGTGGCGTTGATGTCCACGCGCTTGCCGTCCGCGGTGACGTAGCGGAAGACGGTTTCCATCGTGGCGATGAGCTCGTCCGCGTTCATCTTGGACAGCAGCAGGCCGATGGCGGTGGCGCCGGCGGCGTTGGCGTCCGCCTCATCCGAGCCGGTTTTCTTGGCGTCCATGAACGCCTTGAATAGCGGCTCGCCGATGACGCGGGCGACAGCAACCTCGACCTTGACGGCCTCGATTGCTGGGATGGTGCCGAAGGCGAACGTGCGTGCGCCGATTTGCTGGGTGTTTTCCATTGTGTTGATCCCTCTGCGGCCTTACGCCCTGTCGCCCAGCAGCATGTCCAGGCGCTCGACGACCATCGTCCATTCGGTGTCGCTGGCCTGCGTGCCGCGCGTCATGTCGCTGGGCTTTTTGATGTAGCCCACGGTGCCGGTGGCCAGATCGTTGCGGTAGGTGTCCTGGAACAGGACGGTGACGGGCACGAAGGCGGCGGCGCCGGCCTCCTGACGGGCGACTATGTCCGTCAGGTATTTGTTCGAGCTGGAGGTTTGTTGCAGCTTGAAGGTGATCTCGCCCGATTTGTCGGAGGTGATGCTCACCATCATGTCGCCGCCGGCGCCGACTTTGTCGGAGGCGGAGTCGGTGCGGCGGGAGATCTTGATGACGTCGTCGCCCTCGGCCCAGCCGGTGATTTCGACGCCGTTGACAAGGACGACGGTGTTTTGAAACGAATATGCGCGCATGTGGCGGTTCTCCTATGGGGTGTTAGCGTTCAAACGTGCACGAGATGTCGGCGAAATGGATCGCGCCGGCGCCTTTGGCGATGGCCTGAATCGGCGGCGCGCGGCGCGCCTGGCGGTCGGAGGGGTTTTGGTCGGCCACCGGCTGGGCGTAGACGTAAAAGCCCTTGGGCAGAAAGTCGCCGGATTTGACTTCGCCCAGATCGCTGCCGTTCCATACGCCGGGGGCGAGCAGGCCGTTGACGATGCCTTGCTGCATGGCGTTTTCGATCTGCTGGACGATGGCGGCCACGCCCTTGTCGGTCTGCGGCACCTTGGTGGTGCGGGTGTACAGGTAGCCGAAGACGTTGGTCTCGATGGCGTTTTGCAGCCAGTCCAGGCCATGCACCTCGTCGAAGAAAACGCCGCTGGCCATGGTGCCCTCGGCCAGCATGGCGCTGTCGCCGAAGTAGGTGTAATAGTTGATGTTCTTGGCGGTGAGCGCGGCGGCTTGCGAGCCGTCGACGTTGACGGGGGTGATCCCCGGCAGCGTCTTGAACTTGAGCGTGAGCGTGCTGTTTTGCTCGTTGAAGTTGACCACGAAGGCGCGCGCCATGGCGGAAACCGCCGCGTAGGGATCGATGGCGTCCCAGATGCCGAAGGTGCGGCGGTACAGGTTGTTTTTGGCGTAGCTGGCGATGTCGCCGGTTTGCGCCGCGTCCTGCACGTTGCTCGCGCCGGTGGTGTAGCCGAAGATTTTGACGCGGGCTTCGGCCCAAGTCATGGCATCCTTGATCTGCGCTTCGGTGACTTCCTTGGTGAAGGTGAAGCCGTACCAGGACGGATCGGCTTTTTGCACGGCATCCAGCGAGTCGGCGATGGACTCCGCCGCCGCGCCGGGGGCGTAGTAGCCCTGATCTTGCGCGCGCAGGCCCAGCAGGCCGGAAATGTCGGTGGGCGTGCCGGTGCCGGTCGGCGCGCTGGCGAAGACGATCGTGCTGGTGGGGCCTGTGGTGCCCGACGACAGGATGAAGCGCTTGCCGCTCCATACGCACGTGGCGCCAGGCGCCGCCGCCTGCAGCTTGGTCTGCACGGCGGAGGCCACGGCGTTGAGGTTGGCGCAGGCGGCCATGGAAATTCCCGTCAGCTGCTTGTTGGCGCCGTCGATCTTGATGTCAAAACCTCCGTTGGTGATGGCGGAGTAGGCGGGCATGCTCTGCGAGACGTTGACGCTGCCGAGCAGCTGGCCGGCCACGGCCACATCGAAGCGCCGGGCGATGGCAAGCTGCGCGGGCGCGGGCGATTGGCTGAAAAAGACGGTGGCGGCCTTGTATTCCTCGGTGGTAGAGGGGAAGTCGGCTGCGACGCCGTTCATGTCCGCGTAGAAGCGAATGCGATCCGCCGCAGGCAGCGATGGGCTGTTGCCGAAGATGCACAGCAGGCCGAAGCCCTTGCGCTTGGGGAAGGTCGGGCCGGTAAATATGTTGACGGTGACGACCTTGGAGACGGGGAGTGTCATGGTGCGAGTACCTCGTGAGAGACGGTGGATGCGGGGGTGGTGACGGAGATGGGGAAGCGCCCGTAGGTGGGCGTGCTGATGACTTCGTGGTCGATCAGGTAAAGCTCGATGTCGATCTGGGCGCGCTCTTCCCAGTAGGTGTCGATCACGCCGGTCAGGTTGCGGGCGGGCGAGGCGCTGACGAAGCCCAGGCCGGCGGCTTGCAAGCTGGCGATGGCCTGCGATGTGCCCAGCAGCGTGCGCAGGCGGCAGGCCTGGGTATAGGCGTCGCCGCGAAAGAACTGCACCGAAGCGGCCAGGCGGCGCTGCCCGGTGACGGATTCGGCGACGTTGGTCGACGGCTGCGCCTCGTTTTGGTGGCGGCTGTCGTCCCAGCCTTCGGCGCCGACCGAGGTGACCAGTACGGTGGCGAATTGCTCATCCATCGTGCCCGTGGGCGCGTTCTGGTTGGCCGGGCGCACGGAGTTGGCGGGCATGCCCAGCAGCGTGCGGATGATGCCGCGCAGCGACCGGTTGACGGCGTGCGGATCAAGCATTCTGGATGCCCCGCGCGAGCGCCTGCCAGTAGCCGTGATCCTGCCACTTGCGCGATTGCGCGATGCGGTATTGGTTGCCGTGCCAGACGATGATGTCGCTTTGCTGTCCTTTGCCGTCCGAAGCGCGAATTTCCTGCGTGCAGTAGATGGCGATCCAGTTGCCCGTGCGCTCGCCCTCGGGGGCGATTTGCACAACGTCGTCCTGATTGGCGGGCTGGATGACGCCGACCATGGCGATGGGCGGCACCTGCGCTTGGGCGTATTCGCCCTCGCTCGCAAAGCCGCCGGCGAAGCGGATGACGGCGAAGGTCTGCGCGAAATCGGGATCGGTGAACAGTTCGGAAACATCAATCATTGGCGATCTCCCAGGTGACGCTTTGGCGCAGGTTGCCGGTGTCGATCAGCGGTTTGGCGCTGCCCTTGCGCTTGATGGTGGCTGGCGCGAGCGGGGCGAAGGGGCCGTGCGTGATCTTGTTTTTCACGTCGCCCGCCGCCGCTTCGCCGAGTTGCCCCAGCGCTTGCGCGGGGGTGGCTTGGCCTCTTGCCTCATCGAGCAAGGCTTGCTGGCTCAGGCGCGCGTATTTCGCGCGGTTTTCGTTGATGGCCGCGCGCAGGAAGGGGCGCTCCGGGATACCGTGCTCGGGCGCGCCGTACTCGTGCACTGCGGCGATCAGAGCCAGCGGCGTGCCGTCGGATTCAGCCGGCCCCGCCGGGATGCCGACGTTGACGCTGCGGCGCATGGCGCCCATGCGCGCGCGCAGGCGGTCGATGGCGCGCGGGTCAAGGTCTTTGAGCACGTTGACCTTGACCCGCGCAAAGGGGCCGCCGCTCATACCGCCAGCGCGCCGGGGATGATTCGGCGCAGCAGGTACAGGTACTGCTGGCCGTAGAGGGTGCGCATGAAGGGGCTGTCGGCCTGCTTGAGCAGCATCGCCTCGGATTTACTGACCTGCACGCTGGCCTCGCCCACGCGCTTGGTGCGGCCAACTTCCGTGCCGGTCAAGTCGCCGGTGGCCGCCGCCGGGTTGGCGGCGATGGCGCTGGCCAGCGCGATGTTGTGCGCGATCCAGTACGCCAGCCCGTCCGGGTACAGGGTGCCCCAGCGCTCGACGTTGAAATACGGCGCGGCGCGGTCAATGATGGATTGCACGCGCGTGTCGCTCTCGCCGGCGAACTCCGGCATGCGCTCCTTGAACTCGGCGGGCGTCATGGCGTTACCGGCCTTTCTTGGGTTTGGCCGGCTGGTCGGCGGCGGTGGCTGGGGCTTGCCCGGTGGCGGGAGCGGGAGTCTCCCCGCCCTGTTCGCCGTCGCCGTCCGTTTCGTCTTGTGCTTTGGCGGGGGCGGTGTCCTCCGCGATCAAATCGCGCGCGAGGAAGTACCACTTGCCCGCTTTTTGCGCGGCCTCGGCGCGGTCGTCGGCCAGTTCAACGCTTTTGCCTGCGCCAAAAACAAACGCCCCGAGGGGCGTTTGCACGATGATGTCGCAGCGGGTGCCGTTGCGGATGATCTTGCTCATCAAATGCCCTCCATGTAGTACATGCTCTTGGGATAGCGCACTTCGACGCCGCTGTAGCGGTACATGCCGGGCACGTAGACGGCTTGCCCGCGCAGTTGCGGCGCGAGGAATTTGAGCGGCATGGGGATGTGCATGATGCAGCGATCCTGGCTGTTGACGTAGGCGACGGCGCGGGTGCCGCCGCCGGTGCCGGCCGTCTCCAGACCGAAAGCGGGGAAGACGTTGATCTGGCCGCCGGTGTAGTCGCGGTAGAGGTTGTTTTCCTTGAAGAAGGACAGGATGGTGGTGTCCGAGTTCTGGCTGCGCGGCGTGTCGCTTAGGATGGCGAACTGCGCGGCGGGCAGCAAGATGGTGTTTGGCACGTCGTTGTTGGACGAGGCGGTGAAGGGCGTCATCAACATCGCCTGCAAATCCTTGAGGATTTCGTCCGGCGTGGCGGTGGCCCAGGTGCCCTTGGGGGCGTTGCCCTTGGGGACGTTCGGGTTTTTGAGCAGGCCGTACAGGTCGGAGCCTTCGCCCCAGAGCGCCACTTTGTTCATGTGGCGCTGGAAACCCTCCATGGCCATGACCATGCGCGCGTTGGAGAGCGGGTTGCGCAGGTAGGCGGACTGGATGATTTCCTGCTGGGTGTAGTGGTAGCCGATGTCGCCCGGCGCCACGTCGAATTTCTTGTCGGCCATTTCGACGTCCACCAGGTTGATGTCGTCGGGCTTGGACGATGCGCGGCGGCCCATGGCCACGCCGTCATAGGTTTGGTAGCGGATGTTTTCGGCCCATTCGCCCGCCTCGCTGGAAACGGGCACGAAGCGCTGGTACTGCATGGGCGTGTACTGGCGCGTGTAGATACCCGCTTCGGTGTAGGCCAGTTGGCTGATGAAGAACGCCAGGCCCTGCGCCGCGTCGGCGGTGCGTACCGAGGGCGGCAGCGGCAGGCCGGAGATGGCCTGGGCGATGACGGTTTGCGCGGGGCCAAGCTCGGCGACGCGGCCACGCGCGTAGGCGTCGTGGGCCATTTTGATGTCGTTGGCAGTCAGTTTCGGCATGATGGTTGTGTTCCTTTCGGTCAGGTATTGCCCAGCAGGTTGAACTCGATCCAGGCGAGTTGCCCGGCGC
>Ga0209628_10003213_pt1 | contig 11365 bp, 11 predicted proteins | sample TergutCu122P4_FD_187285 | JGI IMG/M metagenome (GOLD analysis project Ga0209628, IMG submission 187285) | Cubitermes ugandensis P4 segment gut microbial communities from Kakamega Forest, Kenya - Cu122 P4 (SPAdes) (version 2) | ecosystem: Host-associated > Arthropoda: Insects > Digestive system...
GTGGGGGAGTAGTTTACCTCCGGATTGTTTTGTCTCCAGAGGAAGCATCTCGCCATGTGGGTATTACTTAACATTGTTTTTCACGGGGAGGTGTTGTTAGCATCTCGCCCAACCCCCAAGCTGGAGCTTAGTTAAATTAAAACCTTATTTTTTAACACGTAAATTCATGCAGACAGGTTCAGTACAGCTCAGCGATTTTTCAGCACAGTACCAGAGCTACCACACACAGCACATGATTCTAACCCATTGGCGATGGCTTTCCATACCTACAGCTGCACACACTTTGTACGTTTTTCAGTTGACTAACCTTCGCAAAATAACAACAACAACAACAACAACAACAACAACAACAACAACAATAATAATAATAATAATAATAATAATGACAATGATGATAAAACTTCTGTATAATGGCAACTAATAACCTCAAGATGAGGGGAGAATCAGTTCTCAAACACAGTATCACACAATATCATCTTGATGATAGCTACCACAAAACAGAACAACTATATACATTCTTATAAAAGATTCCAGATTTTCAAATAGTGAGAATGCACAGTAGTCTTCCAGGTCATGACACCAAGCAGTCTGGTAAGTGACCACCTATGTCAAAGAGAAAAATAATGCCTCCATCTTCACTGTACAAGTGGGCTTTTACATCCAAAAACATATATCCATGACCACTTACTCTAAAGGCTTCTTCAAAGTATTTATGTTCTTCAAGAAACAGGGCATAGTTGATGATAATCTGTGGTGTAGAAATTTTCAAGTCTATGATACGATCATACACCGCTCTGCAGGACTGCAACAAAGAAGTAATCAAATGCAATAAATGTGCCTCATGCCTGTTTGCTGCAACACAACACAATACAATAACAATATCTATAAATATTCACAGTCACAACCACCTCACTTGTAAATAGTTCTATTTATATGGCAACTAGTCTTGACCCTAAACTCGGGTCATCATCAGGTCATGACACGTACAGAAACCAACAGCACAAGTTGGAGATTTTAGTTTCTGTGTATGTTGCAACTGATGATGACACAACCGTAGGGTCGAAACTGGTTGTCACGTAAATAAAACTATTTACAAGTGTACACTTGTAGGTACATAAGATTAAATAATGTGCACTGGTTCAATAAAACAAATGGACTATAATTTATTCTCTGGTAGCTGTTATTACAATAGTTCACTTTACTTACTTTGGCAATTCACAATAATATTTTACTTGCACTGTTCTTACCGACGTTATAAATTCACAATAAAACCTTGCACTTCACTTCTTGTCACCTTGTAATTGTTATTACGATGTTATAAACTTGAGGAAATAGTGAGGGTGTGAGAACCCAATTGTTGTTGTAAAACAACAGAATTATGTAATCGACGTTACGTGCTGCTGTAAGCACGCCGTTCTTTGTGCCCTAACACACAAAAGAACAAAGAGAAGTACGGAGGCGAACCTGACAAACGTCTGCTTCCTACGAAGTCTGACTTGAGCGTAACGCCAAGGTGCCAAGCACGTGATGTGCTTGGTCCCTCAAACAAAAGAAACACGTGACATAACTCTAGCACCTGATTGGCTAAAGGAAAAACTAGCGCGCCCCAGTGACGCGTGCAAAACTTCTCGAAGCTTCGATCATTGCCAACCTCTACAAAAATACACTAATTCACAAAATGAGGCGTAGTTACCAGAGATTGCAACAACTATTACAAGAAATAAATGAATTAGAAAATCAACTTGACACAATAATAATTCAACATGAACCCAAATTAACAAATTTGTCCCCTGCATGAACAACAAGCGAGTTGGTTGTGACTTTACAGATACTGTATTTGCTACACCAATGTGGATGTCTAACCTAAACAAATAATAAAAAATAAAACAATAAAATAAAGTTCAGGATGCACAGACATCCACTGGCATTCAAATAACAGCTCAAACATTGCACAGAACTCCTGCAAGACTTTAAGTGTCTTTATTTAATATTAAGGGAATTTTAAAGACAAATTCAAACAACAGCATGGCAATAGAAAATGTGTGATAAACTATGGCTGGGATCTCCAGGGTGTCCGAAATGTTTGGAACAGCAGGAAGCTGAGTAAAAACAATTTTTCATTTCCAAGACAGTGTATTGGCAGCTAGGAACCAATACAGAGGGCTCCAATATCACCAGATTTAGCCTAATCTGACACTACTTTCTGGAACCAGGTAAAGTGGAACAATTGCAGTGTCAATACTCTTACAATAGCTTATCTCCAACAGTAAACTACAGCCTACCAATACATTATATGAGACATGCTGTTAAAAATTCAAACATGAAGAATCACCTGCCAATGTCTCAAGAAAGGGGGTGAACACAGTGACAAATTTTGAACATATTTTTGTGAATAAAGTGCTTCCTCTATGGTTCCACACTTTTAAGACGGACTGTTGCTATTTTTATACCACAACACACATAACAAAAATTCCATTACCTTGAAAGTGCCAAAACTTTCCTCCAAATCCGCATACATTGACCACAATTTGAGAGATTTGTACAATCTCATCTGTACCGTTTCAGTCTCATCATGATAGGCCACCTTCCGTGGGGGCATTACAGTAGCCTTCTGCATTAACTTCAATGCTTCCTCATAATTCCTTAAAAATAAATAATCTATACTGAAAACATACAGTTCTTATTATACAGGGTATACACAAAAGAATGGTGCAGTTTCAAAAGTAAACAAGAAAGTTATTTCTCACCTTACATGAGCACAATGTACACCGTCAGCATCGGCAACTGTCCAAGTTTCTCATGCATTAATCACAATCCTTCAATGTATGCACCCTGGGTCACATGACACACATCCACACGGTAATCAAATTCATCCCAGACTCGGTGTAGCATGTCCACTGTAATGGTCTGCAGTGCACGCGTTATCCGATCACAAAGTTCCTTGAGGGACATGGGCAATGGTGGTATGTAAGAGCTGTCTTTAACGAACTGCCAAAGAAAGAAATTGCGTGGTGTTAGATCCGGCGAACAGGGTGGCCAAGGGAGAAGGTGGTTGTCTCCTTTTGCAGCACGTCCTATCCAGCGCTGTTGAAGAACACGATTGAGAAGCACTTGTACATTCCTGTGAAAATGGGGCGGAGCACCGTCCGGTTGTAGAATGTAATTGTCATAATTGGTGTTCAGTTGGGGTAACAACCAGTTTTCCAACATGTCTAGAAATGAGTCACCAGTCACAGTTCTTCAGTGAAGAAAAATGGGCCGTGCACTTTCTCGCGGGACACTGCACAGAAAACGTTGACTTTTGGAGAGTCACGCTGGTGCTCTATCTGTGCATGTGGTTGCTCGGTTCCCCATATATGGACATTGTGTCCGTTCACCTTGCCACTGATATGGAATGTGGCTTCATCGCAGAAGATGAGTCTTTCTACGAAATCATTTTCCTCATTTTCAACTGCATCTCCTCGCAAAAATTATGCCTTTTCACTTTGTCTGCTGGTGTAAGGGCCTGCACCAATCGCATCTTGTACGGCTTAAAACATAGCCGCTTAGGCAACACCTTCCACAGTGTTATTTTTGACATGTCCAATTCCCTGCTTGCTCTAGCCAGTGACTTGCGGGAACTTCGCTGAAACACCTCACGCACTCTTTCTATGTTGTCATCAGACACACGTGGTCGACCAGGACTCTTGCCTTTACACAAGCATCCAGTTTCCACAAACTGTCAGTACCACCTAGTTATGTTATTCCTGTGTGGTGCGTATTTTCTAAACCATGCACGAAACACGCTGCACTGTAATCACAGATCTGGACACCTCAAAATGGAGCACACAGAAAGCCTTCTCCTACTGCAGCGCCATCTTGGAAACTGGCCCTGCAGTAAGCATAAGAAGCGAACTGCTGGTAGCGCATACGAAACTTGGACAGTTGCCGCCGCTGACGGTGTACGTTGTGCCCTTGTAAGGTGAGAAATAAATTTCTTGTTAACTTTTGAAACCGCACCTTTCTTTTGTGTATACCCTGTATATAAGAAGAATGATCAGCTGTGAGTGTTCATTCTAATAATCCATTCAACAGCGCATCTCAGTAGACAACACTGTTTTATACACCACTGAATATAAACACACATGAAGATTTACATAACATGCTGTTCTGAATAAGGGCATTCTCTTCTTGACCACATTTCAAGGCACAGATGTGTAACAGTTTCCAAAGCAATGGCATCAGAATACACATTAAATGACTGACCCTGTATTCACACAGCTAACCCACATGATGAAATTTCAATAACCCAAATTTCTACATGTTCTGAGGTGAGTGTTGTTTGTACACAGGCTCAGATATGATGTAACTCTGAGGTTCATAAAGGGTTTATGGTAACACAATAAACTGTAATACAAAGTACGGTGCCTTCTATGCAAAGCACTGCTATGGGAGTAGAGACTTTCTGATCATATGCTGTTAAAGCATTTCACACAAAAACACAACATACAGTTGCTTAATCTGCTGCAGATTCACGTCCTCTAGCATGCGATGTGACATTGGGCAAGTAATTTCCAAAATTCTGAAAGGTTAAGAACTACCTGCCCAATGATACAGCATCACACCAGAGAAGACGCACAACTTGCATTATCATTTATTTCCCTATTGGTACAATGAGTGTGACATAAATACATTGTACCTAATGGAAGAAGTCTCAGTAAGAAAGCAAGTCTAACTGCTGTTCATATGTGTCAAACATCAGGCTGGGCACACAAGGCCATGCTACTATGAACTGTGAACTTACTCATGCCGGATCTCCATCTCAGCCCATTCACACCAAACAGACGCCAAGTCATCAACCTTGCTATAAGGGACATGAGTTGCTTTTTCAAAAACCACACGTGCATCATCAATTTGCCTGTTGTCTTCATAAAATCTGGCAAATGCTACCCAGAGGGTGTGGAGTTTACCAACTGCAAGCTTTGGGTCCACTGTCTGCACAGCTTCTGTGTACGTGTTGATGATCTGAAACAAGCAGTGAAAGGTTTCATGGTAATGCTCTACAGTAGCATTTCAGAGGTGCCAAGTTCAAATGTCAGTAAATAAACCACCCAACCTCCCTGACAATTTTCACGATTTTTCTCGATCTCTATAGACAGATGCTGGGATAGCACTGAGATTAGGGCATAGCAACTTCTCTTCAATTCCTTTCCATTTTATCATTTGCCAGTCCCTCCACCATTGCCAGTACAGGCTGGAATACAGCATCAAAACATACAAACAGGTAATGTGTCCTCATCATAAACACAAAATTCAATGCAGTCAGTAAACTTTTACAACTACAGTTTGTTTCTGAAATTCTCATATGGTTCACCATTACAAGGTTGTCTTCATGTCAATTATTTCTGTTGCACAGTAACAGTGACATACAAGTGATGAGTATGTAGCACTGGTCAACAGTTACTCCCAGGGGAAAACAGAGTGCTCAGAGAAAAACCTGTTCCAGTTACAATTTTTTCACCACAAATCCCACAAGGACTGACCTGGGACTGTACCCCAGCCACAGCACGGAGAGGGACGTGACTAATCAGTTGTAGAGAACACAGTGTGTCAGAGAAACCTAGTGGGAAGAGAAGTTTACCAACACCAGAGATGAGAGGCCACAGAACAATATGAAGGCACCTGATAGTACAAATATCCCACATTACCTCATGAGGTTTCCCTTCATACAATAAGACTCTCTTGTGCCACTCGTGTACATTGTGTGGGTTCTGTCGCAATAACACAGAATTCAAAAGCAAGAGCCTTCTTTCCATGAGATGCTCAAATCGAGCCAGTCGCAGCTCCAAGTCTATGTCATCTGCAAACAAAATGTGGAATCAATGGACAGATGATACAACAAGCACATTGATGATACATCTAGCACATGACATCTCAATCTTTCAAGTCTCTGAAACTACAAACTTATTATACATTCATAGTACATTACATTTAATTATACACAATTTTGTTCTACTGTTTCCCTGCAGATGTTGGCTGTCTTGGGATGTGTCAGCAGATGCACACGTTACAGGCAATATAGCTGCTATGCTTGAAAACATGACTAAACAAATGCCCTGAAGTTTTCATGACATTAGATTCATATTGTTGTCCTCCAATGTAAGACACCATGTGAGAAGCAAAGTTCTGGAACATACTGCCTGCCTCCACCTTCAGGGCAGAACAGTTCTGTGCCATAAAACTGAGGGCATATATATACCTCCATAATGCAGGCATTCATAAACCAGACTGCATCGTGTCATACATAAAAAATACAACCACCAGTCAGTTCTAATACAATCACCAGTCAGTTCTACAATTATGCACATTTCGTTAATGCAAACTTGCAATACAGAGATTGATGAACAGGTGAACACTGTATGTGTAATGCAAAACTTCACATCCACGTGTTGGCTATTACACACCTTCGGCAAGGTTGGATGACAGGCCAAATTTGTTCTGATATGACCCTATTTTTATCACACAATTTTCCAAAATGCAAGGTCTTACAAGAACACAAATACTGCATTATAGCAGAAGTGACTATATGGACTATATATGATGCCCAAAATTACAGTTTGGGCAGTAAGCTGGAAGGTTCCCATTGCAAGTCCAAAAGTTTCAGAACCAAACATATCACTTTAGTCATCATTACCTTCTTTTTTAAGGTGCCAACTTGACACAGCACCCACCAACCAACCACAACGTCCAATCCGCTCGAATTAAGCTCAATACTGTCTCTAGCAGTACACAAATAACGTTAAGGTGTATGGGATCCCAACATCTAAATACATGCATATTGTATTAAGTATCCTCTTCTGTGTACACAACCTGACAATGGCCAACTGAGGGCCGAAACATGTTGTTGTTATAGCTTTCCTACCTACGCTATTAATTAAATATTTCTTGTGTTTATGACTGCAGTTCACTCTTTTCTACATTATTACCTTCTTCTGTGGGATTGGGATTTCCTGCTGCTTCCTCCATTCTTTTACTCAAACTTAGTTCTTCAAATTGTGCATAAGCATCAAACACTTGAGTGAAGTCTCTCACTGTGGTCACTGTTTGAATAGCCTCTTCATAAATGTCTCGGGCCTATGACCAGCAATCAGACAAATCTCATACAGATGACACTGGTTACCAGTACACAGCTATGTTTCGGGTTTCAGATAGGGTACAGTTTTGAAACAAAACCAGCAAATCTGAACTGCTTAACAATAAAAACAAATGCATTATGATCCTCTGAAATATCAATAACTACTCATACCAATGACACTGTGTAACATCTCACAGGACTTGGACCTTCAAAACACTACAGGACATACTTCTGTTATCATAAAACCTCAACACAGCTTTCCATGAAACTTCACTACCTACAAATTACTGTGTTCATTCTTATCTTAATAGAGTTCTTAACTCTTTAACCTGTAATTAGACACTTACCCGCTCAAAGAGACCGCTGCGAACATAATAATCTGCCAACGAGTTCCACAGATGACCTAGCTGATCTGTGTATCTTCTCAGGCCGCCCCGAATAATAGCATCAACATTCAGAGATCTAATAACACACCACATTACAATTAAGTATTGCAGACATTACTAATACTACTTGATACTGACATGAGTGACATTTGATATCACAGACATTGCTTGATTTACACATGACATTCTTTGTCAGGTTCTTCCAAAATATCAGTAAATTTCTATCAGATGGAATGCACCATATCCCAATAGACATTACCCTTTGAAAATGAAACAGGTGTTACATAATGCAAAAAACATGGCTGATCTGCACAACTAATGACATTCCTTTATCACTATCAGAATCGGTAAGTTAGAGCATAAACCATTTTGCTTCAAACTGTCATGTGCTGTACTTTAGGTTAAACATGTTAACATCAAGCCTTTGGAAGGGAGAATCAATAAAATTCAAGTCATGCTGTAAGACTTTTAAATAATAAAGTACCACAGCAACAATTGTCTTACCTTACTTTATCAGGATTCCTTGAAATCAATTCACAAAGTTCATTCCACAACTGATGATTTGATTTGCCGTGCTTAGACACAAAATCCTCTTTGTTTACCACATGTGCTAACTTCACAGCTGCTTCATCCAATCGTCCTATTGATACCAAATATTCAATATAGTCTTCTGCATCTTCTGGGTATAACTATGAAACAGAAAAAGTATATTTGAAAGAATACCTCTCCTCCTAATTTGCATAAATCTGCTTAGTTTTACAGCATGTGCAAAGACACTGCATGTGCTCAAAGAATGTGAACGTCATGGTGATAGACACAAGATATCAATGTTGACCACACTAAGCATACTGCACATTACCAGGCCATTTAATAACATCTGATGTTCTTATAGCAGTGACCAAGAAGACTGCTGTCTCCTGCAATGTGATGCCATGAAGTATGGTTAAAGTTTACCAATGTTTTGGAGAAATCCACTGCCTCCATAGGAGATTCCTCCAAAAGTCTGAAAATATCTACCAGAGTACAGTGTCACAACCCAGATGACAGTTTTCTTCACAATTTTAAACTTGACAATGAAAATGCTCTACTTACCTTAAGATACCGTCTAAAAACTCTAACAGCTGTTTCAGGAATGTCATGCATTTTCAGAAATCTCAGATAGAGAGGCCAGACACGATGATGCTGTGTAATAGGAAGTGCACGAAGGGCACGGTCAAACACATGTCGCGTTCTGGTTATACGACACTGGTCCATCAAGAACTGGCAGTAGTCAAGCCAAATTCGTGGCATCTGGGGTACAAAGAGACAATGTAGCAGACATGCAACTTGCCTTTACCACAACCTCAACCTTACAGACATAACAACATAGTGTACTGGTGTTTACAGTGGCTGCAAGTTTTTACACTGTTTGGTACATAATTAAATTAAATTCAGAAAACCAAAATAAAACATGGCGAAATTTCAACTATTTTAGAATGTGTGAGCCACATTTTCTGACCTGATTACATGGTGCACTGACAGGATATAGCTACCACTGAGCTGATTAATTGTATATCAGTGTGATGAGTGTGACTAACAAAGCAGTGCATTTCTGTGTGACTGACTAAAGCCTTTCGTGATGCCAAGAGTACAACTTGAACCTCTGAATGGTATTCATGTTTCAAAAGTGGCCAAACTCTGTTCAGAAATGCAGAAGTTCAGGTCACCCACAGTGAAGTATGACTGACAAAAATGTAGAAAAAGTCTATCAAGTCATAAGTGAGGTCCAATGGCATATGGTCAGTTGTGTTTGTAACATATGAGGCCTATCACAGCGCACATGCCAATGTCCTTTAACTAAAGATTTAAACATAGCCAGATGGCTGCAAAATTAGACCTCCATCTGCTGAATGGTGACCACAAACAAAAACTAGCTGTGTTCAGGGACCTGCAAGATGAGGCCAAAAAGGACAGAAACTTGCTTTCCAATATCATAACAGGTCGTAAGACGAAAATCCAGTAAACAGAATAAGGGTTTGAGGATATTTCAAACTTCCATCTGAATTAAATGCAATGCTGGGCAGCATCATGAAACAGGCATAGCAGAGATGTATCAAACAGTGGGAGAGACACTGGGTATGTTCTATACTCCAAAGGGGTCTACTGTCAAGGAGACAATACTGACCTGTTACTAAGGTGATCCAAACACTGTAATACTGCTGCAGTCCAGAAAGTCTTGGCTCACACCCTGTATACTGCAATTTTCCTACAATGCTGGATTTATAAGGGGGTCTAGCATAGCACAGAAGTGAAACTGGCTGTATGTACTGTGATGCAAATAAATTCAATGAGATAATTTTCAACCAATTCTAACAATGGGTGAATGATACAGTCTGAAAACAAAGTGTCATTATTCACCTGACAATTATGGTTTGTCAGTTCTTGCTTTTACTTCACCATGTGGGTGGTTGGCTGAGTGAGCTACATTAATACAATGAACAAGTCAACTGAAAGTGGCAACCAACAGCTGTCAGATAAAATAAAAGCTGTCTTTCATCAACAGAGTTCAGTATTGCTAACAGCAAACAATGCATGTAGTCTCTTCAGCACAACACACATTTTCATATCTACAGACAATAATTTCAAGTTATATGGAATACAAACTTCCTCAATAAATGCATTTTACAAATTTCTAGTAATCATAACAGTATATAAAACTCACCTTATGCATGAAGACCAAAGATCTTTCAAATGCATTATTTACATCTTCATATGCGGGATCCGTTATGTAGCGTCCCTTGACTTTCCTCCTCCGGAGTTTCAGGTAACTGTACCACAGTTTGTAGCTGGGAAGAAAAATATCATGGAAGAATGATTTACGTACTATTTACTAGCCACATGGCCATCATACGACAAGCTCCCATAACATTCACATGCCAGTCCACAGCTTCACTTAGCTGCTTCCTTAGCCTGTACCATTGTGTGAGATGATATGATGGTCTCTAATATGTACTGGCAAATGGCATAGCATTCCATATGCTGCTCTCTGTGTGCTTGCTTTGTAACAATTTTAATATCCACACTAAGACAGAAAAACTCAAGGGTGTCAAGAGGTAAAATTGGCATGTAAGTGAGGTGAGTCTCCTACAATTCAGAAATCACTCACATGTGGTATCATACATACATAGATAGATAATGTAACATAACCTTGTACAAGGCAATAAACACCTTCACACAAAGAGCAAAAGCAAGAGACAGAGAGCAGAAATGTACATCTGATATTACACTCTGACTACTTATTACAAATGTACATGGTTTATCAAAACATCCAGTACTGAGTTTCATACAAAACTAAAACCAAATCAAAAGAAAATCATTACTGAAGAAGAGTTCCTCCTTTCAGTTTTATTGCCACTGCCTTTAAACTCTACTTCAGTATATGCCATCAGCAAAGTCCAACTGACCTACACTGAAAAAATTAATTTAATGGATAAAAACATAAACAACAGTATGGTAGCTGCTCTGAAAGCAAATGCTCAGAAAACTTAGTATAAACTAATGTCTTGCTCACAGAATGCAGGACAAAATCACTATGTAAAGACAGCCAATAATGCCATTCAAAATGTGGTAAGGTTCAAAGATTTACAACTGAAATTACAAAATCAAAACTGCATGACTGAAGAAATACATCCCTTGTTGCACTACCTTGGTGGGACTCCCAAAATGGTTAGAAATGTGGTTCTCCCCTGTACAATCAGGCTCTCACCTCTCACACCTTCTCCACTGCCAACTTTATACAACAGTACCCAGGTACCACCAGATTAAGTCACCATGAAGATGACAACTACAGATCACTGGGGTCTGCCAAAACACTGGGCCATGCACT
>Ga0209628_10003214_pt1 | contig 11362 bp, 9 predicted proteins | sample TergutCu122P4_FD_187285 | JGI IMG/M metagenome (GOLD analysis project Ga0209628, IMG submission 187285) | Cubitermes ugandensis P4 segment gut microbial communities from Kakamega Forest, Kenya - Cu122 P4 (SPAdes) (version 2) | ecosystem: Host-associated > Arthropoda: Insects > Digestive system >...
CAGTACCTCTACAAGCATTACGCTAAACACTATTTCAGGATGTGAATATTGTAGAGACAATGGTAATTGGCAAATATCGCCGATATTTACCGAATTAACACCAAACACATCATACACATTTACCCAACGCAAGGCAGAAACGGAAACCCATTTGGCAAGTCAGGCGAGTATTGTAGCACAATTTAAGACAGAGGAAGACGTGGGTATTAATGATTATCTGTTTGGGAATATTTCAGTGCTTCCTAACCCCACCACCGGCGAATTACAAATTCAAAGTTCAAAGTTCAAGGTTCAAAGTGTGGAGGTTTTTGATCCCTTTGGTAGAAACCTCAAACCTCAAACCTCAAACCTCAAACCACATACCTCAATCAATATTTCTAATTTGTCTGCAGGAATTTACTTTCTGAAGATTACCACAGAAACCGGGATTGTATCGAAAAAAATCATCAAAAATTAATAAACAAGCACGCAGATGACGCAGATTTGATGGATAAACGCAGATTATATCTATTAATTTTTTCTGCGAAAATCCTGTTCATCTGCGTCGTCAGCGTGCTAAAAAAAAATCCCCCAACAAACGCTTTGCACGGGGGAATTCAATTCTCCATTCTCCATTCTCAATTCTCAATTATTTCAAAACCCCTAACTCTTTTCCCACTTTTGTAAACGCCTCAATACATTTATCCAAGTGTGCGGTTTCGTGCGCGGCGGAGATTTGAACGCGAATACGCGCCTGATCTTTTGGAACCACGGGATAATAAAATCCGGTTACAAAAATGCCTTCATCCTGCATACGGGCAGCCATCACTTGCGATAGTTTGGCATCGTACAACATTACCGCACAAATCGCAGATTTTGTGGGTTTTATGTCAAAACCGGCAGCAAGCATTTTTTCAACAAAATACTCTGTATTGGCATGCAGTTTGTCTTGCAACTCATTGGTTTCCGACATCATTTCCACCATTTTGATACCGGCAGCGGCAACCATCGGCGGAATAGAATTGGAGAACAAATAAGGACGAGAACGTTGGCGAAGCATATCAATAATCTCCTTTTTACCGGTTGTAAAACCACCAATTGCACCTCCAAACGCTTTGCCCAATGTGCCCGTAATGACCTCTACCTGACCGCGTTTGTTGTAATATTCGGAAACACCGCGACCGGTTTCTCCTACCACGCCGGCAGAGTGCGATTCATCCACCATTACCATAGCGTCATATTTTTCGGCTAAAGCAATAATTTTATCCAACGGTGCCACGTTGCCGTCCATAGAAAATACGCCATCGGTAACAATTAAGCGAAAACGTTGGGCTTGAGCCTCTTTCAACTGTTTTTCCAAATCTTCCATATCGGCGTTGGCATAGCGATAACGCACCGCTTTGCACAAACGAACGCCATCAATGATAGACGCATGATTTAACGCATCGGAAATAATCGCATCCTGTTCGTTCAAAATGGTTTCAAAAAGTCCGGTGTTGGCGTCAAAACAAGCCGCATACAAAATGGTGTCTTCGGTTCCGAAAAATTCAGCAATTTTTGCTTCTAATTTTTTATGCAAATCTGTACATCCGCAAATAAAACGAACAGAGGACATTCCGTAGCCGTGAGTTTCCAACGCGGCTTTTGCAGCTGCTACCAATTTCGGATTGTTTGATAATCCTAAATAGTTGTTAGCGCAAAAGTTAAGTGCTTTTTTGCCGTTTGCTAATGTTATTTCTGCGCCTTGCGGAGAAACAATAATTCTTTCATTTTTATACAAACCTGCTTCCTGAATAGCAGCAAGTTCTTGAGTAAGATGATTTTGAAAATTTTTATACATAATTAATTCGGTTTTAATTCGGTTACTATTTGTTAAATTTTTTCTTAAGTTCTGTAATCATATCTTCGGTCATGGAAGTAAGATTGTATTTCGGGTTCCATCCCCATTCTTGTCTGGCGCAAGAGTCGTCCATACTGTTGGGCCATGAATCGGCGATACCTTGTTTCAACGGATGAATATCATATTCCATTTCAAAATCGGGAATATGTTTTTTAATTTCGTTGTAAATTGTTTCGGGGTCGAAGCTCATCGCAGTAACGTTGAACGAGTTGCGGTGAATTAATCTGGCGGGATCTACTTCCATGAGGTCAATAGCGGCATCTACGGCATCGGGCATATACATCATATCCATAAAAGTGCCTTTTTTCAGCGGGCAGATGAATTTTTCGCCTTTCACGGCTGCGTAGTAAATTTCAACGGCGTAGTCAGTAGTTCCGCCGCCGGGGAGTGTAAGGTTTGAGATTAATCCCGGATAACGTACTGAGCGGGTGTCCACACCAAAACGTTTGAAATAATAATCGCTTAACAATTCTCCGGCAACTTTGCTCACGCCGTAGATGGTACCGGGGCGTTGCACGGTATCTTGCGGCGTATTGTCGGGCGGCGTTCCGGGACCGAAAGCGCCGATAGAACTTGGGGTAAAGAGCATTGCCTTAAATTCGCGGGCAACCTCCAAACAGTTGAGTACGCTGCCAATGCCGGTGTTCCAACCCCACAACGGGTCGGCTTCCGCTTTTGCAGAAAGCACCGCTGCCATATTATAAATAGCATCAATTTGATATTTTTTTACCACGTCGGCAAGTCGTTGTGCATCCGTAGCATCAAGTTGGCATGAGGGACCCTCTTCGTTCGGGTCGCCGTCCAACGGATAAGACCTTCCTGCTGAAACTACATTGTCAGTACCATAGCGTTTGCGTAAAGCGGGAACAAGTTCAGAACCTATTTGTCCTCTTGCTCCGATAACTAATATTTTCTTCATAAAATATAAATTTAAAAATTTGTGCGCGAAAATAGTTTTTTTTGGTTAATGAAATAATATTATTTTTGCACCATAATCAAAATTTTCCTTTTTCTCATTTTTTCAAAAAAAAAACTAATTTTGCCGATTGTTTTTTAAAAGTTTAAAATTCTTTAATGAAGAAACGTGTGGTAATAACAGGTCTTGGTATTTGGTCGTGTATCGGAAAAAATTTGGAAGAGGTAACACATTCTTTGTATCATGGAAAATGCGGCATTGGAGTGGATGTGGAACGTAAAGAATATGGCTATCAATCTCCCCTTACCGGAATGGTTCCTCAGCCGGTTTTAAAAGGAATTTTAGATAGAAGATTACGGATAGGTATGGCAGAAGAAGGCGAATATGCTTATATGGCAACAGTGGAGGCTTTGAAAAATGCAGGAATAGATCCGGATTACCTCGAAAAAAACGAAATGGGCATCTTTTATGGAAACGATTCTTCCGCGAAACCCGTGATTGAAGCTCACGAAATTATGAGAGTGAAAAGAGACACCTCTTTGCTTGGCTCCGGCGCCATTTTTCAATCTATGAACTCTACCGTTACGATGAATCTCTCTACTATTTTTAAGTTGAAAGGGGTGAATATGACCATCAGCGCGGCTTGTGCCAGCGGCTCACACGCCATTGGATTGGGATATTTGTTTATTCAAAATGGAATACAAGATTTGGTTTTGTGCGGCGGCGCACAAGAAACCAATCTCTTTTCTATGGCAAGTTTCGACGCTTTGAGCGCCTTTTCGATGCGGGTTGACGAACCGGAAAAATCATCCCGTCCCTTTGATGCCCACAGAGACGGATTAGTGCCCAGCGGTGGCGCGGCAAGCCTGATTCTCGAAGAATATGAACATGCAGTAAAACGAGGCGCAACCATTTTGGCGGAAATTATCGGGTACGGCGTCTCTTCTAACGGCGCAAATATTTCGCAACCCAGCGATGCAGGCAGTATTATCGCCATAAATCGCGCTTTGGCTGATGCAAATATTGCCGCAAAAGAGATTGACTATATCAATGCCCACGCTACTGCAACCCAACAAGGTGATGCATACGAGGCTATAGCGCTTGACGCGGTTTTTGGCGAACACAAACCTTTGATAAGTTCTACAAAATCAATGACCGGACACGAATGTTGGATGGCGGGCGCCAGCGAAATTCTGTACTCTTTATTGATGATGCAAAATTCGTTCGTAGCCCCGAATATCAATTTTGAAACCCCCGACGAATATTCGGAAAAATTAAATATTGCCGCAAAAAGAATAGACAAAATCATAAATACCTTTCTCTCAAATTCTTTTGGATTTGGTGGAACAAACAGCGTACTTATTTTGAAAAAAATGAAATAATGAAGTAATCTTCGCCTTTAAACCAAATAATTATTAACAAATACTAATATTTACGTATGAAAAAAATACATTTATTATTAATCATCACTGGAATTTTATTCTCTGCGTGCTTCAAACCCGTAGATGCCCCTCCGTTAATGTTTGACGGAGAAGCAAATATGTCTATTGCTGAATTTCAAAAACTGCACGAGTTAGGCGACAAAAATCCGATGTCTTTAATTGACACGAATGCCATTATAACCGGAATTGTTACTTCTACCGACCAATTTGGCAGTTGTTATAAAGAAATCTTTTTTCAAGACACAACCGGAGGGCTCAGCATTCGTATTGCAAATACCTCATACTATGCAAAATATCGTATCGGACAGCGTATTTTTGTGAAAGCCAAAGGACTTTATCTGGGGAACTATGTAAGCGGCTCGCGGTATGGCTTTTATCAAATAGGATTATTTGGAAACGATAATGGTGGAATGGAGTATATTTCTGCTTCCAAAGAAAATCAACATATTTTTCGCTCTAACTATCCTGAGCCCCAACCTAAACCAAAAATTATTAAAAGTAAAAAAGATATAGTAATGGGAATTGGAGGAGATTATCATACTTTGGTTATATTAGAAAATTGTTCTTTTACGCAAGCAAACGGCAAAACAAAGTATTTTGAACCCTCCGGAACCAGCACAACAATCAGTCGTCCTATTCAACTTAGCGACGGAACAACGGCAGAAGCACGAATTAGCGCCTATTGTTCCTTTGCAAATGATACTTTGCCTGTGGGAACGTTGAATATTACAGGTTTACTTACCATGTTTGGCAATAATGATCAGGTTACGCATCAAATCATTATTCGCAGTATTAATGATGTTGAAGTTCCTAAAATTTTGCATCAATATGATATGAATACCGACCCGCTTTCTCAAGGATGGGCTATTGAACAAAAAAAGGGAACAGATAGTTGGAACTATTCAACCTCAGGCAGCACTAAATCTATGAGAATTCAAGGTTTATCCGGAGATGAAACAGAATGTTGGTTGATTTCTCCTAAATTTAATCTACAGGGGGAGAAAAATGTTGAGTTTGCTTTTACACACAGGATTTTGAACGGAACAGGTGATAATGCAAAGGTATTTTATACGACAGACAACGGCGTAACAAAGAATTATTTTGAGTCTAACGCTCAGGGCGGAATAGTTGAAACGGTAATAAAATTAGATGATAAAATTGCTCAAAACCCAAATCTACAATTTGTATTTCAATATGAAACTACAGATAAATTTCCAACGTGGCTTATTTATAATATTGCCATAAAAACAAGTGTAAATTAGTGTTTGTTAGTTAATTAATGAAAAATAAATGTTTCAAATATGAAAAAAATAAATCTTATTTCAGTTTTTTTTCTTGGCATCATTTTGTTTTTGGGATGCCAAAAATGGAGCGAACCCAAATTTATAGCGGAAAATTGGATACCACCGGATGGTACGGGTACCAAACAATTTTGGACTATTGATAGCAAAAATGTATTGGGAAATATTTTTACCCCATCGGGAGGTTTTAAAGACTTACCCGTTTTGATGGCTAATCCTAAAGATGAATATTTACGCTATATTAGAGCAGTTGTGGTAAGTTCTGACGAAGGCGGAAATTACTATAAATCAATGGTAATACAAGACCAAACCGGAGGCGTGGAATTGGAATTGGATTTGCCTGGGTTGTATAATTTCTACCCCGTTGGGCAAAAAATCGTACTCGTTTGCAATCCATCCAAAGGTAAGGATAGTCTTGTGCCAGGATTGGTTATTGGCCATTATAATAACCTTCCACAAATTGGTTTGATTTATAATGGAAATCAAGTAGGACGTATTAATTCTATTTATTTTGATAAATACATTATTAGAGACGGGGTACCAAGCCCAAATAATGTTCCAAAACCATTAAAAAACGATGAAATTGACTTTTCAGGATATAAAGATGTTAACAAACTTGTTTGTTTGGAAAATGTTATTTTTGAAAAAAAAGCAATTGGAAAACCAATAGCATTCAACGACTTTACTACCGATTGGAAAATTTATGTTTCTCTGCAAAATGGATCAATTGATTCTGTTACTGTTCGAACTTCAAACTACGCAAAATTCAGAAACATGATCATTGAAAATAAGAAATATAATTTGACCGGAATTTTAACAACTTACAGAAAAACAAAACAATTAATGATACGAACAAAAGATGATATAGAAATTGTTCAGTCAAATGTGGTTCTTTCATACGATTTTTCAACCAACCCGTTATTAGCAGACGACAAGTGGAGTAATGAATCTTTGCTGGGTACAACACAATGGAGATATAAAGATACTTCGATTTTCCATTACGGAAATCAAAATTATGAATCGTATAAAACCGCTATGGATGATTGGTTTATCTCTCCTGTTATTCATTGTCCGAATGCTGAAAAATTATATTTGGTCTTTGAACATAAACTTCCTGTGCTGAATGCTCAATATGCTCCTTATCAAGTTTATTACACTACTTCAACTTCAACTACTTTTAATAAAGAGGACTGGAAACCTTTAGGAGAACTCACTTCTTTCCCTGAAAATTACCAATGGAGCCATAAATTTCCTCTTTCAAAAATTGGATCGAATACTTTTAGAATAGCATTTCGTTATAATGCCCCCGACAAAGATATTGCCTCTTATGGATGGAATATTAGAAAAGTAGAAATTAGAAAATAGAGACTTGGTGATTATGGAAATCAAACTAAATACGATAGAAGAGGCGTTAGAAGATTTTAAAGCCGGTAAGTTTTTAATTGTAGTGGATGACGAAGACCGTGAAAATGAAGGCGATTTCATTATCGCGGCAGAAAAAATTACGCCCGAAAAAGTGAATTTTATGATGACGCACGGGCGCGGCGTGTTGTGCACTCCCATTACCGCCGAAAGATGCAAAGAACTTAACCTTGAAATGCAAGTGCTGAGCAACACTTCTCTTCATGGAACTCCATTCACCGTTACTGTTGATTTACTCGGAAACGGTTGTACCACAGGTGTTTCTATGCACGACAGGGCAGCCACAATCCATGCTTTAGCCAATCCGGAAATGAAACCGGAAAATTTTGGCCGCCCCGGACACATCAATCCGTTGCGGGCAAGAGACGGTGGCGTGCTGGTTCGCGCCGGACATACCGAAGCTACCGTTGATTTGGCACGCCTCGCAGGGCTATATCCTGCCGGCGCACTCATCGAAATTATTAACGAAGACGGTACCATGGCGCGATTGCCTCAACTGATGAAAATTGCGAAACAGTTTGATATTAAGATAATTTCTATTCAAGATTTAATTGCTTATCGCGTAAAAACAGAAACCTTAATTCAAAAAGAAGCAGAAGTAACCTTGCCGACAAAATGGGGAACTTTCAAACTCATTGCCTATTCGCAATTAAATAACCAATTGACACACATAGCGTTAAAAAAAGGAGATTGGGAAAAAGATGAGGAAATTATGGTGCGTGTGCACTCCTCGTGTGTTACCGGAGATATTCTCGGCTCTTGCAGGTGTGATTGCGGAGACCAACTGCATACGGCAATGCAAATGATTGAAAATAAAGGAAAAGGATTGGTTTTGTATATGGATCAGGAAGGTAGAGGTATTGGCTTGGTGAACAAACTGAAAGCCTATCATTTGCAGGAATTAGGATTAGATACTGTGGAAGCCAACTTAGAACTCGGCTTTCGTGCCGATGAACGCGATTATGGCGTGGGCGCCCAAATTCTCCGCGACCTGAACGCAACCAAAATCCAACTCATTACAAACAACCCCGCAAAACGTGTTGGATTAAGCGGACATGGTATAGAAATCCTTTCAAGCGTCCCCATCATCATTGACCCTAAATGCGATAATTACAAATACTTAAAAACAAAACAAGATAAAATGGGACACAAACTCCACTTGGGATAATGATTTGATGATTAGAGGATTTGATGATTAGAGGATTTATGATTAGTGAAAAGGATAAACTTTAAACTTTAAAAATACAATGATATGAAAAAACACATACATACCCCACACCTCATACCTCGCACCTCATACCGAATATTGATTTTCTGCACTCTGCTTTCTGCTTTCTGCATGATTTCGTTTGCACAAAATACCAATGATCCTATCCCAAAACAGGAAAAAAAACAATCTTTTTTTGAAAAAACAATTGATGTTTACTTGCAAAATTTGAACTATTTCACCGTTACATTATACATGACGATTGAGAGTACATTTATTCCGCTTCCTTCGGAGTTGGTTGTACCGCCGGCGGCTTATCAAGCCTGTGACCCCGAAAATGCAAGTTTATATGTAACCGAATCAAAATGGATTAACATTTCATTGGTAATTTTCTTTGCCACTTTGGGCGCTATAATTGGGGCTTGCATCAACTACTATTTAGCCTTGTTGTTGGGGCGCCCTTTTGTATATTGGTTTGTTGAAACCAAAGTTGGAAGATTTTTATGGTTAGACACAAAAAAAGTACAGAAAGCAGAGAACTATTTTGTGAAGAACGGCAATATCTCAACGTTTATCGGCAGACTTATTCCGGGCATACGGCATCTTATCTCCATTCCTGCAGGTTTGGCAAAAATGAAAATGAAACCTTTTATTGCTTACACAGCGTTAGGCGCCTTTATTTGGCATACTATTCTTGCTCTGTTAGGCTATTTTGCTCATGGTCAACAAGATATCATTCAACAATACAGCAAAGAAATTTCCTATAGTATTCTCGGATTAGCCGTCATTTTCGGTGGATATTTGGTTTATAGGGCGTTACGAAAATAATTGACAATAAATTATTTACTAAATTGCTGAGACTTTGCACGCCACCTCTTTACAGTCATTTTCGCTTAGTATCAGCGGTGGAGCAATGCGCAATGCCGTGTCGCACCACAAAAACCAATCGGAAAAAAGTCCTTTCTCTAAAAATGAGTGTAGTGTTTTGAAGTTGGTTTGCGCATCATGGAAATCCACGGCAATCATCAGTCCTTTTCGGCGAATCTCTTTTACGTGAGGAATTTTCCAAAGTATTTCTTCTAATTTTATGCCGATTGTTTCGGCATTCTCCCACATTTTGTTTTCTGTTATGAGTTTAAGGTGTGCCAATCCGGCGGCGCAACACACCGGATGTCCGCCAAAAGTGGTAATATGACCTAAAACAGGGTTGTGTGTTAGCACATTCATTATTTTTTTATCTGCAATAAACGCGCCCAAGGGCATGCCACCTCCAAAGGCTTTTCCAAGAAGCAGAATGTCGGGGGTAATGTTGTAATGTTCAAAAGCAAAGAGTTTTCCGGTGCGTCCGAGTCCGGTTTGAATCTCGTCGGCGATAAGTAAGGTATTAGTTTCCTCGCAGCGCTGTTTCAGTTTTTGCCAATAATCGGCAGTCGCTATTCGCACACCGGCTTCACCCTGAATAAGTTCCACAATAATGGCGGCAGTTTTTTCCGTAATTTGTTGCAAATCTTCCTCCACTCCGAAACGAATCGCTTTAGTATCCGGCAAAAGCGGTTGAAAAGCATTTTTGTACGATTCATTTCCCATCACGCTCATCGCGCCGTGCGAACTGCCGTGGTAAGCATTTTTAAAATGGATGAATTCGGTGCGTCCGGTGTAACGTTTTGCTAATTTTAGCGCACCTTCTATCGCTTCGGAACCGGAATTGACAAAAAACACCGAATTGAGAGAATCCGGTAAAAACGAGCACAGTTTTTCTGCCAGTTCCACTTGGGGTTGCTGTATCAATTCGCCATATACCATCACGTGCATATATTTGTCCAACTGTTTTTTAACGGCTTCGATGATGGCGGGATGCGAATGTCCCATATTGCATACCGAAATACCGGCAATTAAATCCAAATATTTTTTTCCGGATGTATCGTAAAAACAAGCCCCTTCAGCGCGTTCCACTTCAATGGCTACAGGGGCATCGGAGGTTTGTGCAAGGTGTTTGTAGAAAGAATCTGTGTAAATCTGTTTCATCAGCGTCATCAGCGTGCTTAAAAAAAATTTCGGCAAAAATACACAAATCCATTTTTAAACCCCAAAAAAGTATATTTTTGCGCCTCCTTTTTCAGGGCGGGATGTAGCGCAGCCCGGTAGCGCGCTTCGTTCGGGACGAAGAGGCCGCAAGTTCGAATCTTGTCATCCCGACCAAACAAAGGCTCCGTAGCTCAATGGATAGAGCAATTGCCTTCTAAGCAATAGGTTACTGGTTCGATCCCAGTCGGAGTCACTGATTTTTAGCACGCAGATGACGCGGATTCTTAGGATTTACGCAGATTTAAAATTAAAGTCAAAAACAGTTTCCGGAGCGATCTCAAAAGGTTCAACCTCATGTCTCATGATGCGCAAATTGCGCTCACCTTTAAGGGTAATTTTGTCATTTTCAACCCAAAGTGCCGTTCCTTCGCGCAGTCCTGCCACCGTTACCTGCGGGTTTACTGCTAAAAACTCCTCAATTCTGTCTTGGCGCGTTTCTCCACCATGACGGATAGCATCGTTTATTTCTTCCGGATGCGGGTCAATGTAGTGCGGATTGATTTGAAACGGCACAAAATCAAAACATTGAAAACTTTTTGGCATAATGATGGGCATATCGTTGGTGGTGCGCAGAGTAGGGCAAGCAACGTTGGAACCGGCACTCCAACCTAAAAAAGGAGTTCCCTCCAAAACTTTTCTACGCACAGGCTCAATGAGTTCGTTGGCATGAATTTCATACACCAAATGGAACGTACTTCCGCCGCCCACCATAATCACATCTGCTTGATTTACTGCCTCAATGGGACATTTTGCCTGATGAATGGATTGCACCTGAAAACCATGTTTTTCAAAAATACCGGTTACCCGCTCCGTATAGGCGTCATAACTTTCGGGGAAGTTCTTTCCGCCCACTTTTACGCCTGCATAGGGGAAAAAAAGTATATTTTTCTTCTCATTTTTCAAAAAATCGGAGATAAGAGGCATACACCAACCTAGGTAAGGTTCTTTGTAATTAGTTGAGTTACTTAATAATAATAATTTCATGATAAAAAAATTTAAAATGTTGGCGAAGATAGAGAAAAAAAATTATTTTTGCGCCCTCATTTTGAGAAACGTTCTTTGAAACGCGCCTTGGTGGTGGAATTGGTAGACACGCAGGACTTAAAATCC
>Ga0209628_10003215_pt1 | contig 11361 bp, 7 predicted proteins | sample TergutCu122P4_FD_187285 | JGI IMG/M metagenome (GOLD analysis project Ga0209628, IMG submission 187285) | Cubitermes ugandensis P4 segment gut microbial communities from Kakamega Forest, Kenya - Cu122 P4 (SPAdes) (version 2) | ecosystem: Host-associated > Arthropoda: Insects > Digestive system >...
AATTTTATGGAATTAATTTTAATCGTCAAAAAATAATTGGTAATTATATCGTTGATTTTTACGTTCCTTTATTAAAGTTTAGTTATTGAAATTGACGGTTGGTCTCATAATATAACCTTTTCCGTCATCCAGCGGCAGAAAAAGTATTGAATTTGAAAGTGTTATATGCCGCCGTCTGACACCTTTTCCTTAAAAAGGAAAAGGAATTTGGGTCTTGTTCGCAACGTACAATGTTGGAACTGTACAAGAGAATTGTTAGTTTTTTCTTTACGAATGCAAAATATTATGCTAATTTTAATGATTTTGCCCTGGCCCAAAATAAGTACCATTATTCATTGTTTCCAAAAAAATATATATTTGCATCCCCAATCAAAAGAGGCTCTTTGAATTGGTAATCAATAAGTTAACCTCGAAGTCAAACTAAAAAAAAGAATCATTCTTTGATTCAAACCAAAAAAAAATGTCAGATAATTTAATTAATGCTTCCGAATTGGAAGCCCAAAACCCCGAAGAAACAGAAAGCAGAGTGCAGACTGAAGAAAGCGAAAATGCTATTCAAGAAGAACCTCTAGTGGAGGAAAATTATGTTTCAGAAGAACCTCTTGCAGAAGAACCTCCTACAGAAGAACCTCTTATTGAAGAAACAAAAGAGGAAGAACCTGTTGCAGAAGAACCTCTTATTGAAGAAACAAAAGAGGAAGAACCTGTTATCGAACCTTTACTTTCTGAAGCACCCTTAGGAGCCGTTGCTGAAGAACTCCCCGAAACAGAGAGTACTAAGAAATCTTCTTTTTCAAAAACCTCTTTTGCAACGGATTACGATTCTTTGGAAAATTTCAGCTGGGACAGCCTTGAGAAAAAAGGCTCCAAATATAGCGCTATCGAAAAAGAACGTTATTCGGAGTTGTACACCAAATCTTTCAAATCTATTGACGAAAATGCCTTGATTAAAGGGACTGTTGTTTCGCTAAATTCCCGCGAGATCGTTGTCAATATCGGTTTTAAATCTGATGGTGTAATTACTGCTTCCGAACTGCGCTACAATCCAAACCTGAAAATCGGAGATGAAATTGAAGTGTATGTTGAAAATCAAGAAGATGCAACAGGACAGTTGCAGCTATCTCACAAAAAAGCACGCTTGTTACAATCTTGGATTCGCGTTAATCAAGCGCACGACGACAACGAAATTATTACCGGTTATGTAAAATGCAGAACCAAAGGCGGTTTAATTGTAGATGTGTTCGGTATTGAAGCGTTCTTGCCCGGCTCGCAAATTGATGTAAAACCGATTCGCGATTATGATATCTACGTGAATAAAACGATGGAGTTTAAAGTGGTGAAAATAAACCACGAGTACAAAAATGTAGTGGTTTCTCATAAAGCGCTTATTGAAGATGAATTGGAAGCCCAAAAAGCAGAAATTATTGCTCGTTTGGAGAAAGGTCAAATTTTGGAAGGTACTGTGAAAAACATCACAAGTTACGGTGTTTTCATAGATTTGGGCGGTGTGGACGGCTTAATCCACATTACAGATTTGTCTTGGGGACGCATCAACCACCCCGAAGAGATTGTTACATTAGATGATAAAATTAATGTGGTAATTCTTGATTTTGACGAAAATAAAAAGCGTATTGCCCTCGGCTTGAAGCAATTAACTCCGCACCCGTGGGATGCTTTAGATGTAAACCTGAAAGTTGGAGATAAAATTACCGGTAAAGTAGTAGTTATTGCAGACTATGGCGCATTTATTGAAGTAATCCCCGGCGTAGAAGGTTTGGTGCACGTATCAGAAATGTCTTGGTCGCAACACTTACGTACCGCACAAGATTTCCTGAAAGTGGGCGAAGAAGTAGATACGGTTATCCTTACTTTAGATAGAGACGAAAGAAAAATGTCGCTGGGTATTAAGCAGTTAATTCCTGATCCTTGGGCAGACATTATTTCAAAATACCCCGCCGGCTCGAAACACACCGCCACCGTTCGCAACTTTACGAACTTCGGTATTTTTGTAGAATTGGAAGAAGGCGTAGATGGATTGATTCACATCTCCGACCTCTCCTGGTCTAAGAAAATAAAACACCCAGCAGAATTTACAAAAATAGGCGATGCTATTGAAGTAGTTGTGTTGGAAGTGGATATTGAAAACCACAGATTAAGTTTAGGACACAAACAGTTGGAAGAAAACCCCTGGGATGTATTTGAAACAGTATTTGCAGTAGGAACTACCCATCAAGGCACCATCATTTCTCAAAACGATAAAGGATACACCATTGCACTTCCATACGGTATTGAAGGATTCTGTTTTAATCGTGCGTTACAAAAAGAGGATAAATCCAATCCGAGAATTGACGAAACGCTTCCGTTTAGAGTGATTGAGTTTCAAAAAGATGCTAAAAAAATCAACCTTTCTCACACTAAAACATGGCAAGAAACAAAAGAGGATGAAGAAAAGCGCGTAGCAGCAGAAGGAAAGAAGCAAAAGAAAGAGATTGACAAAATAAACGAAAGCGCTGAAAAAACAACTTTGGGCGACTTGGATATCTTCAAAACGTTGAAAAAAGATTTAGCAAAAACCGACGAGTAGCATTCTAATTATTTGTTCTGCTGAATGTTGTACATTCCTCAATTTAAATCTTATCTTCGCTTAGAAAAATCACTTTCTCCAAAAACTGTTGAGGCTTATTTGAGTGATGTTACCAATTTTGCACATTTTCTTTCTCAAGATGAAGAAAAAATAGATGAAGAGGCGTTGAAAAATGCCTCTTTACTTGATTTTCAGAACTATTTACATCAACTTTTTGAAAATAAAACAAAAGCTACTTCGCAAGCACGCGCAGTTTCTTCGTTGAAAGCTTTTTACCGCTTTTTACAATATGAAAAAGCAATTGACAGAAATCCGACAGAATTATTAGAAGCACCAAAAATAGGAAGAACATTACCGGAAGTACTCTCTGTTCCGGAAATAGAGTCCATTCTTACCGCAGTTGACCTCAGCGCAAAAGAGGGGCATCGCAACAAAGCAATGATTGAAGTGTTGTACGGATGCGGTTTGCGCGTAAGTGAACTGATTAGTCTTAAACTTTCCCAACTTTTTTTTTGCGACAATTTTATTAGAATTATCGGAAAAGGAGATAAAGAACGGTTGGTACCCATCGGGGAAACAGCGCAAAAAGCTGTAATTCATTACATTGACGGATATCGCTCGAAACAAAAAATTAAAAAAGGGATGGAGGATATTTTGTTCTTGAACCGCAGGGGCAGCAAATTAACTCGCGAAATGATTTTTATGCTTGTGAAAGATTTGGCGCAAATTGCACGCATTCAAAAAAGCATCAGTCCACATACTTTCCGGCACTCTTTTGCCACCCATTTGATTGAGGGGGGCGCAGACCTTCGCGCCGTGCAAGAGATGCTCGGGCACACAAGCATCACTACCACAGAAATATACACACACTTAGATACCGATTATATTCGAAGCGCCATCGCTCAGTTTCACCCGAGATATTAGTCTGAACTATGATTTTAAGATGATTTTTTGATTAATATGATTATTATATCCGTTGTACTTTGTGTTTTCTGCGCCTCTGTGCTGAAAAAAAAATAATTTTGCCGAATTAAAAAACTTTATTATGAAAAAATTATTTCTGCTTTTCTGCTTTTCTGCTACAAAGGGAGCCTTTAAAAATAAGGGTTTAAGGTGTTCAGTTTTTCTGCTTTTCTGCTTTTCTGCTTTTCTGCAACTGAATGCGCAACATTTTGACAACTATTTTGAAAACAAAACCTTGCGTTTGGATTACCTGCATATTGGAGATGCGCACAGCGAAGCCGTTGAGCCGGTAACCTTTTGGCAGGGAGGAATTTGGAGCGGCACCCGCGCCCAACTCATAGAGCCGGCGCGTTTGGGCGAAATGGTACTGACCGTGAAAGATGCCGAAAGCAACAAAATTATATTTACACGAAGTTACTCCACGCTGTTTGGCGAGTTTGTTACTACAGAAAGAGCAGAAAAGGAGTTGGGCTCTTTTGAAGAATCTATACAGATGCCCTATCCTAAAGCGCCCATAAAATATGAATTTGGGGTTTATTCGAGAATGCACGATTTCACTTTTCTTTACGAAGGTGAGTTTGACCCCAAAACCACCCCCCAAAAACCATTTAAAAAAGAGAACAATGTAATGAATTTGCATATCGGAGGTTCTGCTGAAAATTGCCTGGATATTATGTTTATCCCCGATGGGTACGCCAAAAAAGATAAGAAAAAACTGCAAAAAGATATGCGTACTTTTGCCGGTTATATCCTTAATTGTTCCCCTTTTAAAGAAAATAAAGACAAATTAAACATCAGAGCCATTGAGGGATATTCTAAAGATTCAGGGATTACCGACCCCAACGCTACTGTTTTTAAAAACACGTTGATAAACAGCAGTTACAACACTATTGATGTGGACCGCTATTTGATGTGTTTGAATGTATGGAAGATGAACGAAGTTGCCGACGATTCTCCTTATGATGCTATTTTAATTATTTGCAACTCAACAAAATATGGCGGCGGTGGTATTTACAATTTCTATGCCACAGTTAATTCCAACGGAAAATACAGCGATTATGTGGTGGTTCATGAATTAGGACACTCTATAGTGGGCTTGGGTGATGAGTATTTTACTTCGGAGGTTTCAGTGCGCGATTTTTACCCCGAAGGCGTGGAGCCCGTTGAGCAAAACTTAACAACGTTGATTGATTTTGATAAAAAATGGAAGCACTTACTTCCTGAAGATTTCCCCATCCCTACTCCTGATACTGATGAATACAACAATAGGGTCGGTGTTTTTGAAGGCGGCGGTTACGTGGCAAAAGGGGTTTTTCGCCCCTGGCGCAACTGCACTATGAAAGAGAAACGCTATAACAACTTTTGCCCGGTGTGCAAAGAAGCCTTTGGGGAAATGTTTGAGTATTATGGGAAATAAATAAACCACTAATCACCAGTATGAAGCCACTCGCCGAAACCCTTCGCCCGCAAAGTTTATCGCAATATATCGGTCAGCAGCACTTGGTTGGTGAAGGCGCTATTTTGAGGAATACTATTGAAAACAACGCGTTGCATTCCATGATTTTGTGGGGTCCGCCTGGCGTGGGCAAAACAACATTGGCATTACTTATTGCCCAATTGGTAAATGCGCAGTTTCATAAACTCAGCGCCATCAACTCAGGGGTGAAAGATGTTCGCGATATTATTGAAACAGCAAAAACTACCGACGAAAAAACAATATTGTTTATTGATGAAATTCACCGGTTTAGCAAATCGCAGCAAGATTCGTTGCTGGGCGCCGTAGAACAAGGGATTGTTACACTCATAGGCGCCACAACAGAAAACCCCTCATTTGAAGTAATTTCGCCGTTACTGTCGCGTTGTCAGGTGTATGTGTTAAAGACGTTAGAAATAGATGACCTTAACCTTATTTTAGAAAGCGCAAAGAAATATTTAGAAACTCAGTTAAAGTTTCAGATTGAAATAGAAGAGACGGAGGCTTTGTTTCGTATTTCGGGCGGCGATGCAAGGAAACTGTTGAATGCCTTCGAATTGGTAGTGCAGTTTGCCAAGCCTGAATCGGAAAAATTGGTTATCACTAACGATTTGGTAATGAAGTGTATCCAAAAAAAACTTGCACTTTACGATAAAAAAGGGGAGCAACATTACGACATCATCTCTGCTTTTATCAAATCTATGCGCGGCAGCGACCCCAACGCGGCGGTATATTGGCTGGCGCGGATGCTCGAAGCCGGCGAAGACCCGCTTTTTATTGCAAGACGCATGATTATCCTGGCTTCGGAAGATATCGGCAATGCCAATCCTAACGCGCTGTTGTTGGCAAACAGTTGCTTTCAAGCCGTGCATCAAATCGGGATGCCAGAGGCGCGCATCATTTTGTCGCAAACTGCTATCTATTTGGCTTCTTCGCCCAAAAGCAACGCCTCATACCTTGCTATTGACGATGCTTTGGCATGGGTAAAAAAAACCGGAGATTTGCCGGTGCCCCTGCATATCAGAAACGCCCCCACCCAACTGATGAAAGATTTAGATTACCATAAGGGATACAAATACGCCCATTCTTTCGATAACAATTTTGTTAACCTTGAGTTTCTTCCCGAATCTATTAGCGCCAAGAAATTTTACGAGCCCCAAAACAACGCCCGCGAAAACGAAATACGGAACTATTTGAAAAAATGCTGGGAGAAATATCGGTATTAAGGGTTAATCACTAATCTAATTTCAGCACTGCCAAAAACGCCGATTGCGGCACCTCTACATTGCCTATTTGACGCATCTTCTTCTTTCCTTTCTTTTGTTTTTCCAAAAGTTTACGTTTACGTGTAATATCTCCGCCGTAGCATTTAGCAGTTACATCTTTTCTTAAGGCTTTGATGGTTTCGCGGGCAATGATTTTAGTGCCGATGGCTGCCTGAATAGCAATATCAAACTGTTGCCTCGGGATCAGTTCGCGGAGTTTTTCACAAATTTTACGCCCAAACGGGTAGGCATTATCTACGTGGGTTAATGAGGAGAGCGCATCCACCGAATCGCCGTTCAGGAGAATATCTAATTTTACCAACTTTGCCGGTTTGTAGTTTGAGATATGGTAATCGAATGACGCATAGCCTTTTGAAATACTTTTCAGTTTATCATAAAAATCGAAAACAATCTCGCCCAACGGCAAATCAAACGTCAATTCCACTCTATTTGATGCGATATATATTTGATTGAGCAATGTGCCTCGTTTATCCAAACATAATTTCATAATGGAACCAATATAATCTGCTTTGCTGATAATTTGCGCGCGAATGAAAGGTTCCTCTACATGGTCAATGTTGCTGGGTGCAGGCATCCCCGAAGGATTGTGCACTTCTATCAATTCATCTTTTGTAGTAATCACATTGTAGGAAACGTTGGGCACGGTAGCAATTACGTCCATATCAAATTCACGGTCTAATCTTTCCTGTACGATTTCCATGTGCAACAAACCCAAGAATCCACAACGGAAACCAAAGCCAAGCGCGGCGGACGATTCCGGTACGAAAGTGAGCGAGGCATCGTTGAGTTGCAGTTTTTCCAGCGATGCACGCAGTTCTTCGTAGTCGTCGGCGTCAGTGGGATAGATTCCGGCAAAGAGCATTGGTTTTACTTCTTCAAAGCCGGAGATTGCCTTTACACAGGGGCGCTCCACATGCGTAATTGTGTCGCCCACACGCACTTCTACCGAAGTTTTGATGCCGGAGATGATATATCCTACCATCCCTGCCGTCATAATATCGGATGGCTCCTGTTTCAGCTTCAAAAAGCCTATTTCGTCGGCATGATACTCTTTTTCTGTAGAGATAAACTTTACAAAATCGTTTTTGAGGATAGTGCCATTAAAAATTCTAAAATAAGCAATAATTCCTCTGTATGAATTAAATACGGAGTCAAAAATGAGCGCTTCTAAGGGCGCATCGGGATCTCCTTTGGGGGGCGGGATACGATTTACTATTGCTTCTATTATCTCTTCAACGCCTTCGCCGGTTTTCCCGCTGGCTTCAATTATCTCTTCTCTTTTGCAGCCCAGTAAATCCACAATTTGGTCTTTTACCTCTTCGGGCATGGCAGCCGGCATATCCATTTTGTTGAGCACCGGAATAATCTCCAAATCGTGGTCAATAGCCAAATACAAATTGGAAATTGTTTGTGCCTGAACGCCTTGTGTAGCGTCAATCAACAGCAGGGCGCCTTCGCAAGCGGCGATAGAGCGCGATACTTCGTAAGAAAAATCCACATGACCGGGGGTGTCAATCAAATTGAAAATGTAATCCGTGCCTCTGTGATTATAATCCATGCGAATGGCGTGGCTTTTAATGGTAATGCCTCGTTCGCGTTCTAAATCCATGTTGTCTAATACCTGGTCTTGAAAATCGCGGTCGTTAATGGTGTCGGTATATTGAAGCAACCGGTCGGCCAACGTACTTTTCCCGTGGTCAATGTGTGCAATGATACAAAAGTTTCTGATATTTTTCATAAGCGGCCGCAAAAATATAAAAAATAAAAAATACTTTTGTGCCTCTCTATTTAATAGGAGAGTATTATAATTAACAATTACGAATTACGAATTACGAATTACGAACTTTAAATTTTAAATCTTTAAGTCTTAAATCTTTAAATTACTAATCACTAATCATTATGGAAAACCTCATCAAAGAAAAAGTAAACAGTTGGCTTAATGGAAACTACGATAAAGCCACGAAAACAGAGATTGAAAACCTGTTGCAAACCAACGAAAAAGAAATAACTGATGCTTTCTACCGCGATTTGGAATTTGGCACGGGAGGCCTGCGCGGCATCATGGGCGTGGGTACCAACCGGATGAATAAGTACACGGTGGGATTTGCTACTCAGGGATTTGCAAATTATTTAAAACAAACATTATGCGATAAACAACTTAAAACGGTGGTTTGTTTTGACTCAAGAAACAATAGTAAATATTTCGCGGAAATTGTGGCAGATGTATTCTCGGCAAACGGCATTATTTGCTATCTGTTTGAAGAACTGCGCCCAACGCCCGAACTCTCCTTTGCAGTTCGTGAGTTGAAGTGTGATGCCGGCGTCATGGTTACTGCCTCCCACAATCCCAAAGAATACAATGGTTACAAGGCATATTGGAACGATGGCGCACAATTGGTGCCCCCCCACGATGTGAATGTGATTGATGAAGTGAGCAAAATCACTTCGGTGGATGAGGTAAAGTGGAAACGAAATCCGAATCTTGTGAAAACAGTTAAAGAAGGAATGGATTTGTGCTATTTAGACCAAATTCAAACATTGTCGTTTGCAAATAACGTTGTTAAAAACAGTGCTAAAACACTCAAAATTGTTTACACACCGCTTCATGGAACCGGAATTACTGTAATCCCAAAGGCATTTAAAATGTGGGGATTTGAAAATATTTACATCGTGGATGAGCAAAGCGTTCCCGATGGTAATTTTCCTACAGTGGTTTCTCCCAATCCCGAAGAAAAAACAGCGATGGAACTGGCGCTGAAAAAAGCCAAAGAGATGGATGCCGACCTTATCTTAGCCACCGACCCCGACGCAGATAGAATTGCAGCAGGGGTAAAAAATCTGAATGGAGAATATATTTTACTCAATGGGAATCAAACCCTTATTCTGTTAACCTATTATCTGTTGTCGCAAAGCAAAATTGCCCATAAATTAACCCCGTCAGATTATGTGATAAAAACGATTGTTTCTACCGAGTTGATTCCCAAAATGGCAAAAGATTACGGTATTGAGTGTTTCGATGTGCTGACAGGATTCAAATATATAGCCGAAGTAATTCGGGAATTGCAAGGAAAACGCAAATATATTGGAGGCGGTGAAGAGAGTTTTGGATACCTTGCCGGCGATTTTGTGCGCGATAAAGACGCCATTTCTGCTTGCTGCCTCTTTGCCGAAATGGCCGCACAAGCCGTTGCAAATAAAAGTACTTTGTATTTAGAACTGCTGAAAATCTACCAAAAATACGGCTACTATAAAGAAGACCTGTTGTCTATTACCAAAAAAGGAAAAGAGGGCTTGGAAGAGATCAAACAAATAATGGTAAACTACCGCAAAAACCCGCCCAATGAGATTAACGAAAGTAAAGTGATTGGCATCAAAGATTATCTGTTGCATGAAACCAAAGATTTAATTACCGGAAAAACCGAAAAAATTAACATGCCCACTTCCGATGTATTGCAGTTTTTTACGGAAGATGGCTCTAAAGTGTCCATAAGACCTTCCGGAACAGAGCCAAAGATTAAGTACTACTTTGCAGTGTGTGGCGAATTGACTAATATTGAAGATATTGAAAAGTTAGATAAGGTTTTATCTGAACAAATTGAGGCAATAAAACAATGTTTTTCGTAATTCGTAATTTGTAATTCGTAATCTTTTAAAAACTTCTCCCAAACATTACCCAAAACTGATCTCCCAATTCCCACCACTTTTGTAATGTGGCTCGGGTAAAATCGTTAGTATAATCTGTAACTAATTTTTTGGCGAGTTTTTGGTCGCTGTTTTGTACCGCTTGTTTTACTTTTTGCTCTAAAAGCGGAAGTTCTTCAAAGGCCTTTTCTTCAAAATGCGCCACATTTTCTTCGATGGTTTTTCGTGTGGTTTGCCATTTTACAGTGGCTAACCGGTTTGCGCGGCGGTACCACCACAGCGCGGCATCCGTGCGAAAACGGTACTGTCCGCAGGCATTAAACAGTTCCGGAAGTTGCTGTGTACCACAGAATATGGGAAACCGAGGGCTCTCTCCCGGGTTATCTAACGAAAACCACGCCACACCGCCCACTTCGTCGGGGAGCCAATCGCGAAGTTGTGAAATAAAAGAGTAGGAGCACCACGCCACCGCCACCGTGCGTTGAAACGTAACATTCCCAGAATCAATACTGTTAATCATCTTAATCATATCCATGGTCATCCAGGGGTTGGCATACAGACTCTTAACCTTTTCCATTACCGTGTCGTTTATCTTTTTATCTACTAACAGATTTTTCGTCATATCCCATTCCGTATTTTCATACGTTTCTCTATACAAACGAATAACATCCCGCACGGAGATTTTCTTATCCGGTTTTACGGAAAACGGAAGTTCTTCGGAATCAAATTTTAGTTGTAGAGATGGCGCCACGCTGCTCAAAATAAAAAACTCACGAATCGTAAAAGGTCTGTGTCCCTCTTTATTGTAGGCTTTGTAAAAAACAAACTCGTCGGTTCCATTCCAGTAGCCCAAATTTTTTGCCACTTCTTTCACATTGTCGGAAGTCATGAAATACTCTTTGTTATTGAGGTCTATTTTTCCGATTCGGGAAAAATTTGCAGAAACCCCCACATGGTCATCTGGGATACGTTGCGCTGCCCACACGCCGCCAATTTTTTCCTTCCCTTCTCCATATATCTCAAAATGCCACACTTCTTTCTTATCGGCAATAGTTAAACACTCTCCGGCATCGGCGTAGCCATACTCTTTTACCAATTCGCCCATCAACTTTATGGCCTCTCTTGCGGTGGCACATCTTTGCAGCACAATTCTTTGCAGTTCCTCAATATAAAACATTCCTTTTTGATTTACCAGTTCGGGACGGCCGGAGATGGTGGTTTCGCCGATTGCCAACTGTTTTTCATTGAAACAAGGGTATGCAGTATTTAAAAACGAGTACGTTTTCATAGCCGGCTGGAAAATCTCACCCATTTTTGAAACATTGCGGCCATCGGTGGGAGTTTCTGTTTTTAAAACACCCTTATATATAAATAGGGAAGTATCGTTTTTATATTCCACCGAAGGCTCCCAG
>Ga0209628_10003216_pt1 | contig 11361 bp, 9 predicted proteins | sample TergutCu122P4_FD_187285 | JGI IMG/M metagenome (GOLD analysis project Ga0209628, IMG submission 187285) | Cubitermes ugandensis P4 segment gut microbial communities from Kakamega Forest, Kenya - Cu122 P4 (SPAdes) (version 2) | ecosystem: Host-associated > Arthropoda: Insects > Digestive system >...
AATCAAACGCCATTGCAATTTGCACAAACGCCCTGCATGGACTTACTTGCAAGAAAAGGAAATACCGGTTTATTGGCTACCATTCCAAACGGAATGTCTCCCGGAAGTGAAGTAGCGAATCTTTCGGTTTTGGGATACGATCCGCTTCAGGTGCTGGAAGGGCGAGGCTCATTGGAAGCGGCAAGTATGGGAATCGAGATTTTACCGGACGAAATGGTGATGCGCTGCAACCTGATTTGCATTGAAAATGGAAAAATCAAAAATCATTCGGCAGGGCATATCTCTACTGAGGAAGCGGAAATATTAATTAATTATCTGAATGAAAAATTGGGAAATGAGCGGCTTCAATTTTTTCCGGGCGTCTCATACCGGCATATACTGAAACTTAATGGCGGCGATAAACGGTTGAATTGCACTCCGCCGCATGATGTTCGGGGAGTCAATTTTGAGGATGCAATCGTTAAACCTTTATCCGCAGAAGCAAAAGCAACAGCCCAATTATTGAACGGTTCAATTCTCTGGTCGATGATGTTGCTCGAAAATCATCCGGTGAATCGAAAAAGGAGAGCAGAAGGAAAAGACCCTGCGAACAGCATTTGGCCCTGGTCGCCGGGGTACAAACCGCAAATGAAGAAACTTTCCGAAGAATATCCGATTCGGACGGGAGCGGTTATTTCTGCGGTGGACTTAATCAAAGGCATCGGGATTTATGCCGGTTTGGAAAGCATCCATGTGGTCGGAGCAACCGGATTGTATGATACCAACTACGAAGGAAAGGCGCAGGCGGCGCTCAAAGCATTGAAAGAAAAAGATTTTGTTTATCTTCACATCGAAGCCAGCGACGAAGCCGGACATGATGGCGATGTTGAATTGAAAGTCAAAACAATCGAAGCGCTCGACAGTCGTGTTCTTAAAACGATTATGGAGGAAACGGAAAAATGGGATGAACCGGTGACGATTGCACTTTTGCCCGACCATCCGACCCCTTGCCGGATCAAGACGCATACTAATTTGCCGGTGCCTTTTGTGATTTACAAACCCGGCGAAACACCCGATGAAGTCACCGAATACAATGAGTTTTCGGTTGAAAAAGGGAAATATGGCTTACTAAAAGGAAATGAATTTATTAAAGCGGTTTTTGAATAATAAATGATACGAAAGGTTAATATTTCCGATGCGGAAAATATAGTAACCATTTGGGGAAATTCTAATTTTTTATATAAATTTGTAGCACAATACAAAACTGCATTTGTTGTTAAATATTAAAAATAAATGAAATGGAAACAAAACACGAGAATTATACATCATGGGAAACGATACAAAAACAGTATCCCGATAGATTTGTTCTTTTAGAGAACCCCGTTTTTGACCCGCGCCCGTATTTGAAGGAAGCAATATTATTGTATAAGCACAAAAATCGAAACAGGGTTTACGAAAAAGCGATTGAACTAAAACCACATTATTCAACGATTGTATATACAGGTGGCACAAGAGGCGACAAGGCAAATGAATACACATTCTTTTATAAATGAAATACTATAGCACCAACCAACAATCCCCGCTCGCAAGTTTGCAGGAAGCAGTAACGAAAGGTTTGGCTCCCGACAAAGGGCTTTATATGCCTGAAAAAATCAAGCGTTTGCCCGATACTTTTTTCAAAGAAATAAAAAATAAATCATTTCAAGAAATCGCATCGCTCGTTGCTGAAGCCTTTTTTGGAGAAGACATAGATGCAAAAACGCTTCAATCAATCATATATGATACGTTGAATTTTGAAACTCCTATCGTTAAAGTTAAAGACAATATTTACACGCTGGAATTATTTCACGGTCCAACGCTTGCCTTTAAAGATGTGGGCGCGCGATTCATGGCTCGATTGCTTGGTTATTTTATTAAAAAGCAGGGAATCAAAGAAAAAATCAATGTGTTGGTTGCCACTTCGGGTGATACGGGAAGCGCTGTCGCTAACGGATTTCTCGGCGTGGAAGGAATTCATGTCTTTGTGCTGTATCCCAAAGGAAAAGTGAGCGCTATTCAAGAGTGTCAATTTACTACTTTAGGGCACAATATTACGGCGCTTGAAATAGACGGAACATTCGACGACTGCCAAGCCTTAGTGAAAGCCGCTTTTTCTGACAGGGAATTAAATGACAAGTTACGGTTGACTTCGGCTAATTCCATCAATGTAGCCCGTTTTCTTCCTCAAGCGTTTTATTATTTCAATGTGTATGTTCAATTGTGTCGAAGCGGAATAAAAGAAAATATCGTAGTTTGCGTTCCCAGCGGAAATTTTGGGAATCTGACGGCAGGATTAATCGCCCACAAAATGGGACTGCCGGTGAAGCGATTTATTGCTGCAAACAACAAGAACGATATATTTCTGCAATATTTAAATACCGGCATTTATAAACCTAAACCTTCTATTCAAACTTTAGCCAATGCGATGGACGTGGGCGATCCGAGCAATTTTGTCAGAATCTTGGATTTGTATAATCATAATCATACGACAATCACTCAATTGATTTCCGGTTATTCTTGTCCGGACGACAAGATTCGCGAGACCGTCAAAGTCTGTTACGAAGAAACCGGATATTTGCTTGACCCGCATGGAGCCTGCGGTTATCGCGCTTTGTCGGAAAGTCTCGAACCGGACGAAACTGGACTGTTTTTTGAAACGGCTCATCCCGCTAAATTCAAAGATACGATCGAAAGTATTATCCAAAAACCTGTTGAAGTTCCCGAAAGATTGCAGGCATTTATGAAAGGGCAAAAACAAACCGTTTCCTTAGGAAAAGATTTTCAAGGATTTAAAAATTATTTGACAGAGAGCGGGTCAAGCCCGCAATGACAGACTTTTAAAACTCCCCTTTAGGGATTGGGGGTAGTATAAAAGTCATAAACAATATTCCAAGAGAAGGATTCGCCCGGCTGGATGTCAATATTGATATAAGGTTCGGGGCACTGTGTTTTGACTGCCGACCAATAGATAATCTTGGAAACAGGTTTGTCGCCGGTAATTCTCACTCCGGCGCCGGTCTTCAAATTTTCGATGCGAAAGTCATAATCATTTACGATTCCACTAAGTCCCTGTATGTCAACAAAAGAAACAGACTCGTTGGGCGTGAGTTCACGCAGGTATTCGACTTGCCGTCCAACAATTCGCGCCAAAGGGCTTTCTTTTGTTATGCTTATTGGAAATGCAAATTTCACTGTGCTGTTGGGTCCAGTCGTTTGATGGTCTATTGTGAAAAAGTTATGACAATAGACATCTGTCCGGATTGCCTTTTTCCCTGTATTTTTTAATTTATGCTCCAGAATCATTTGCGGTTTGCCTTTCACCAATCTTACTTTTTTCTCATACAGGTATGAATATCCCGCCGCATCTTTCAGTTGATGCGTAAATACCACATAATCTTTCGCTTTTTTAACTGTCCATTTACCCGGATTGGAAAGTTCATAGTAGCCGAAACGTTGGAATTTATCTTCTTCCGGTTTGCGTAAACTTCCGATGCCTATGCGGATAAATTCCCCGCCAACAGAAGCCTCATCATAGCCAAGCGCTGAAAACTCTTCAACGGGTCCACATATTGCATCATGAATTTTCGGATCATAGACGGAAAACCATTGTCCGAAATAGTCATGTCCTTTATACTTCAATTCAGGTATTACACCCGACCAGTCGAACCGGCTGCCCCGATAATATCCCTTCTCTGCATCGGGCAAATACAGTTTAGCGGTTATCAATCCATTGCTGATTTCAACCTGCGGAATTTCCGCCTGCCCTGTTTGACTTCCTAAAAACAAGGCAGTTACCATAAATAAGAATAATTTATTTAACATTGCCATATTTGATATTGAATTTTCTGCAAAAATACCAAATTAGTTTTATTTGCGAAATAATATCTTGCCAACATGTCAGGTATGCATTATCCATTCAGAGCTGTAAATGATTCTGAAAGCAGTGTTGAGCAAATCAGTTAAGTTTATATATTTCGCAAGAATCTGTTGGGAAAATAATACCATAGATGTCGCTCTTTGAAGGGTCAATAGTTAATAAACTTTTATCATTGGCAACCCAAACTAAATTCACAGCATGCATGGAGTTGTTTGAATCTTGAAAGGTAATAATATAACTCTTATTGTAAAATCGTGTTTTATCAAAAGTGTCTGTGTACCAAATCTGCTTATTCAACATGTTAATATATTCATCCTCTTTGATTTTGCCTTTCTCTGTAAAAAACAACTTCATTTCCATAGCAATCCTGCCTTTCTTGCAAATAACCACCCCTGTACAGTATGGATAGTTTTCTTTTTGCATCTTTTCTAATTCTTTGTTTAAGAAATAGGAAGAATCTGCATTGGGAATGTCATAGATGTACAGAGTGTCTGCATTAAACATTTCACGTGCTTTTTTATCCGTAATAACAGTCGCATAATCATAACAATCAAACTTTGATGTGTCAATGAAATATCCATGTCTATCAAATGCTCCGATTCCGGATGCAACTTCGGCATTAATTTGATTTATAGGAAAAAATCGAATATTTGTACATGGATATGCAAAAAGGCAATCTTTGTCATTCGATTGAAGTATAGGACCCAAAAGCGTGGCAGTCGATCTTTCCGATGCGCCTTTTCTAACTATCCAAATGGTATTATATATATTAAGGTTTGAAACATTTGCAGGTTCCTTACAGATTATTCCATAATTTTCATGAAAGTAATTTGTAAAGGCAGGGAAACTTTTTTCATAAAACCCTTTATCCTGAGAATAGAGATTGTAGCAGATGAATAAAGTTGCTATCAAAGCTATTATATTGTTCCTTCTCATAATAATCAGTTTATTTTATATATTGAACAACCATCGGTCAATTTTTTATTGTACCTGAAAAGGAGCGTTTGCTGTGGAAGCAAAACCGGTGCCATCCAATACGTAAACATAAAGGCGGTAATTGCCCGGCGTGCTGATAGTCGTCTTTAACGTGTTGACGTTTGTTGTCTGCACATTGCCAACACGGTCGGGACGGGGTTCGTAGGCGCCGCCGGTTGCTGTCACTGTCGCTTCTTTCAGGATTTCCCATACATAGCTCATCCTGTCGCCTTCGCGGTCGGTGGCATCGACTTTAGCCTCAAATGCAGCTCCCGCTTTGACATAGATATTGTTTTTCGGGTTGGTGTTGTTGATAACAATGCCGTGAATCACCGGAGCAGTCTGTTTAGGTTCGGCGCCTGTCCACACCCGTTCCATTGCTTCCACCATTGGGGTTTTTTCGCCTTTCAGAGGAAGTCCTGCAACATTATTTTCCACAAACAGACAGAACCACGTGGGTGTGCGTTCTTCTTTCTGTCCCCATAGAAATACAAATGAACCCAAACAACGCGGAGAATCCTTGATGTAGTTGTTGTAGCGATTTTCAAAAACAATCCGTTTTTCTTCGCTGGTTTGTTCTATGGGTGCGCCCCAAGCGGTTTTTGTTGTTTCCCACCAGCCGGTAGGTCCCCATTCCGTAATGATGTAAGCGCCTTTCCATTTTGAATTAGCAACCATATTTTCGACTTGGGCTATTGAGCCATAGCTGTTTATACCAATAACTTCTAAAGCCGGAGCATATTCTGCAATCAAATCCAGCGCCTTAGCATTATGAGCAATCACAGTAGAAACGAGGTGTCGGCTGTCGATGGATTTTATCAGCAAGGCAAGCTCATTAACAAATTTCCATGCTGCAGGGATGTTAGCTCCTTCGAGGTCGATTTCATTACCAATACCCCAAACCAACAGATTAGGATCGTCTTTCAATGCTTCTGCCATAGCTTTAACAAATTCTCTGGTCTTCTCCTTAAATTTTTCGTTGGTATATTGAGCCGAATCCTTTGGAAGCCCGATACCCATCATAACGTACATGTTCAGTTTTTTAGCCATAGCAAGGTCGCCCTTTGCTTTTTCCACGCTGCCGCCCCATGTTCTGAAAGCATTAGCGTAGTTGGCGGCAGCAACATCCAGCCGGTTTGTACCGCCAACTCCTTTAATGTAAGTATCAACTCCATCAATCATCAGATGAAATTTACCTTCTTTTTCGATAATTTTTATGCCTTTTACCTGAGCATTAACGGTTGTTGTAAACGCTATAAGTACGATAATTATCTGAAGCGTATTAAGCGTTTTAAAAACCAGATTCTTTTTCATATTACTTTCTATTATTCAATTACTCAATTATTCAATTATTCAATATATTATGCATCCATTCATATCCTGTCCATACGTTTTCTGTATTCCACAGATTAGGAATACCTCCATGTCCGCGTGCATTTAGCGGAGTTTGGTCGAACGGCGGAGTTTCACCTTTGTGAACGGCGTAAAGTCGCTTTGCAGTTTCCATTTGGGCTTCTACCTGATATTTGTAAGGACGATCGGTAACATCAACAAATCCGCAATTGTAGTTTTCGCCGTCTCCGCGTCCAATCAAATCCTGATCGCACCATTGGAAATAAGCCGTGCCAATCATTCCCGGATGAGCGTAAGCCTGTTCGGTATAATAGCGATAAGCCACGCCACGCTCTTTTTGCGAATTAACCTGCCAGAGCGATTGCGCCATGCCCCTGTCAACCGTACCGAAATGATACTCTCCAATAATCATGGGCATATCTACTAAACGGAGTGCGCGATCCATCATTTCTTTACTCGGTTTCAGGTCATAACAGTTGAAACTGAGAATATCAAAGGCATTTTTACATATTTTCATCAGTTGTTCGTCCAATTCGTTCAAATTGCCAAAACGGATGCCGAGATTCAAATGGTTGGGGTCGTAGCGCTTCATCGTTTTCTTCACTGTTTGCAGGAAAGTGTTGAAAGTATTGAATATAAACTGTTTTTTGCGTTCAGGCGAATTGTCGTTTTTCAGGAATTTTTCCAGTTCTGTTTTGATAGGACGGTCGTCTCCTGCCAGAATAAGGTCGCAAAGGCGGGCTTCCTGTCCCAGCCACGAAGGTTCGTTACCGACAAAATAACCAATAATCCATGGATTATTTTTATTCTCAGGCAGGTAGGTTTTCATTGTCGAATCCATTTTTGCGGCAAATCCGGGAGCATACACGTCGGCAAGCCCCATCAGGCTGCCATCCATCGCCAATCCATGCAATTGAAGGGTATAGGCTATTTTATTTAAACCATAAACTTCAGAATTAGACCAGTTGGCAATGGTATTCAATCCCCATCTGTCCATGCGCTTAATGACCATTTCGTTTGCTTTTGTCTTGTAGTCGTCTCCATAGCGGCGATAGAGATTCCAAGTCCCAAAAGAAACCGTTTCATGATTCCGGTAACTCCGCCTGAATTGTTCCGGAGGCAGTTCTTTGAACATACCTGTCCGTTTATCCACATCGCGGGTATTGCCTCCACCGCCCGGGCTCACACAGTCCACGCCAACCGAAAGGAACAGATAACCATCGGGGTCAACAAACCACCAGCGTCCGTCATTCTTTTCCACGCGAAAGAATCCGGTTGCTTTGACCTGCTTTTGCAGATAACCGCCATAGCGGGAATAATTATATTGGGGAGCGGTATTTTCAATATCCCTGTCTTCGGCGCTCCACTCTGCCTTTAACTGTGCGAGCGAATCTATTTTTCCTTCGTACTGAACAAGATTATGCTGCCCAAATTCATCAACGGCAGGAATTTTTCCAAGATAAGCATCGCCAGGGTCGTCCACAGCAAGAGTGATTGAGCGAATTTCAAGCTCAGGATTCCCGATTGGAACGCGCATACGAATACCGATAGAATCGACTCCATGAAGCTCGCCCCGTTTCCCGCCCAGATTTATCCAGCCTGTATAACGTGGCTGATTGTAGGTAGCAGCCAGGTCGATTCGGGCATCCGGAAGACGGCGGTAAAACTTCAAGGGAATAGCTAATTTATTCCATGCGTTAGGCACGTAGCTCATCACACGCAACTCGTTGTATCCATTATCGGTCGTAAATCCCACATGAAAACGCTGAGAGGTGGTAATCCGGAACTCCAGCACAACAAAATTGCAGGTGTCCCAATCGCGGGGCAAATTGGGATTAATGTCTTTAATGGCAAATTTCTTGCCGGAAACTTCCTTGCTGCTGTCGAACTGAATTTTGAATGTTTTCGGAGCAGGCGTACACTGTGTCATAAATAGCAGGGCGAGAGCCGCCATGCAGATAAAAGTATTTTTCATATTACTAATTAATAAGTTATTAAATGTTTATATTCATTCATCATAATTATTTGCTTCTTCACGGTTAAAACGATAGTTAGTTAAATCTACATTGATATTTTTTGTTACAGATTTTATTCTCGCTAATCGCTTGGATTTTAGTGAATTTTCTTTTTTGACTTTTAGCGCAGTTTCAAGTTGCATTTCAGGTGTTTTTTGCAACACTTTGATAACATTCAATGCTTCCAAATTTTGGAAAAACTTAAATGCTAAATTATTATTTACTTGAATCATAACAGTTTCCATAATGGAATAATTTTAAAATATTCAACTACAAATTTACAGATTTTTTTATTTCTTACCAAATTTCTGTGTTACATTTAGAAATTTACGAAGACTCGCTATAAAAATTTACCATGTTATTATTATTTCTAACTTTTTTATACTTTTGTATTGTTATTTAAATAATCACTAATGTTTCGCACCTGCGTAAATAGCTATACTCCTTATTCCCGTAGGGAATACCGCTCGGTAGAAAAAAATGTTTCTCACCATCCTCTGCATGCCGTAGGTATGCAATCCATATCAACGGATGCATTCCATACGGAATGCAGGTGGTTTATAGGCATTTTTTATCTACCGAGCGATACATTCCTACGGAATGTTCTGCGACAAATGGAAATGCTAATTCTGTCATATACAAACAGATACAATATTAATACTTCATGTTGTATTCTATTTGTCAACGAGTTAAAACGAAGTGCGAAACATTAGTAAATAAAAAATTCCTAAATTTATGTTTATGAGCAGAAATAACATCAAAAACAGAATATCCGGCGGAGTTATTTGCCGCAGTATAGTTATTGCAATCTCTTGCATGATGTGTATTTCTCTGTATGCCGCACAGTCTGAGTCGATGTATAAACAAAAACCCAACGACCCTGAAGCCGTTTATTTCATCCCTGAAAACTATGGTGCAACAGGGAAAAATGCCGATGTCTCCGATGCTTTGCAAAAAGTTATCAACGATTTGAAAGCGGAAAAGAATTTCGGAATTGTTTTCATCCCCGAAGGTATTTATCGCATCAGTAAAACGATTTATATTCCGCAGGCGATTCGTCTGATTGGCTACGGCGCTAAACGCCCGATGATTATTCTGACAAAAAATTCGTCGGGCTATCAGCAGGAAGTTACTGCCGATAAGGGAAAAGCCAACTATATGTTTTGGTTTACAGGCAGAATAGTGGACGCCGCCGGCAAAGTGCAGGATGCAGGCGCAGGAACTTTCTACAGCGCTTTATCCAATATCGATTTGACGATTGAAGACGGTAATCCCTTCGCCGTTGCGCTCCGGACGCACTTTGCCCAGCATAGCTTTATTTCTCATGTGGATATACATATTGGCAAGGGTAGAGCGGGATTGTTTGATGCAGGCAACGAAATGGAAGATGTGCGCTTTTTTGGCGGCGACTACGGTATTTACACCACCAAAACCTCGCCAAGCTGGCAAATGATGATGATAGACGCTTATTTTGAAGGTCAGCGGAAAGCGGCTATTCGGACACAGCAAGTAGGGTTTACCATCGTGCGCTTGCAGGTAAAAAACGTTCCAACGGTGGTAGAAGTCGATTCCGGTTATTGGGAAAAACTGTATATGGAAGACTGTCTGTTTGATAACGTGACATCTGCCGCCATTTCTTTCACGAATGAAAACAATGCTCAAAACCAAATCAGCTTGCGCAATGTTGTTTGCCGCAATGTTCCCAATTTGATTTATTATCGGAATCGCAACGGCTATACTTCAAACAAAGAGAAAATATACCGTGTTGTCAGCTACACGCATGGATTGCATCAGGACGATTTGCAGACGCTTCCCAAAATGGAGACAAGGGTTGATATGACTCCGGTCGCCGCTTTCCCTGCCGGCTTGCAAAGCGATATTCCCGAACTTCCGCCAATGAGCGACTGGGTGAGCGTAAAAGATTTGGGAGCAAAAGGCGATGGCGTTACCGATGATACGCAGACTTTTTTGAGCGCCATAGCCAATCATACGAATATATACGTTCCACAAGGATGGTATATTATCTCCGAATCGTTGGTATTAAAAGAAAATACCAATCTGATAGGACTGAATCCCATATCAACGCAACTGATATTAAACGAGAGCACGCCTGCATTCAGTGGATTCGGTTCGCCCAAACCCTTGCTTGAAACCCCTCAGGGAGGAACCAATATCGTAAGCGGCATAGGACTTAACACCGGCGGTTATAATTATCGCGCAGTGGGTTGCAAATGGATGGCAGGAGCAAAATCCTGTATGAATGATGTGAAATTTATTGGAGGACACGGAACAATGAGCCGCGAACCCGCAACGCAGCGCCGAACAGCGCCCCGCTCCATCAGTTCGCCAACAAATCCGGTTGCCACACAAGGACTTGATTTGGCTTGGGACAATCAATACTGGAGCCTCTGGATAACCAGCGGTGGCGGCGGTATTTTCAAAGATATTTGGACTGCCAATACTTATGCTGCAAGCGGTATGTATGTAAACAACACCTCAACCGAAGGGCGCATCTATGCTATGTCGCTCGAACACCATGTCCGCAACGAAGCCACCTTCAAAAACGTATTGAACTGGAAAATTTATGCTTTCCAGCAGGAACAGGAAGTCCGCGAAGGACAGTTTTGCCAGCCCGTTGAAATAGTCAACTGCTCCAACCTGTTGTTTGCAAATACCTACCTGTTTCGCGTTATTTGGGTGAATACGCCATATCCTTATGCAATTCGCACATGGAATTGCAAAGACATTGAATTTATTAATGTTCATGCTTTTACTCAAAACAAGTATCAATATACCGCTACTTTGTACGACATAAATACCAACCGGACAGTATATCCATGGGATATAACACGTTTATATATTTCCGGAAAAGAATCCAAGAATGGATTTATTGAAGATTTATTCACAACCGTTTCTCCCCCAAAAGGGACAATAAAGAATTTACAGCATGAATGTTTGGTAACCGGTTTTGAATTTGCCGAAGGAATATGCAGCGATTCAAAAGGCAATGTCTATTTTTCGGAACAGCGTCTGCGAAGGATTTACAGGTGGTCGGTCGAAACGCAACAAGTGGAACTGATTGCCGATTTTCCTTATGAACCGCTTTCGTTAGCCTGCGACACA
>Ga0209628_10003217_pt1 | contig 11360 bp, 12 predicted proteins | sample TergutCu122P4_FD_187285 | JGI IMG/M metagenome (GOLD analysis project Ga0209628, IMG submission 187285) | Cubitermes ugandensis P4 segment gut microbial communities from Kakamega Forest, Kenya - Cu122 P4 (SPAdes) (version 2) | ecosystem: Host-associated > Arthropoda: Insects > Digestive system...
AATTGTTAAACAATAAATTAAAAACATAAAATAAGAGTTGCCTTCGGCAACTCTTATTTTTAATAGTAAGTAAAAAACACTGCCTACAACGAGCGGTTTGGCGACAGTCGGGGTGAAACCCTGTTGAAACGCAATAGCATAATTTCGGCGACAGTGCCTTGTCGCATCTTCAGTGTACCCCCGCCCGACCGCCAAGCCGCCACCACGATAGCGGGAAGCAGTTGAGTTTCACGCTTTTTTTTATTTGTTTGAAAATCAGAGAGTAATTTAATAGAATATTTATTTTTAATTTTTTTATAATATGAACGAGAATAATGTAAAGTTCGGAGCGGTACCTGCATACGCAAGAAGCAGTAGAAGTGTAAACACAGATGAACACTTGGAAAAGAAAACACTGTTATTAACCTTTTTATGTCTGAGCGGAGCAAGACATAAAACAACTCCGATTTTTGGTGCTTTAGCCACACTATTTGTGGTAGGTGTATCAATGCTTCTCTTTTATGGCTGTAAAAAAGATGGTGATAACCTTGTAAAACAGCACAAAGTGTATTTCACTGAGGAATTGGGAGATTTTGAAAAATATACTCCTGATGGAACTACCTTACACGAAAAATTGTTGTATTTGACAAATTGCGTCAATGAACCAAGCACATACACATTGCCAAATACAGAGTTAAAAGAAGCAGTTCGGTTTTTAGAAACGTTTTTTAATATAGGAGTATGTGAGAAGCAAAAATATTTTGTTGAATATTCGCACTCAAGGAAGACATATTTAATAGACGTTCCCGTCCATGAATGGACTGATGAAGCAATAATCCTTAATGGAGAAGCATTACAAGCAGAATACCGAAATTTGATAAGTCAGATTGTAACGGAAATTTGTCCTGAATATTCCTTGAATTTTGGAGATGTTTACGTGCACGAACTAAGTAATGAGCGAGTTACTTTAGGCATTACAATTGTGTATGGTACAAAAGGTGAGCATAAATTCAACCAGAATGGAAGGTACAAATTACTACGCCCTAATTGGGCAGTAAGTGTTTATCCTAATGGAGCACCGCCACTGAGAACTTATGAAATGTGGGAATTTAATAATCATTCTTCTTCCGACCCCCGATAATTGGGTGGGAAATCAATATGTGAGAGATGATTTTATGGAAGTCGTGTTAAATAGGGAACCTGTATTTGATAGAATCACATCCATTGTTCATTACAAAAAACAGGCATACTCTCTCGTATTCCCTTACAAGGGCAATTGTCGTACAGGTTCCGGGGTGGCTTCTGGTTCTTGTAATTGTTCTTCTTGGACAGTTCATAAACACGGTAGCCATTTTTGTAGTATTGATGAAACTCCTTCACTGACAAAATATGAATATAGTGATTTTGGACAGGTATATAAAGACTATATCTATGCAAATTTATGCAATGATTTTGTAAAAGATGGCTATCCTGACCATTCGCCTTTTTTGGCAGGTTGTTTCTATTTTTATGATGTAACAGTATGTGATATGGATTACCCAACACTTTTATATGAAGATTTTTTCTTGGAATGGATAGCAATATTTGTTTCGCCATACGACCCTCGTATTTGTAATGCTCATGAAATACTATACGCGGGTGCACCTGCATATATTGAAATACCTGTACATATTGAATACTAATAAAGATAAATTTACGTTGTGTCGGAACTATGATTTGTGCGATTCTTTATGATAGAAAAAAATTATAGCAATCAAGTAAATTACAGTCAGACAAAATTATAAAATGTAGATATTATGAGTAAAAATCAAATAACATATAAGGTAAAGGCAAAAGCAGTAATTTGCTTTTGCCTTGTTTTGATTGTAAACTATTTAGCCGCGCAAAATACGGGTTATTACAAATATGTTCTTTTCAGAAGATACATTGGAACATGGGTTTCACGATGTTATTATGACAAAAAATAAAGAATTTGTATGTCTTACTCGCCGGACTGATATGGATACTTATACTTCTGTAAATCGTTTATTGCATATAAACAACAAAGGAAAAATTTTGAAAGATGTATTTTTTTCAAAATCCAGTTCAAATGCAAGTGTAGTAGAAACGGACAGCAATTATTTTGTCATTTTAAAATATCAAGATTATCTATTTAAATTCAGTAAAGATTCTTTAAATGTATATGATTCGGTGCGTATAGCAGAAGAACACGGTGCAGAAAGTGCAGAAGGAACAATGATAACAGTTGGTAATCAACTTATCTATTCCAACTTGAGTATGGAATATCATGAATGTGGTGAAGAACTTCCCCGCTTGGAAATGGATAGATCCATGGTATTCCTGAATGAAGATTTAAGTATGGGCAATCGTTTAGTAGTCGGCAAATCTTGTGCAAATGATAGGGATGAACACAAAAATATGCATTATATTAATCCCGATTCTATATATTATGTATATACAACCGATAAATACCGTTGGGGTTCAACTATTAGTATTTCCAATTTCAGTTGGAATGGGCAGTTAAATTTTGACAATCATTTGGATATTATGGAAGATTCAATGACGATGAAAATTATTCTCAACTGCAAAGCAGTATCCAACGGTGGAGTGCTTATATGCGGAGTAAATAGTAAGGATATAGGAATAAACACTAACTCCGTAGGATTTCTTTTATTATATCACCCTACCAAAGTAGGCATAAAAGAATATACCCCAGATGGTGTAGAGAGGCGTGTTTTTCCCAACCCCGCCCAAACACATTTTACTGTAACAAATACCGAGAATGCGAGTTTGCAACTGTATAATATGCTTGGTCAGGAGGTTTTTAGTACGTATAGCAGAGAAGAAAATACAACTATAAACGTAAATACCCTACCGCAAGGTCTGTATGTGTTAAAAGTAATACAAAATGGGGTGGGGAGTACGCATAAAATAGTGATTAGTGATTAGTGGTTAGTAGCGTTCTTTGCGTTAAAATTGTCTGAATTAGGATACTTCGACTACGCTCAGTACAAGTTTGTAGGATTAAAAAATTAGCATGACTTCTTTGTTTGTATGGTTTGCGTTGTTTGTGATTTAAAAATTCGTAATTTTCAATTCGTAATCAAATAACCCCTTTTCCCAATTTTACACCCATAAAGGCTGAAAAATAAAATATAAATATAAAGAGGCATCAAAATCCAATAAGCGAGTTGTCGGTTGGTAGATTCTGCAAAATGACCATATATGAGCGGTAAAATTGCCCCTCCGGCGACAGCCATAATCAAAAAAGCAGAGCCTAATTTGGTGTGTTTTCCTAATCCTTCAATCGCCAAAGGGAAGATACAGGGCCACATCATTGCGTGGGCAAAACTTAATAAAATAATCAACGCAATGGAGATTTTTGCAGGAGCAACCAATGCAATATTTACCATACAAAGTGCTAATAAACAAGAGATTACCAATGCAGACCGCTGAGAAATATACTTTGGCATCAGGGCAATTCCCACGAAATAACCAATAGTTAAGGCAATCAAACTTAATACGCTGAAATTTTTGGCAATTTCGCTGCTAAAACCGTGATAATTACCATAAAAAGACAAACTATCAATCGCAATTACCTCCGCACCTACATAAACAAAAATGGCAATAACGCCCAACCATAAATACGGGTAAGAAAAAATAGATTTCTTTGATTTTTCGGCAGGTATTTCATCAGGCTCGATTTTGGGCAATTTTGAACGTAAAACCATCACCGCTAACAAACAGAGCATCACCGCAATAACAATATAGGGAGAAACTAATCGCATAGAAAGTATCTGTAATTCAGACTGATAGGCTTCTCCTGTGAGGCGGGTTAAGTTAGCAGAAATTGCCTCAATATTAGAAAACAAGATTGTTCCGAAAATAAATACGCCAATCATACCCGCAACCTTGTTACAAACACCCATAATGCTGATTCTACGTGCTGCACTCTCTGGCGAACCCAAAATAACAGCATACGGATTAGATGCCGTTTGCAAAAGTGCTAATCCCGTACCCTGAATAAACAAAGCAATCAAAAATAGCGAATATGTCTGGTACAAAGCGGCAGGAATAAATAAAAGCGACCCGCCCGCCATGGTGAACAATCCCAAAGCCATTCCCTTTGTAAACCCTGTTTTTTTGAGAATGTAAGACGAAGGAATTGACATAAAAAAATAAGAAATATAAAAGGCAAACGTTACTAAATATGCCTGTGTATCGGTTTTTAGTTCGCAGACTTGTTTCAAAAACGGAATAAGTTGGCTGTTAATCCACGTAACAAATCCGAAAACAAAAAACAAAGTTCCGATAATGAACAAACTATACCGTTGCGACTGCTGCTGAATATTATTCATAATTGAATTTTTATTATAAATCTTTTGATTTCTATTATGTGATAAATTGGTTTAAAGTGTGTTACAAATATTATTTCTACTGCTTCCAAGCCAATAACTATACAATGAATAATTTTTGCAAAGATACAAAAAAAACAATTATACATAAACGGTAAAATATAAAAAAGGCTACCCTTTTCGGGTAACCTTATCAACAACTAAAAACAAAATTTTTAAAGTCTAATCTGTGGGCGTGTAAGTACCGATACTTTCGGCTATTTTTAAAAACTCTGTATCTGTTCGCTTGTGCGTTTTAGTTGCAGTTGTAAAAGGTTCATAATGATATTTTCCGTGCAGTTGTCCTATCATAATGCCTTTTTCTCCCTTCAGCAAAGCATTCACGGCTTCTGCTCCAAACTCACTCGCTAATATTCTATCTCTTGCACTCGGACTTCCTCCCCTTTGAATGTATCCTAAAACAGATATTCTTATATCAAATTGTGGAAATTCTTTTTTCATTTCTTCTGCAATAGTCATAGTACCTTCTTTGATACCTTCTGCTACCATAATAATACTTGATTTATTTCTACGGGCACATTCTGCTAAAAAATGTCGAGTTTTTTCCAATTGATTTTTCTGTTCAGGAATTAAAATAAGGTCACCTCCACAGGCTAACCCGCTATTCATAGCAACAAACCCCGAATTGCGACCCATTACTTCGACAAAAAAGATGCGGTTGTGCGAACTTCCCGTATCGCGAATTTTATCTACCGCACTAACAATAGTATTCAAGCACGTATCGTATCCTATCGTGTATTCCGTTCCGTATATATCGTTATCTATTGTAGCAGGAATACCCACAATAGAAATGTCGCATTCTTGCATTAAATCGTTTGCACCTCGAAAAGTTCCATCTCCGCCAATAACAACGAGAGCATCTATTCCTTCCTTTTTTACATTATTTATTCCTTTTTTACGACCTTCCTCTGTCTTAAATTCAGAACAACGTGCTGAACGCAAAATTGTACCTCCATTTTGTATAATTCCTCTGACACTTTGACCCGTCAACGGAATAAAATCACCATTCAGTAAGCCCTGATAGCCTGCCAAAATACCGACAACCGATATATCATTCAATATGGCAGTTCTTGTAACAGCACGTATGGCAGCGTTCATGCCGGGAGCATCTCCTCCCGATGTTAATATTCCAATTTTTTTTATTTTTGTCATTGCTTATACGGGTTAAATTCTATTTTCAAGTACCGCTATACCAGTGATAACGCAAAAGGTTGAATTATATTTTAACATAATCCCATAGTTACAAACAACTTTTTTTTATAATTTTATTGACATTAGGCAATAACCTGCTGCAAAAAAATAAAATATACCGCAACTTTTTGCGTTATGACAACTAAGATGAAGTACTACATTATATCGGGAGAAGCATCGGGTGATTTACACGCATCAAATCTTGCTAAACAGTTATTTTTTGCGGATAATCAGGCTGAAATCCGTGCGTGGGGAGGAGATTTATTGCGTTCACAAGGGGCTGAGGTTGTAAAAGATTATAAAGACCTTGCTTTTATGGGGTTTGTGGAGGTCGCTATGAATCTTCGCACGATTTTGAATAATTTGGCGTTTTGCAAAAAAGATATTTTGGAATACAAGCCCGATGTAGTTATTTTGGTGGATTATCCTGGGTTTAATTTGCGTCTGGCGAAGTTTTTACATAAGCAAAAAATAAAGACCTTTTATTATATTTCGCCGCAGGTATGGGCGTGGCACAAGTCGCGTGTGAAAAATATAAAGGAATACATTGACGAAATGTTTGTTATTCTGCCTTTTGAGAAGGATTTTTATGCAAAATATCAGATGAATGTTCATTATTTGGGGCATCCGCTTTTAGATGCGGTAAAAAATACGAACATCAACCCCGATTTTAGAGCCAAAAATGAATTAGATAATCGCTTGATTATAGCCATTTTACCCGGCAGCCGCAAGCAAGAAATTCAGCGAATGTTGCCCGTTATGCTGGAAGTTAGTCGTAAAATAAAAGATTATCAGTTTGTAATTGCAGGCGTGGAAAATCATCGAGATTTGTATCTTTCTTTGACAAAAAACTTTGATATAAAAATTGTTTTTAATCAGACATACGACTTATTATCAAGCAGTTATGCGGCGATGGTTACTTCGGGTACGGCAACTTTGGAAACGTCTTTGTTTAGCGTTCCGCAAGTGGTTTGCTACAAGGGCAATTATATTTCGTATTTGATAGCAAAAAATTTGATTAAAGGAATAAATTATATCTCATTAGTAAATTTGATTGCCGATAAAGAAGTCGCCAAAGAATTGATACAGAATGAAATGAATACAAATAATTTTTTGTCCGAACTTCAACTTTTATTGGGTGACACGCCCCGCAGAAAAGAAATGTTGGAAGATTACAAAACAATCCAACAAAAACTCGGAAACGGCAACGCTTCAAAACAAATTGCAGAGTTAATGGTTAAATTATTGAAATAAAATACAGACTAATAAAAATTGAAGATGAGTAACACAATTTATCAAGTAATAGAATATTTAGAAAAGATTGTACCTGTCTGTTATCAAGAGAGTTACGATAATTCGGGATTGTTAATTGGTAATCCAAATGTTGAATTGAAAAAAGGATTGATTTGTCTTGATGTTACCCAATTGGTTATGAACGAAGCAGTTGAGACAGGATGTAATTTGATAATTTCGCATCATCCGCTTATTTTCAATCCGTTAAAAAAAATAATAGGAAGTACGCTGTGTGAAAACCTCGTTATTCAAGCAATCAAAAACGATATTGTTATTTATGCGATGCACACCAATTTAGACAACGTATTATGTGGTGTAAACCAACGTTTTGCAGAAAATTTAGGTTTGAAAAATACTCGAATATTACAGCCAATACAAAATAATCTGTATAAACTTATTACGTATGTTCCTACTGAATATGTTGAGATTGTGAGAAATGCATTATTTCAAGCCGGAGCGGGTACGATTGGAAACTATAATTCTTGCAGTTTCAATGCGGAAGGCTACGGAACATTTATGGCAAATAAAAATGCAAATCCCTTTGTGGGCAATAAAAATAAAATACATCAGGAAAAAGAAATTCGTACAGAAGTGATTTTTCCTATTCATATAAAAAGTCGAGTTATCAGTGCGTTAATAAAAAATCACCCTTACGAAGAACCTGCTTTTGATGTTGTTTTGCTTGCAAATACCAATAAAACTATCGGAGCAGGAATGATTGGAGAATTGGAAACGCCGATGAGCGAATTGGATTTTCTACAATTTTTGAAAAAACAATTGCAATTATCTTGCATAAAATACAGTAAATTTTGCAAAAAACAGGTCAAAACAGTCGCTTTATGCGGGGGCAGCGGCTCGTTTCTTATCGGCGAGGCGATTAGACAAAAAGCCGATATTTTTATTTCTTCCGAACTTAAACACAATCACTTTGTTGAGCCTGCAGGAGTAATATTGCTCGCTGATATTGGACATTTTGAAAGCGAAATTTATATAAAAAAACTTTTATATGAAATTCTTATTAAAAAATTTAGTACCTTTGCACTTTCGTTAAACGAAAAAAATCCAGTTTCGTATTTGTAAGTAATATTTATTTAAAATATTTTAAAAATGGCAGTTGCTGAACAAGATAAAAACTTGAAAATCAAGGATAACAAACAGAAATCGACATCAGGGAATATTGATTTAGGTGTAGATAAAACAGTCGAAAATACATTGGTCGCTTTATATAAATTGCAGACAATTTATTCCAGAATTGATAAAGTTCGCGTGATTAGGGGCGAACTTCCTTTAGAGGTTAACGATTTGGAAGACGAATGTCTCGGTTTGCAAACACGCGTAGAAAAATTTGAAGAAGCGGTGAATGAATATCAAACTCAAATACTTGAAAAACAAGAGAGTATAAAAAAATCACAGGCTCAAATTAGCAAATATAAAGAACAATTAGACAATGTCCGAAATAATAGGGAATTTGAAGCATTGAGTAAAGAAATCGAATATGAAGACCTTGATATACAGGTAAATGAAAAAAAGATTCGAGAATTTATGGCTCAAATTGAGGACAAAAAATTGGAAATAGAAAATTTAAGCGTAGAATTGCAACAAACGAAAAAAGAGTTGGATTCTAAAAAAGAAGAATTAAACTCCATCGTTGCTGAAACGGAGAAAGAAGAGAACGATTTGCTGAAACAGGCGAAAAAACAAGCCGCAAAAATTGAGTCTCACAGACTCACCGCATTCAATCGCATTAGAACGAGTATGCGCAACGGTTTGGCTACAGTGAAAGTAGATAGAAATGCTTGTGGAGGTTGTTTTAGTAAAATATCACCTCAACGTCAGTTGGATATCCGTACGCATAAAAAAATTATTGTGTGCGAATTTTGCGGTCGTATTTTAATAGATGACGAAATTGCAACATTGGCAACAAAAGAATAGTAAATATGTGCGGTAATGGTTGAAAAAAAGCGAAAGTGTGCTGCCATACGTATCTGTGCAGGAAAAAGTCATAGACTTCTAACTAAATTTTAAAAAAAATCGTACATTTGTGGCATGAGTAAAAGTTTGTATATTATAGCGGGTTGTAACGGTGCGGGAAAAACAACTGCATCGTTTACTATTTTGCCAAAAATATTAAATTGTCATGAATTTGTCAATGCCGATGAAATAGCAGTAGGGTTGTCTCCGTTTCAACCTGCTAAAGCAACCGTAGAAGCGGGAAAAATTATGCTCAGCAGAATTGAATACCTTTTGAACGAAAATGTTAATTTTGCATTTGAAACGACCTTAGCGTCAAGAACTTACAAACACACCGTTTTGAAATCACAATCAATAGGCTATACGGTCATCTTACTGTTTTTTTGGTTGCAAACAGTCGAATTAGCAAAAAAAAGAGTAGAAAAAAGGGTATCAGAAGGCGGACACAACATAGAAACAGCAATTATTGAAAGACGTTATTTGAGCGGTATCAAGTATCTGTTCGATATTTATCTACCCATAGTAAACAAAGTGTTGATTTTCGATAATTCTGAGGGAAAATATGAACTTATAGCAAAGAAAATAAATAATTCCAAAGTTTCTATTTTGAATAATAGTAAGTATAATTTGTTAAAACAACAATATGACGGTCAAAAATAAGGAAAATGATGTGCAGGTAAATAAAATTCTTAAGGGGCTTGAACTCACTTATGAAAAATTGCTCGCAGAGAAAAAGGCAAAAAACAGCGAACTTATTGTTCTTAAAAACAATAAAATTGTAGCGATGAAACCATGAGTTGTTAATGGTTGCTTTTTATCACAAAAAATATAAAAAGGTTTACTAAGAATTTAATCACAGCGAGTTGAACCATTCTGCATAGGAAGTATCTGTTTCGTCCAATCGGAGGCTGTATAGACTTATATTTGACGGCAACAAATCTTGCAATATATTGGCAAATTCTATTAACATTTGTTCACTTGTCGGCTGAAAATTTACTATCATTATTCTGCTATAATGGTTTCGCAGGAGGTTTACTGTTGTTGTATCCGTTTTATTGTTCAAAACCAAGGCGTGGTCATATTTGCTAATAATAGACTGCTCTACGATTCGTTTTATGTCTGAAAAATCAATTAACATTCCGTTTTTTGGGGATTTATAGTCTTCGAGTGGAGTTCCCGTCACTGTTACCCGCAATTTATACGAATGTCCGTGAATATTTTGACAAAGTCCGTCATATCCTTCCAAGGCATGTGCCATTTCAAAATGAAAAATTTTCGTAATCTGTATTCTTCCCATGTTTGACAAATTTTTTATAACAAAAAAAGATTGTCCGTTTGGACAATCTTTTTTTCAAAGTTTTATTTTTTTATTGAAGTACCGTTATACGTCCCACAAATTCGTATTCTTGTCCGGTAAAATCTCTAACTATTATCCGATACGAATAGACTGTATTAGGTGCAACTAATTTTCCGTTTACGGTTCCGTCCCAGGTATCGTCTGTATTTGTTGTGTGGAATACTCGTTGTCCCCATCTATCAAAAATGGACATTTGATAACCTTCTTTTGAATATTCCGACATTTTGGGCTTCCACGTATCATTAATTCCATCGCCGTTTGGTGTAAACATATTTGGAATAAATACATTCAATTCTTCATAAATGTGAATAATTTTTGAAATCGTATCTACACAGCCGTTTTCGTCTATTACTTCCAAAAATATTAGATAATCTCCCGAAAGTCCATATGTATAATATACTATTCTGCCTGTTTGGGTATTTTCATCGCCCATATCCCAATTCCATGTGCGGACAGTTCCTTGAGATATATCTGACAAAGTAAAAATGGTATTGCTTGCCACATTATAGGAATTTGATTCAAAATCAGCGATAGGACCGGGTATATGTTCTATTACTATTGTTGTATCCCAGTAGCAAATACCATCATTAATTTCTACCGTATATGTTCCTGCTTTAATTCCTATTAACTCGGGGGTTGTATCAGCAAGATTATCCCATTTGTACACAACATCGTTTGAGACTTCTCCGCCAATACTGGGTCTATCATTAACAGTAAGTATTATTGAACCATCTTCTCGTCCACACACTTCAGGTGTTTTTTCCACATCAGCATAGATTGGGGGGTATGAAGGCACATATATTGTTGTATCGGCTAAACATCCATTTGCATCTTCTATAGCCACTGTATAATTTCTATCCCCTTCAATCCCGCTAATATAATTATTATCATTTGTATCTACCGCATTCCAAATGTAATGTTTTATAGGAAGTCGAGCATCCAATACTTTTATGATAATGGAACCATCCTTATCATCACAAGTCTCCATTGAGACTTTGGTTACATCTATGTAAGGCACTGGCTTTGGTGTTACGCTTATTGTGTCTGATGTTGTGCAGGTAGTCGGCTTCGGGTATGTTGTAAGAGTTAGTGCATAAGGGGTATTTGTTTTAACAACGGTACTAGTAATAATAGCATCTGTAACAGTTATTGTA
>Ga0209628_10003218_pt1 | contig 11360 bp, 9 predicted proteins | sample TergutCu122P4_FD_187285 | JGI IMG/M metagenome (GOLD analysis project Ga0209628, IMG submission 187285) | Cubitermes ugandensis P4 segment gut microbial communities from Kakamega Forest, Kenya - Cu122 P4 (SPAdes) (version 2) | ecosystem: Host-associated > Arthropoda: Insects > Digestive system >...
CCGTTGATTGTCGAAGAAGTGAGGCGGCGGGTTGGAATTGACGTGGTTGGTCCCCATGTGACAATCATTGGGGCGCTGGCACCACATAAAGGGCACGATTGTTTCTTTCGCATGGCGTCAATACTTTTACAATCAATTCCTACCGTGACTTTTCACGTGATTGGCAGTGCGCAGACAGGGGATAAGGAATGGGCGGCGCAACTGCGACAGATGGTTCACGACTTGAATATTGCCAATTCGGTGCGTTTCTGGGGCTTCCTTCCCGATGAGCAAGCACGAGATGTTTTACGTGCAAGTGACCTATTCGTATTGCCAACAAAGGTCGAAGGGTTTTGTCTTGCAGTTGCCGAGGCTCAGGCTTGTGGTGTGCCGGTGCTTACATCGGCTATCCAGCCGCTGGATGAGGTCGTGAAGGATGGGGAGACGGGGTGGCTGCTACCGCAGGATGACTTCCAGGAATTCGCTCGACGTGCATTGGAATTGCTCACAGCGTCGGCTAGATATCGTAGCTTCGCTGCTGCCGCCCGCCAGTTTATAACGCATCGGTTTGGCCAGGCTGTCTTTGCGGAGCGCATTATGGGCCACTACGAAGCGATTGGCAAGCTGTTAAAAAAATGAACGAATAGAATTACTAATGTTGGAAGATATTATATAGTCTGGTTAGTGAGGGCTGCTTGGTTTCAAAGTTGTTTTGCACAGCAGCGTTATGCATATATGTCAAGCGTGGAAATTGAAAATGATTTCTGTGAAGATTAGAAAAAGAAATTTAAAATTTGGACATACCGTTGCAGTAGTAGCTTTTAATAACCATGCGTCAACCCATGTCTGTATATCGCAAATCAGAAAAAGTGGTTTTTCAGGGAATATTATTCTCGTAGACAATGGATCCGATCCACCATTTGATTCCCTAGCGTATAAATACAATTGTGCTTACATTCGAAACAAGCGTAACCGTTATGTAAATCCGGCATGGAATCAAATTTTTAAAATATGTGATAGTCGTTATCTGACATTGTTAAATAATGACTGCATTCCAAAAGATAACTACTTAAATGAAGTTATTGGTATAATGCAGACGCATAATTTATCGCTTGCCGTTCCTAATGCCGTTATTGTTTCAGATATAACAAATTATGCTGGCTCGTTAGAAGCAGATTCTTCTCGTGAAATAATTGATATTAATATTGTGAAAGATGGTCACTTCATGACTATTGATATGCAGGCATATACCCAATGTCAATTTTTAATACCACGAGGATTACGAATATATTTTGGGGATGATTGGATATTTGGGCAGCTCAGACTACATGGCTATCTTTGCGGACAAATTTCTAATCGTTATTGTATCAGAGAAACTGGTGGTACAACATCGCGTAATCCACAGCTACGATCTATCTTTCATAAGGATGCTCAAATTGCACATAATAGCCCTCTGATAACTCAATTGGGTGTTTTTAGCGGAAGCATTGACGAATCAGCACTGTTATTTTGGAAAAACAGGCCTTTTTACCGTCGTTTGATTACGTACATTCGCGATAAATTTTCTCTATATGTGGGAGAGATTTTACCATAGGTCAGCTAAGGGAAGGATATTTTTATATGAAACGTTCCTATATATTATTTGTTGCGCTGTTCGTAACCACCATGTTTATAAGTTTGTCTCCTATTACTGTTTTTTCAGAGGGACTATTACACCAGAGCAATCTGAAGTATATCGGTGCCTTCAGGTTGCCTAAGGGGAAAATTGGATGTAACTCTGCGGAGGATTATTGCACTTTTGCTTATGGCGGCAGACCCATTGCTGCAGATATAAATGGGGATAAAGGCAAAGGCTCGCTGTTTATAGGATCGCATATTTATTCACAGAAAATCGCTGAAGTAACTATTCCGAGCCTTGTGAACTCAAATAATTTAAACGATTTAAACACAGCGCAAGTATTACAGGGCTTCTCTGATATTACAGAGGGGAAGCGAAATAATGTGATGAAGAATGGCGAGCGCTACAACCAAACTGTAAACCCAGGTGGGCTTTTAGTGTATGGTGATAAATTAATTGGAAGTGTAAAAACTTATTATGATCCGGGCCACCAATATCTTTCTCATTATGTTTCGAGTAAAAATTTGTCGGAAATCGGTGATTTCGCCGGTATGTATAAAATTGGAAGCGCTGTTGATGCCAGGTTTCTTGCCGGCTATATGGATACAATTCCATTGAAATGGCAGGGGAAACTGGGTGGAACGGTGATTACCGGAACAGCAGGAGGCGGCATTATTTCGGCAACATCTGTTGGCCCATCCGCCTTTGCTTTTGATCCATCTGACCTTGGGCGAAAAAACCCCGCGCCGGCAACTACTTTGATGTATTATCCCTTGAAGAACCCGCTTGCTGTTCCTGACTCAACGAATCCAATGTTTAATTTAACCGCGCATATTGAGGGTGTCGTCTTTCCGGATGGAACCGATAGCGTTTTATTTTTTGGCAATATTGGAGTTGGTAAGTATTGTTATGGAATCGGAACATCAGACCTTTCATTGGTGGGAAAATTTAAACCAGGCAATACAATTGAAAAATATGATTGTTATGATCCAGCGGTTAGCAGTAAAGGAAATCATGCCTACCCATATAGGTATCAGGTATGGGCTTATAATGCTAATGATTTTGTCAAAGTGAGAAAAGGGATGTTGAAGCCGTGGGATGTCAGGCCGTATGAAGTTTGGAATTTTACACTGCCTTTTCAGCCGGAACAAGCTGAAATTTTTGGAACCTCTTACGACAAAAAGAATCGAAAATTATATATCTCGCAAGCGCATGGAGACGGCGATCTGCCTCTGGTTCATGTGTTTGAAATTGTCCCCCCGCCTGCGTGAAGCCGTAGGACGTTATCGACAAGTGGAGGACAGGGTGACGCTCCCCATCTTGGGCCAACTTCAGGTGGTTTACGCTATATCATATCAGACGGTCCAACTCCTCGTTTTTAAACAATTTTTACTCTTTTAACCTTCATGAGACAGCAGTGATTTCTGTATACTTTTCTTAAAGGATTCAAAATCAGTCAAATTTAACCATTTTTTTCTATTATCTTCTAATAGCATGAATTCAAAAAAAGGATTTATGGGTTCTATGCTTTTACCAATCTGATAACCTTTAGATAATATTCCAACTCCCCAATCTGAATCAATACAACAAGAATATATTAAGGGATTATAACGCCATTTTAAAAACGCTTTCCAAGTTGTTCCGTTCCACAATCCATGTGCAGGAGTGTTATTATACCCATAAGATTCTCTTGCATGCCATTCGGTGGGAGGATTACAATCGTGTAATACAATGAATCCATCATTTTTTATGTACTTCAAAGCATTTTGTATATCTCTATCTACCTGCGGAGCAAGATGTAAACCATCAATAAAAATAACATCAAATTTTACATCATTAGACAATATTTCATTTGCAGCGAGTCTCTGAAAAAACTCATCACTTGTCATTTGGAAATCAACAGGATTTTCTTTAAACTCAATTCCAGGATCAACACTGTATTTTGTATCAGCTTTGATATGGTTATAGTTGTGTTCGGGATTACGAACCCCAATTTCTAAATAACGAGTATATCCCTTTTTAAATGATAACAAAAAATTAATAATTTCTGTCCGAGAGGTTTTTTTTGAAGTCTCTATTTGATTCTTCTTTTGCACATCCAAATAATGTGTATCATTAAGAAAATTTTTTCCTTTGACATAAAACTTAATAGGCTTTACGTTCATTAGTAATTTCTTGATTTTCATTACTGCTTCCTCATGAAGGTTAGAAGAGTAAAAATTGTTTAAAAACAAGGAGTTGCTTCCGGCCCGCGTGTTGCTGTAACCACCGCTTGGCATCAGCATTCTTTTTCAGCCGGGCCACAAAAAAGGTTTCGATATATCAAGCTTATTCCAGCAATCGTAATCGTTGTAGCCTCGGCCGAAAGAAACAGAGGAAATCTCTTTTTTCATACTCCCGTTCCTTGGCCTTGGTAATGTCGTGTTCTTTGGCATTGGTCAGATCGAGCAATGCTGGAATACAGCCACAGTCATCGGCATCCAGACCGATGTGTAATTTGACTGCCCTCTTTTTCTGACGAAACTCTGCCTAAGGAAAAGCGGCGAGAGAGATCGACCACTGTGGCGCCAAAGAGGTATAGCTTCGACTTCAACGAAAATTGATGTTTTGACGTTTTCGTCTGGCATTTGTTCAACATGATATCAAACGGGTTTTCATAGAACGCGGCGGGTAGATGCTCGTTCATTCTGGCAAGAGTCGCCCGGCTTGGCGGCATCATGCCAAGGTGGTAGAGGCGTTTCCCCTGGGTTTTCAGTGTGTTAGTGATGTCACGAAGCCGCTCCATCCAACAAGCTGGGCGGCCAACAGCGACATGAACTGTATCCAGCGGCTGGTTCTCTGGTCCAGCGTATGCTGGTGAAGCAAACAGTGAAATTGATGTCCCGGCAAAACATTCGTCATCTGACTCAAAACGGTGTTATAATGGGCCATAGTTTGGAACGCCTTAGTATGCATGATCTTTTGACAAAATCATTATACACCCAATTTGAGTTCTCCGAGCCTTTTATTTGTCCATTTTCTTAATCTATTTCTGAGACAGCGGTGCAGCCAATTATATGGTTACGACCCGTTTGAGCAAGGTGTCCAGCACACGAAGTTTCATATCCCATCCACAATTCTGACGGATAAATTGCATGGCTTCGACGGCACGCATTCCTCTCGCTGCTTCGTTTTTTATCAAATCCAGTAGTGTATTGGCAAATGCTGCCGCATTTCGCTCCGCCGTAAAAACGAGTGGCTCCGCGCCATCCGGCAATCCTTTGGCAACATCCGGCGTGGTTAATACGGGAATGCCGGCCGCCATGGCTTCAAGGATTTTATTTTGTACGCCTCGCGCGGTTGCGAGCGGAGCTATGGATATGGTCGCGGCGGCAAGGTATGGGCGGACATCGGAAACATATCCGGTCACTTCGATTCCTGGAATCCGCGCCAGCTCGAGGACACTTTTGGCCGGCCTGGCGCCAACGATGGTAAAGCGCGCATCCGGATGAACTCCACGGATTTCACTCCAAACATGTTTCGCAAAAAAAGATGCGGCTTCTGCATTGGGCGGGTAATCCATAACTCCGACAAACACAATGTTTAACTCATCGGTCTTATCGGTCTTACGAGGAAGCGCGGAGAAATAATCGGCATCAACGCCGTTTTCCAGAATATCGACGGTAACCCCAGGGATGTATTGACGAAACAGTTTGGCCTCATTCCTCGATACGACGCAGGACGCCTCAAACGAAGCGGCGATTTTCTGTTCCCAGGCGAGCAGCGTCCGGCTCTCGCGCCGATAAATCCAGCGCATGGGCCAAGATGACTTCTGGGCAAGGCTCTCCCATTTGAGAGAATCCACATCGCAGAAGTTCATGATTTTAGGAACTTCCCGACGATGTTCCACATACTGGGCCATGGAGCTTGAGAAGACGATAATGGCGTCAAACCGGCTTTCGGTCAGTTCCACATCGATCACCCTTTGCAATTCTGAATTTTTAAAGTATCCCAGGGATAGAGGTTGCCCCCGCAGCAATGTCGATAGCATTCCTTTGATTTGATGCCATCGGGAATGATCTGGTGCCAGCATTTTTATCCCTGATTCTTTCGCAAGCATTTCCCCATTCTCGCGTGTCCCGGTATGCGTCAGCGAGCCGACGATGACTTCATGCGTTTTGCGGAGGCGCTGAATCTGATGATATACCGGAATACGATCACCGCGATCAGGCGGGAAAGGAATTCGCTGACAAAGATAGAGTATCCTCATAGGCTTATGTTGGCATTGGCTTATCCTCATCAATGATGCGCACGATTTGCACGCCCAGGATTATCATCAATGTGAGAAATGGTAATAACAGGCCATCGATAAATGAGATGCTCACGCAGTATCCTAATATTCCGGCTTCGAGACCGATCAAAGTATTATGGAGCGGGCGTGTTTCCTCGGTCGGTAAGCGGGTCCATTGCAGTTTGCGGACTTTCCAGAAAAAGCCCAAAATCAGCCAAGAGCACGGTATGGCGAGAAACAAGCCTCCCTCTGGCAGCACCTGGCCGAACCAGGTGCTGTGTCCAACCTTGGCGTCTGTAAAGGAATAATTAAGTAAGTCTATATTGATCTCTTTAAATTGTGGACGATAACGATAAGGGGCTTTGGCTTTGGCGAAATTGAGCAAACCGACACCGAAGACTGGATGATCTTGGAATATCAGCCGTCCCGCCTGCCAAAGCACCTGACGCGAACCAGCGGAATATTCCTGTTCCAGATCATTGTTATCAATGGTGTTAAGGCGAGCTATATAGTCTTCGGATAATAATGGGACCACGGCCAGCAAAACTGAGAAATAGAGTATTCCTAACCGTACTCTTTTCGGTGAAACCAGCAGTAGATAGAGGCAGCCGGCGGCAAGCCCGAGAAATGCGCCGCGGGAATTAGTGAAAACGATCATGCCAGCAATTAGGACTGTACCGCTCAGTCCAAATATTTTTTGCCACCATTTAACACCGGTAAAAAGTTTATGCACTGCCAGCGGTAGGAATAATGTCCCGAATGCGCCTATCGTGTTAGTCTCGCCAAGGCCGCCTAAACCATCCAGCCGCGGATTGCCGCCAAAATGCTGCTGCCATCCCCAGAGAGCAAGGAGTGTTGCCATGAGCAACAAAATATCAAAGAGTTGGAGGGCTTGTTGCTTTTTCCGCAATACGCCTATGATCAGCCAGCAGACAATCTGCAATCTGTAGAAATCTCCCAGATAGTCCCAGACCCTAGGGTTGTTGGACGGCAGATCTGCCAGCAGTACGGAAGCGGTCATGGCCAGGCAGATCCACAGCGTCAGCCACCATTCCGGAACGGTGAGGGGTTCGCTTTTGCTCTCTTTGCTCATAACAAAGCCGAGCAGTGTAGCAGCCGCGCTCACCTTAAAAAGGATCATACCAGTATCCTGCCCCCAAAATAGGGCATCAGGGCGGATGATGTTAGCGGCGAGATAAACCACCAAGCTCCAGAATGGGCGCCGCAAACCAATTCCGAAAATAATCGGCAGGAAAAGATAGAAGAGGAAGGCTCGCATAGGTCTATCTATCGCACTGATGACCTATACTGGCAAGACCGGACATAAATATTGAGAAACCCATTTTTCAACTTTTCGTCAGTCGCGCCAGCAAGCTATGAATGCCAATCAGCATGGCAAGCCCGAGAAAAAAGACCACCAGCCCGGAAAATTCATGGAGAAATCCCTCAGCCACCCGTGAACCATAGATATTGGCCAGGAAAGCCGTACCGGTCAGGCGGATAATATTGGCGAGAATGGCCACTGGCATCGCGGAAAAAAACAGGACAACTTTGAACCAAGGACGAAAATCGGAAAAAAAAGCTAAAGCGGCGGCCAAGGCGAACATGGTCAAAAGCGAGCGTAGGCCGGAGCAGGCCGCCACCACCTCCAGTGTCGTGTCGGCGAGGTGCAGGATGTTGCCCTCGCGGAAGACGGGGATACCCATGGCGTAGATGATTTTTTCGGTCAGCATGGTGCTGAAGAGCTGCATTGGAAAAGCGATTTGGTTCCAGACGATCGCCGGCAGGGGAATCATGAAAATCAGGTAAAGAATCGGCGAGGTAAGGAGGCACAGGAAAGGCCGTCCACCCAAAAAGGCGGTTAACCCTAAAAGGACGACGAGCAAAGACAATCTTTGGGTGAAAAATTCCGAACCGACCTTGCCGACGACAAGAAACATCAGCCCCACGAGCAACAGTAAAAAACCGCTGTTCATCGGTTTGGCAATGGCCTCGGCGAGCTGACGGCGCCGGGAATAAATCATATAGACGACGATGAAGGGGATGAAATAACCATGCGAATAGTCGGGATCGTCATGCCAATCTTGTGCCAATCTGGCAAGAAAAGGCCAGTACAGGCCAAAGAGCGCCACAATGGTGATTCCAATCAGCGGAGATGGCAGGCGTTGCGAGGAATTGGCGGGTGTCATAAACGGGCACCGGGGAGAAAGTCGTTAAGAACCGGCAGCACCATTTCGGAAAATTGTTGCACCCGCTGTTCTGCCGCTGCTACTTGACCGTTGCTGGCGTACGTCATGACACGGATAAAAGCGCCGTCGCGGCGGCCCATGAAGACAGCGTCTTTGACCAACCAGAATTTTTCCCAATATTCCGAGGCGATAACGCGCCCGCGATTTTGATACCAATACATCACCACCTGCTGGTCAGCGCCGTTTTTTATCAGCATTTCGGCTATTGCCGTTTGCTTGCCGCCGATGTTCAATGGCACCTGGCGGGTGGCGTAGATATTCCAGCCGCCGCCGGGCAGGCAGTTTTTCGGGGAATGATACGAGCCGGTGACGCCGACGGCATTGTAGTAGCCGACATACAGATTAATCCGCTCGCCGGCGCCGTTGATGTAATTGTATTGGATGTAATCATCGACGCCCAGTATTGCCAGTTCCGCCGCTGAAGACTGGAAGGCATCGGACAAGTGGTAATCACCGAGGCGCTGCGGGAAATCGGCGAGGGTATGTCTGATCGGAACGGCTTTGACCTCGGCAGTCACCTGCAGTACATACCATGTGGTGGCGAACAACAGCAGCACCAAGAAAACGCGGCCTTTTTCCATAAGATTCCTCTTTTACCAGTGGAGGAAATCACGCTGCATCGAAAGCACAAGCATGAGCCGCTGCTCGTCGTAGCTGTCTGCCGGCAAATCGCCATTCTGAGTAGTGTATGAATAGTTTAAGCCAAGTGAGTACCAACGTCCAAAGCTGTAAGACAATCCACCGCCCATGGTATATTGTGTGGTGTTGTGGCTGCTGCTGATTCCATTTGCTATGTCTTCGTCGGCGGCGGTGGCCATGAGGTTGAGGGAAAGATTTTCGCTCAGTGCTTGGGTGATGCCGACGCCGGCCCGCCAATATTCGGTCTGGCCGTTATCGTTGCTGTTGCCGGAGAAGTTGCGCATCTCCATGCCATGCGCGACATTGAAGTTGATGTGGCCAGTGGCGCTCCACTGACGGTTATAACCGGCATTCAAAGCATAGCTCCAGGTGTTGCTGGTGTCGCTTTTCTGGTACGTTGGTCCGGCCGAGAGAGAAAAGTTCGATTTTTCACTCATTTCCCAGGTCCAGCCGAGCAGCAGAGTATGAATCTGAGTGTCCGGCTGGCGGCTATCGTCATAGTTGCTTATATCGAGAAAATAGGTCAGACTGAGAGGGTGATGAGGAATGGTCAGGGATTGGAGCGAGGTGCTGAAATGGAATTCATCGACATCCGGAGTGCCGCCTGCGACCGCCGGCTCCGCTTGATCGAAGGTGCCTCTGGCATAACTGGCCGCCGCTGTCAGAGAATACTGCGAGTTCAGACGGTGTTTGATGTTGGTGGAGACAATATGCCTATCGGAATTTTGATTTGATCCAAGCAGGTCGTCATAACGTAACTGGTCGAGTTCATAACCAAGTTTGAAGAAGCTATCCTCCCAGTATTGGTAAGTGGCGTTGACGTTGAAAGTGTTGTTGGTATACTTCTGACGGCCGGGCTGATTGGTTAACTGACTGTTGTTGGCTGATTGCGAGGGTTGCGACCCACCAGCCGTGCCACTTCCTTGCTGACCGCCTGGTGTGGTCGTCGGCGGTTCCGTAGTGAAGCCAGCCCTGTTTATGTTGTTGAGGTCGGTATCCGTCTCCTGATAGCTGTCGGCAACGACAAGGTTCCAGCGGCTGGTTGGCGACCAGTTGGCGTTGATCCTGGCGGTTTGATAGATGTCGCCGTTATTGCCGTCGCCGTAAATCAGACTGGGCGCATAGGTTAGTCCGATGGCGTTTTTCTCGGCGAGACTTTGGATGGTTAAAACCGGGTTGATGATGACGCGGGAATAATTGTTGTCGTTATTGGCTTGCCCAGCGGCTTGAGCATCGTCGTAGTTCTGGCGGTTGATTTCATAGCTGATGCTTCCGCCACCGGACAGAGAGTTTTGCCGGGCCTCCGCCTGCCTGGTCATTGGCGGCGCCATGAGAGTCAAAGCGCACAAAGAGAATAACGCGACTTTCGTTTTCATAAAAAATAGTGTCCTGCAAAAAAGTTACGCCGCCTGAGCGGCCGGAAAGTGCCCGTTCACAAGTAGCGTTTCAGTGGACAATGATAATATCGTCCGCTTTCAGAGTAATATTTCGCTCCAGATTTTTGCCAGAGAGAAAGTCATCATAATCAAATTTCAGAGTGTTTCCCTGAAAGTCTTTAGTCAATTCTTTGCTGTCCTTACGCACCACAGTCACTTTTGAGTTGGCCCATTGGTCGAAGCCGCCGGCCTCGGCAATGGCCTGGACAAGATTGAGGGGATAATTGATCGGATAAACGCCCGGCTTTCCTACTTTGCCCATCACGGTATACCATTGGCTGTTGCTTTTTTGCAGCACCACCGTCACCACCGGGTCGTCATAAACGGTGGCAAAAAGCGCCTTCAGCATATCGGCGAGTTGGGTCAGCGTCAGGCCGGCGGCCTGCACGTCACCGACATGTTTCAAAGAAATGCGGCCATCGAGCCGCACGATCACCCCTTGGTCGCTGTTGGCTTTTGCCTCGCCAGCGACGCCGTCATTGCCGGCGGCCATGTTGCCTTCGCCATAAACGCTGACGCTCAACACGTCACCGTGGCCGATGATATATTCCGATTGATTCGGCACTTGCTGGGCTCCAACTTTTTGCAGGCTATCCTGTTTCAACTGCGGCGAAGCCGTAATGTCTTTTGTCGATTGTGCCGCGAAAGCGCTGGAAGCGCCGGAAACAGCAACCAGGCACAGCATCGCCACAAGCCAATTAGCCAGAGACACGGCCATCCATCTTTTATTCACGGAAGCACCTCGTTAAAGGGGAAGAGAAAGTACCGGTTTTTCTTCATATTTTTTCGATGGGAAATTGGACTGTAACCGGCGATTCCCGAAGCTGAACGTCATTATCTACCAAATATACGCCAAAAATTCTATCAGGAAAGTTAACTTTTAGCAAAATACGGATTTGGGCAAAAGGAAAAATTATGCTTTCGGCGGCAGCGGGCGCCAGGCGATTTTTCGCGTCCGTGCTTCAACCAACTGCTCTGGCGTCAGAGAAAAGATTTCCGTCGCCGCGGTCAATGGCTTGACGCCGGATTCGCCGCTATAGTAGTGGAGGGTGATAAATACGGTTCCCTCGTCCAGCGTGCAAGCGGCAACCAGAGGGCGGATGTCTACCTGCCGCATTTTGCCTTTGTGCTCGCGTTCGATCAGCCAGTTTGCCGAAGCGATGAATTTC
>Ga0209628_10003219_pt1 | contig 11356 bp, 5 predicted proteins | sample TergutCu122P4_FD_187285 | JGI IMG/M metagenome (GOLD analysis project Ga0209628, IMG submission 187285) | Cubitermes ugandensis P4 segment gut microbial communities from Kakamega Forest, Kenya - Cu122 P4 (SPAdes) (version 2) | ecosystem: Host-associated > Arthropoda: Insects > Digestive system >...
GTATCTATTTTGTATCAGTTGTAAATAAATAGTTACCACTATTAAAGTTCCAACCCTCGTATGCAATAATCTCTTACGTTTTGTGACATATTTTGTACGTTATGTTTATACATTTACCATTACAGTGGTGTATGAGGTGAAGCACAGGCAGCCCAGTAATACAAGGAAATAACCAGCCAAAAGTGGGCTGAATGCCTCTTCTATTGCACGGACAAACCTGTGAATGAAAAGTAACTGAACATCAGATTGACGCAGTAAATGATGCTTCAGTTGATAGGCGAAATATAAAAAGTAATGTCACTACTACTACTACTACTATACAGTGACAATTTTTTGTGTTATGATGCACAAACCGCATATTTGTTGAATATAAAATTACGTACCACAATATACACGTATAGTCATCTTACGTTCATATGTTTCAATATATTTTGAACAATTGATGCCAAGACAATTATCTCCCACGTGGAATGGAAAATATTTCGTAACCGAAACATACCTGGTGCTACCCAAAAATTCGGCGAATTTAAACAGGGCGCCAAAACCGGTTGTCTTATGCCCTTCCGCCGCTAGATGTGGCTAGCAGTATGCTTTGTGAATCTGTGTGCCAACAGTTGTGAAGCTGAGAGGATGTGTTATTAAGTTCAGTGCGTTTTTGTGAGGTTATATTTTAGTGATCCGGCAATTTTCTTTTTACAAATTATATGACCGATTTTAAGGAGCAAAGAATCTGCAACACACTTTGTTCCAATCTTAAAAAAAAAACTGCTGCAGAAACCCACCGAATGCTACAGGAAGCCTTCGGAGATAATGCCATGAGACAAAGCAAAACTATTTTATGGTACAAACGCTTCAAGGACGGATGACGTTCTGTCGACGACGATGAGCGTTCTGGACGACCGTCGACAAGCACAACACCGGAAAATATAGCAAAGGTTCGCGAGGCTATCCTTGCAGATCGCAGGCAAACTATCCACGATGTTTTTGAGGTAGTAGGACTGTCATACGGGACCGTTCAACGCATTTTGACGGGCAATTTGAACACGAGACGCATTTCTGCGAGATTTGTGCCAAGAATGCTGAGCGACGTCCAGAAGGCCCTTCGCGTTTCTGTCTGCAGGGAAAGCAAACAGCAAGCCAGAGACGACCCCAACTTCATCTTCAGTATCATAACCGGTGATGAAACATGGGTGTATGGCTATGACTGTGAGACTAAGCAGCAGTCGTCGCAGTGGAATTCGCCAAATTCACCGCGGCCGAAAAAAGCGCATAAGTTCGCAGCAATGTCAAGTCCATGTTGATAATTTTTTTCGACATCCAAGGCACTGTCCACAAGGAATTCGCACCGTCTGGTCAAACCGTCAATGGAAAGTTTTACTGTGAGGTTTTGAAGCGGCTGAGGGAGGATATTCGGCACAAACATCCAGACAAGTGGAAGAAAAACAATTGGTTTCTCCACCATGACAAAGCGCCCGCTCACACATCACTCGTTGTTTGACAGTTTCTGACTTCCAAAAACATTACAGTGATTCTCCACCCCCCCTATTCGCCTGACCTCACCCTCTGCGACTCTTTTCTATTCCCCAAGATGAAATTACGGCTGAAAGGGCGTCGTTTTGACACGACTGAGGAGATCCACGCAGAATCGCAAGAGGTCATCGACGCACTCACATTTGAGAACTTCCAGGGATGCATAAAATCATGGGGAAAACGCTGGGATCGCTGTATACATGCCAAAGGGGACTACTTAGAATGATACGGTGGAAACTAGGAGTTACAGTAAGAAATTCTTTTTGTGGTCAAATTCCCCGACTTTTTGGGTAGCCCCACGTACACACTTCGTGCCTTTGAAGCTACTTCCAAAATAAATTTCTTTTACTGTAAGTTACATCGCTAAGTCACATACTGTCCCTATAATCCCAAGGTGAGTGTATCATGTGCTATTATATTCACATCCCCAGCTCGTCTTCATGATCTTGTATTTAGATACAAGATACTTTTAATATATGTGGATCCTATCTCCAATCAACAACGACTATACTGAATGGACATAAGCAGAGAAGCTTAAACACAGCTCCTTTATGGCACAGACATAGTAAACCTAAATTAATGGGCCATAAAGAAATTGAAGGAACGTGTACTCATTGATCATCTGATGATGAGTTATGCAGTTGTTCAGTTGTTTCTGCATGTGATTGAACACTTCCTGAGAAGTGCTGACATTTTCGTTTGCGTCCTTCTGGCCTGACTCAGCCTGTCTTATACACAACAGTGTCGCTCTGAGCTTCTCCAACTGACTGCAGGCGATGCACACCGCAGTAACGTATACGGCAGGCAGACTATAAAAGATGCAAATCCATGGGAGTGACGAAACACCCTAGAAAACGGAACGATGCAAAGTAATGAGTGCACAGTTAGAAATTAGGAACCGAAACGCTTATCGATAAGAAAATGTACAGTATATTGTTCGAGCCTACTCAAATGGAGTTCTGTACTATTGATGTAAAATATCACAATTATATTAAAAACTGATAATGAACGATAAATTAAATCATCAGTTATTTCATGACGTATATTTTTGAAATATTACTATAATACAAGCTTTCAGTATGCCCAAGTAGGAAACAACTACACTAGAGACTTTTTCAAATTACCAACTTAATGAACAATTCCTTTATTTTTTAACAATATGTATGTTACACTACGCTCCTCAACATGTTTCGAGCAGCACGCTGCTCGAAACATGTTGAGGAGCGTAGTGTAACATACATATTGTTAAAAAATAAAAGAATTGTGCATTAAGTTGGTAATTTGAAAAATTCAATACTATGATGCACGGACAGAAAAACATCAAACTACACTAGAGTGTAGGTGCTTATACCAATAGAAAGTATTTCACTCTAGAACACTACATGGCACTTAGTTTCAGGCTGAGTGTCTCCTGTTACCGCCATTAATTCGTAAGTCGGAATATTTACACTCGATACAACAGAGAGGCGGCTTTCATCATAGGTACCAATGAATAATAATCATGATCATCATTGCTTACGTACTAAAATTATATAAAAGGAATACAATAAAACTATGTCTATTCTCTCTCAAAGCTGAACTTCATTTCTTAATGCTGCACTTACTTAATAGAGCAGCGTTTATTTTACAAAAACTTTCTTCATGTTTAGTATTTACAATGTTCACAAAGCTGTGCCAAAATCCCTGTTTTTACTTCTACATCGCACTTAATTATTCAGTTTCTACAAATCCTTTTTAAAAGTGCACGTAATTACGATAGCCATTATTATCGACTTTACGTACGAGTATTTCCTTGTCCGGTAATTCTCATTTGCCAGCATGTGATTGCACAATCTATGTACATAAAAGTTGCCTTTTATCTCACTAGCTCGGCCTACTACGGAATGTAAAGTCTCTTAGTATTCTAACCGCGTTATTACAAGGGTCTAGTGGAGTTTTCACGAGGTGACCGTCAGTAAACCATCTAGCGATAGGCGTTGGACAGGGGCTGTGTCAGTAATTGAATGAATTATTGTAAAAAGGTTTTCTTTGTCATACTAATGGGTTGCAGGAACTAATTTCAGTGCAGATACTAATTTTAAGCACTCAATTTGCAAAAGAAATTTATCGCAATTTATGAAAATTTTATATATCTGCATTAGGGTGTCGTGTGTAGATGTTATAGTTATGGTGCAGTTTACAGTTCCGCGTCCTTATGTAATATTAAGCGTAATTTTTTATAAATTGTAAGAACACTATATTTATAATTAGTAATATTGTGACAAATACTTAATCTTTAAACATTCTCTGTTTCTATCGTTTACGGAGCTTCTTGTAGCGACAAACAATGTACAGAATTAAACGCAGGTGTTGAAGAAAACTAAATTTTAGATGTGCGTTCAGCAACTGAGCCGCCATTTTATAAATTCGCAGATACAAAAGCTCTATCGAAATAACGTAATTCTGCCTTTTTTCTTAATGAATAAACGAATGTGGATGCGCCCCGCCTCCACAATTTACAGAATGGCACTCAGTTCTCTAATAATAACTCATTTAATGAGACAGGCAGCAGTTATACTGCAGTACACTTAACACAAGAGATGTATGCTTCCCATAACAAATGTAAATAATTCTATACGCCAAATTTAAAGATATACTCTACCAAATACATTTCATATACATTTTTTTTGCTTATAGTGGAATCCGCTTACGGCATACCTTCAGAATAACAGGATAATAACCTGTAAGACTTTGTGTAAGAAGGTGTTTTGCTGAAAAGCCAGCAAATTGGAACCCCAAGAGTAGCGGGACTGTGGAAGTTCCAGAGATGGAATGTAGAATACAGCAGCTTAAAACAGGCTGCGAAAGAGCAAACTCTCTTCTACTTCACTAACCCTAATCAAACCTCTAAAATTTTACGTTGTATCGAATTAAAATTGTGAACACATCTCTAATCTAATGTCTTTATAAATAAATGTATTGAATTTTCAGGATGTAAAACCATATGCAGTCAGCTGACCGATTAATATTTCCCGCCTTGTAACCATATCCTTACTTATCGGAGTTGCTAATATAAAACTGATGCAATCTAATGTCATAGCCAGACCATCGTATTTGCACATTTTACCGCACTTTGAAATGTAACTTTTCATTGTGACCGCATCATATGAAGCATAGAGCAGTATGCCACTTGCTGATGGACACTTTACCTGCGCTAAGTTGATAATCTCGAAAGCGGGACTCTTCTTCTGATCGAAAGGATAGCCTGTTCCAAACACGAAAGACGGATCGTCACTTGTTAAGACGCGTGCTGTACTCTGAGCGACGTGAAATGAAATGGCAGAAATTGTAATCCTACTTGTGAATTTCTGGATAAGAGGGATCCATGCGGCCATTGTCAGGGATCCAGTGACAGGGTCTGTTGTGGGCAGATCCTCCCAGATGAATGCATCCGTGAGCCGCAACATCCGCACCGTAGCATCCCTTCGGAACCTGCAACAAAGTACACGTCAGAAGACGTTTCACTGGAATCACAGTTAAATGCTTAATCTACTGTAACCCTATTTTCATTAATACACAGCGTCTCATTAGATAATAACATACACATCTTTCAAACGATTTTTAATCAGTGCAACGCAATTCAAAGACGAAAATTTAACACTTCAAAAATACGCTATATATCATACACTACGAATTCCTTGAATATTTCAAAGGCCACAATGAAGTAAATATTGCATTATCATTAAAAATAAATTACAAACTTGCATTACCTGAGGTACAGCTGTGTACAAAGTGAACCAAACAACAAAGTAAACAGCATGGATACATCGATTATGTGATCCCTATTCTCCCGATTGTAGTACATATCCAGAAACATGGCAAAGAGAGTGATGAACGTACATACATGATATAACGAGCTTAACACACGATAAAGATTTGATATGGTGGAGTTAAATAAGGGGATACCGGCTATATAGAAGCAATAATTATAAAAACGAAATCTGCTTTCAGCACGAGAATTCTTTTCCATTCTCATGCAAATAAATGTAACGTTCCTGAGGGAATATTGATAATTGTACGGAGAAAACAAGTATTAGCTTCCTGTTCTGTTGAAGCGGTGAGTATTACTGATACCGTCCGCTTGTCAGCCGGTGCTCGCAAGGTAGAATTTGGTCTATATTTTTAATAGCAGTGCCGTATTAGAAACTTTTTTAAAGCAACAACAGTTTCTACCACATGTTATGCATTATAAATTACTAAATTTACTTTCTAATTTACCGAAAAAATATGGGACTTTCGTGATTATATTAAGTTTGTCTATATTTTCCGTGGGCTTTAAAAGTCGAAGAATTCAAAGTGTTCTGTAGCGCTACAATTAATCAATATGTGATGATAAGTAAAAACTTTTCCCGGCGACTTTTTAACTTCCACATAATTCTGTAAGGCAGACCACAACAAGCCTTTACAGTGTACAGGATTATTTTACACAAGATGAAGGCAATTAATTTTTTATATTCATTTCCTTACTGATATTTTAAGAACTTGCTAGGGGATACGCTTCAGCATCAGAACGCTTCTGGTGTATAAAGGTATTTGAAATTAAGATGTCGCATCAAACTATGTTATTGTACGTATTATATTACGTCATTTTAACATAAATAAACCAGACAGAAACTAAATAATGATGATGATGATAATGATAATTATAATAACAATAGAGTTTCCTTAGAACATTCCGTCTTCCTATCAATCATTTTTGGCCAAGATGTTTTAATAAGCATCAATATGGACGTTAATTTGGGTCAATGAGAAGTCATTAAATATTATTATTATTATTACATGAATATACTACGATATACAATAATTTTTTTTAACAGATGAAGGTGAGTGTTCAGCTGCAGGCTGCGGTCGAATTACCCACAGAGACAGTTCCGATACCCATAGACTAGAAGGTTCGATCGAACTCAGAACCGTCTGGACACTTTGGAGGGAAGAAAAACTCTTATGCTGTCGGGCATCGAACTAAAATTCTTTGGTCCCTTAGCTCGTGTCACTATAACTGCTGCACTGTTATTTACTTTCTAAACCTGATTTAATATCAATGAGTTAAAAATTTAGAGTTCAGTCAAAATATTTGCTGTATTTTGGTCATCACATTTATTGCATTTTTTCATTGTTAGAATTTTAAATTTTGATCCGGTACATTAAATGTTATTTTTCCACTATAAATTATTTCAATGTTTTATAAAACAGGCTATGTTGTCCAAACTTGGGTATGTTTCCGTCGCCTGGAAACCCATTACATTGAAGCATTCGCCTAAATTTCAAGAAATTTTATTATAAATTGAAGGCTTGTGTCACAGCATATAACTTTATGATTGACAGGACAGTATGTTCTGCCATTGTAGTCAAAGCGAATTATTTATTACTATATTACAGGCGACGGCATCCCGACAGGCAAATAATAAAATTAGTTGTTCATCACTTCTGGATTCTCTTTGTCATATTCACATATAACAGAAATCATAGGTACATAAATCGTATAATTCCATGGAGACTAAAATTAAGTTACTAAAGTTTCTACAATGATTTTATTCGTACCACAGACAGAACACAACGTTTTCTTGCTTAGTAATTCACATAAACTCTGGCACACTTAGGGTCCTACTTGCATAAGTTCTTCCCCTTTTTAATGGTATAAAAACAACAAAACCTACGTATCAAGAGAAACGTGAATTTTAAAACTATTTTTTTCGTCTACATATATTGTCGTGACGAGTATTGATAATGAAGTTTATCGGTTACAACAAAAAAATAAAAGCTGAAAAGTAACTTTTATCAAATTATATATAAATGGCTCAGAGTATAAAATTATTTTAACTACACAAATCGCCTTCAGTAAGGAGCTTTAAAACAGGTTCCATAGTAATGTGTATTAACCGAGACATACAGATGTCTCATCTTGAGGTGGTGATTGATTGAATATAAGTGTGGCATTCCCTTGTACTTCGAAGCTTGATCTTAATATGAAATATCATTCAGATCTCTCACAGAAAGTATCACGTATTTGAAGGGCAGTTTGACGTCACCACATCAGACACCTCACTGTCTCGCTTCGCCTAATAATGTTGTAGCCTTTGAAGTACAGCACACACCAAAGAAAGATCTTTCGTTATATTACAGAAGCATAACTTGTTTTTTATGCTTTGGTTTTGAATAGAATAGAATAGAATAGAAGAGAAGAGAAGAGAAGAGAAGAGAAGAGAAGAGAAGAGAAGAGAAGAGAAGAGAAGAGAAGAGAAGAGAAGAGAGTAGTAAATGACTTCGAATCCTTAAACTGATGTCCAGTTCATGGGAGCCCTGTTCCTTCACTAAGGTTCCAGATGGCCCCTAGACTTACGTAGATTTGTAAATTCCTCAGTGTCCAAGAAAAGGAATCCAAATATGTATGTCTGAGTGTCGCTAAGGCTTGACACTCACACAAAACGTAAGCTGAGAATTCTTCCTCTGCCCTACACCTCGAACATAAGGGACTGTCGATCAGCCCCATCACATAGAGCTGTCTTCTCAGACTCTTATGTCCAGCAAGGAGGCTGGTAACAACCCTGGATTGTATCCTGTCATAGGGCAGTAGCGTAGTCCAGTACACATATTGGCCGAGACCCCCCTTGCTAAGTGCCTTATGTTCCCTTATCGAGCCTTATACAATCACTGCTCCGTTTCCAGAGCCTTCCTTGACATGTCTTGCCTAGCTTGCAGAGTTCCCAGTAAAGGAACATTCCGTCCAATTTCGGAGCCCCAGTGAACAAGATCTCCAGATAAAAAAGAATCTCACTTTTCTCTCTTAAGCTGCTTCCAAATTAGAACAAAGTGCAAGCACGAGGAGAGGTAATTGTTAGACTTCGACCAGATCAGGTGCTCGGTTTGACCTTATTCCACTTTAATGTGAACATTTTTTTTGTGACACGACTGCACATTCTGAACAAAATAGGTGATCGTAATTGCACTGTAGTCTTTGAAATATTTTTTTTCTACGCATGTTATCGCTCCTGCACATTGCACTAGAAATATTCCATTAATTTTGACGTGTAAGACGGGTGAGACGGGTGACTAAAGGAATCATTCATTATTATTATTATTAGTATTTAGCCCTTGGGCCAGTTTGGGCAGGAACCAGAGCCCAGTCATATTGACTAATAAATGTTGAGGCTTCGAACCATAGTTTAATTTACAGCGGGGGTGTTTTTGATATCAGCTCGTTGTTTTGGACAAAAACAACGGTCAGCATTTCCATTTTCGAATTGGGCTTCCAAAGATGGCAACGAATGCTGCAGATTCCGGCAGCTGGTCCAGTTTATCATAATAGAGAACGCGATGCAATACGGAATTTTACTGTGGTGCAACTCTCTCTTCTAATCGAAATATACTCTGGTGCGAAATTTGTGGAAATCGAAACTTTATGTCTTATAGGTGCCAGACACTCGGCACTGTACGTCACCGTAGTCGCAGAAAACAAGAAAACCATTTCCTCTTTGTGAAATCGCTACTTATGCTTTCTAATTAGAAATGGTCACTGAGAGAACTGGTTAATTTAAAGTTAGTCAGATACAAACCTACTCCTATTTTAATTAGCTTCCCAATTCAACTACGGTGGTTTCACCATTTCGAAATTTAAATTCGTGAACGCACAGCAGAGCGTCGATACAGCGATGCCTGAGTGAGAGCAAGAGGAATTACGTCGGCACTTGTATACAGAGTAGTTCGGTTTCAACGCTAGTGTAGATTTTGTTGCTGTTTCCGCGGCTTGATGCAATGTAATAAAATCTATGATTAATTTAAGTCGTCGGCAATAAAGTAACTAATATTTTTTCATGCAAAACCGAATGATGAATCCACCTCGACCTGTGCGGAGAAGTACGAATTGCTTTGATACTGAGGCACAGAAATTAGAAATTTCTAGTGCCGAGTATGCTTTGTGACACACGTGACGTAGGCGATACTACAAATATTGAAAGTACAGACAATCTGCTGCGTCTGTTGCCTACCAACCAGACACTCGGCTATACAATGTGACTTTCCAGAGACTGTTTACATATATATCAGAAGTCATCGAGCAGAATGATTTATTGGAGGCCTCATAACCTCCCGTAAATATTCCATCAACATAATTCGCTTGCACGCATCGAGCAATCGTCATCTATATTCTTTATGGCATACCCTTAAGATGGAGACAGTAATTAGTTCCAAACGCTGCCACCTGTGTACTGATGTACATGGCATCAAACCCCAAAATACCTGAATCATCTTTAATAGCATTTATAAGTTGCGAGAATATTCTGCTCTCAGAGGTGTGGGTAAAAGCAAATTATCTGCTCTTAAATTCCTGCCGTTCAGCGCTTCATATATGGAACTAGCCTTTTCCTCTTATAATCGCGGGTTACATTTACCGACAGTTACATCATCAAGCCCCCCACTAGATCCATGAAATAACGAGGTTACACATATTGGTATTTATTTCTCACTCCCTGATCGCAAGTTATGTTTAATATATATCTCTTTAACGTCACTGTGCGGCGTCAGATTCGGAATGAACGAAATCAGTTAGAACAGATAATTTTTTTAACTTTCTGTGCAAGATGATTCTTTCTTTTGTCTCTAAAATCCACAGCTTGCTACAGGAGTTCGACTGTTTGGTGGGTAATCATAGACAATGAAAATATGAAAACAAGTGTTTGCTGTAGAGGGGTGTGGGTGTTTATACTTGAACGATGCACACCGGCCCAATGCTCCGGCTGACGCTCTGCCAGTGTTGCGTTGTACGCCACTTGTCGGGGAGGTTTAACGGTCGATGACGGGAGCTAGACTAAAGGTCACAGAGATAATAACCTTTAGAAAGTCTAATAGACCTGAGGCCCACCCAGCCTCCTGTACAATGGGTACCGGGTCTTTCCCGGGGGTAAGGTGCTGCCGGTGCGTGACGCTGACCCGTCACCCCCTTCTAGTGCAGAGGTCTAAGGGCCTTCGTGGCCTGTGGAAGGGTGAAACCTACCTAGAAAGTCTAATAGAAAGTCATCCGACCGGGGTTTATCGGTCAAGTAGAGAAAAACACCTAATATTTATTCTAGGATCAGCTGGTGATGTGATACGTCTTCATTCAACACTTTCTGCATGACACTGAACATATCCTTTTGTTCCTCTTCAGCACTCGGGTGCTGTAGCAATGTTCGGTGCTTCTGCCTGATTTAAAAAGCCTCGTTCTGGGTTTCTTCACCTGACTGCAGGCGATAAACACGACTGCCGCAAACGGCAGGCAGACCGTAAAAGAAGCAAATTACGGAACAGTAGCAACACCCTACAAAATGTCAAATATAACAAGTGCACAGCCTGAAACATGGACGCCTAAGGATGTGAGAATGTATTTCGAATTGTGCAACTGGAAAGGAATCCACTAACGTTAACATAAAATCAGTATTTCTACTATTTTCTAAAAGTAATTGTTTTATGAGAAATGTTCCTCTTAAATATTCGAAATTATATACGAGTAGTTAATTAAGTGTGAACTGATCCGACATTTTGTGCTTGGCATTCAAATAAATGCAGGAATAACCTCTGGCGTAATGACAGAAGAGGAAATAAATTCAACAAATATATAAGGTATAGGTAAAGCTCAACCTAGAACAGGCCACGAAATCCCAGGAGGGGAGTAGATATATAGCTTTATTCTTTCTTTAACCTCGGCGCTACATGGGGTGGGTGGTCAAAGCCACGCCCCGGCCGTTTTACCCCTGGGCAAGAATCGGCCCCAGGGCCGTTCTGGATATGCGCGGATAATTTCGCCCCCCCCCCC
>Ga0209628_10003220_pt1 | contig 11354 bp, 10 predicted proteins | sample TergutCu122P4_FD_187285 | JGI IMG/M metagenome (GOLD analysis project Ga0209628, IMG submission 187285) | Cubitermes ugandensis P4 segment gut microbial communities from Kakamega Forest, Kenya - Cu122 P4 (SPAdes) (version 2) | ecosystem: Host-associated > Arthropoda: Insects > Digestive system...
GGTTCCAGTTGCCACCCGGGACGGTTCCAGTTGCCACCCGGGACGGTTCCAGGTGGCAACCATGGACGCCCCGTTGCCGCAAGACGTTCAGGATGACAGGTTCGTGCTGGTGGCGCGGTACGTACCGTCGATCTGCTCCCATAACCGAACTGGTAGCCCGGTTGGCCCTGCGGTACGGGCGGCGCAAAGTCGGGCCGGGTGGGTGTGGCTGTTGTTGCATTGACATGGTTGTCCCCTTTCCGTGTGAGGTAGGTTGTGCGCTTCCAGCGCGTCACGCATGTATCAGGTTCATCCTGGTGACCAGGTACTGCTGATCAAATTGTTCCCATGACAATGTCACCTTGATGGTGTCGCCAGGACATGTCAGCAGACCCTTGTCCTCCTTGGCCTGGTTGCCGTCCTTGCTGGTGCCGGTGGTGTGGGTGTCCCATGCGATGGTGCAGGACGACTTCACGCCAACATTGCCCATCGCAGTGGCGAATTCTTCCTTGGTCTGGGCTTTCTGCTTGTCAGAGCTCATCATCGCGTACGCTGTGTCGTACTTCCCCGCAATCAGGTAGCCCATGAACTTGTCGGAATCGGCGTAATCCCCGGAAGGGCCCTTGGATGGCGGCTGTGACGATTGTGTCTGTGACGGCTGGCCCACAATTGTGATGTTCACGCCGTCCAGCAGGTACTTGTTGGTGTATTTGGCCCAATCGAGCTTCACGTCGAAGGCCTGGCCGGTGCACTGCAGCGTACCTGTATCCACTTTGCCTTGTTTCCCGCTTGAGAACTTTCCTTTCTCGTGCTTGGTCCATTGCATGTGACAGGTGGTGTCCAGGTGCAGGCCGGCGATGGAGGATGTGAAGTTTTCTTGCGTACGTTTGGCCTGCATGTCCGGGCTGTACATTGCGTACGCGGAGGCGGTGTCGCCGCTGATCAAATGGTTGATGAACGTGTCGGATTCCAAGTGGCCGCTGTCGTTGTTCTGGGAGTAGAAGTACCAGCCGCCGCCGGCCAGCGCGACCAGCGCGACCACCGCAATGATGATGGTTGTATTGTTTCTTTTCATAACTGGAGGCCCCGGGTATGGAGGTGGGTAGCCTGGTTGGCCCCCCTGTGCGGATGGCATCTGGTATCCGGGCGCCGGCCCGAATGGGTGTGGTTGCTGTTGCATTGACATGGTTGTCCCCTTGTTCCGTGTGAGGCAGGTTGCGCCCCGTACGGATAACTCCGCGGGCGGCGGCGAAAGGTAACAACCTTCTTGTCCAGCTGGGATCCGGCCGGGATTCAGAGGGGTTCGCGCCGGCGGCGGTAGTGACGGCCGGCGGTCCAGGTGATGCCGACTGAAGCCGCAATGACACATGCCATGGCGAGCATATCCGTACCGCTTAGACGCTCACCCAGGATGATAAGCGCAAACAGGGCGCCGGCGGCCGGCTCCAGGGACATCAGGATCGAGAAGATGCGTTGTTCCAGCCGGCGCAGGGCGTTCATTTCCAACAGGCTCGGGATCGCGGAGCTCAGCAGCCCCACGCCGAAACCGGCTGCCCAGACCCACGGTTGGGCGAGGGGCTGGCGGTCAAGAAACAGTACGGGGATCAACAACGCCAAACTGCCGATGATGTACGCCCCGGCCACCGGTTGCGCGCCCCGCCACCGCCGTCCCGCGTGCGGCACGATCAGGATGTAGCCGCCCCAGCAGGCCGCGGCCGCCAGTGCCCACGCGACGCCGACGACCGTCAGGGAGCCCGGTGACCAGCCGAGAAGCGCCACGCCGCACGCCGCCAACAAGGCCCAGACCACGTCGCCCCACCCCCGGCTCTTCGCGATGGCCACCGCGAGCGGCCCCAGGAATTCGATCGTCACCGCCAGGCCGATCGGGATGCGCGCGATGGCCTGGTAATAGGTCACGTTCATTGTGATCAGCGTACCGGCGTAGGCGAACAGGACCAGCCAGTCCGTACGGGTGTGCCCCCGCCAACTCGGCCGCGCCACGATGCCGAGCAGAATCGCCGCCGCCGTGATCCGCAGCCAAACCAGCGCCAGCGGGCCGGCCGCAGAAAACAGGTCTTTCGCGAAAGACGACCCGATCTGCACGGATACGATGGCCCCGCCGGTCATCAGGAGGGCTTTGCGCATGGGTGCAGAATAGCGTACGCCCGCGGAGGAACCGTACTGCACGCTCAGCACCCCCGTAGACATGTGACAGGGGTATGTGACAGGGGGACGGTACGATTTGTGACAGGGGGACGGTACGATTCTGGCACACTGGCCCGGAAACGTGACAAAAAAGGACCGTCCCCTTGACACGCCCTTGAAAAAGGACCGTCCCCTTGACACGGGCCCGGCGCAAGGACGCGTCATGACGAGAAACGACCAACCTTGCGACGGTCCGCTCCCCGTACCCCCTATCCTGGACACATGATTCCTCTGGTACTGACCTGGCCGGGTACCTTCCTGACCATCCTCATCACCCTCGTGGTCGCGGTGGTCGCACACATCATTGTCCTGTTCGCCATCCGCCGCGTGACTGCCCGGGTGAGCAAGATCGCCGGGCGGGGCGACACTGCGCCGGATCCGCCGGGAGGTACGGGGGGCGCTCCCCGTACCGTTGCCCGCGTCACCGCCCTCGGACGACTGCTGAAATCGGTTTGGACCATTGTTCTGGTCGTGGTGGTGCTGCTGATCGTCTTGTCGGCCGTCGAAATCCCGATCGCCCCGCTGCTCGCGTCCGCGGGGATCGGCGGCGTCATGCTGGCCTTCGGGGCGCAGTCTCTGATCAAAGACTACTTGTCCGGGATTTCGATGATCGTCGAGGACCAGTACGGCGTCGGCGACCAGATCAAGGTCGGCGACATCACCGGTACGGTCGAGGACATCACGTTACGCATCACGAAGTTGCGGGACGTGAACGGCATGATCTGGTACGTCCGCAACGGCGAAATCCTCAAAGTCGGCAACATCTCGCAGGGTTACTCGACGGGCCTGATCGACGTACCTGTGGCGTACGACGCGGACGTCGCCCAGGTCACCGAAATCCTGAACGGGGTCGTCGCCGAGGTGTCGGCCGAGCCGTCGGTGGCCGCGAAACTGCTCGAACCTCCGCGGTTACTGGGCGTGGAATCGATAACCGGTACGACCCTGACAATGCGCATTCTCATCAAGACCCCGCCAAACCAGCACATGCCCCTGTCCCGCGAAATCCGCGAGCGGGCGATCGCGGCGCTGACCGCGGCCGGGGTACCGGCGCCGTTGGTGGGCCCGTTTGCGGCCGGAACGTAAGACAAAACCCTTTCAGCTAGCTGTCCCCTTTGGCTCCGTTACCGAACCCCCTCCCTGAAGGGCCCCCTCCCCTTTGGCTCCCAATCTGGCAGCAGGATTCTTCGTAGTTCGGCTGCCGTGTCGCATATCGCCGTTGGGGCCGCCTCTTCCAGGGCCTTCTTCGTACCCGCGCCCCACGTCACCGCTACCGCGGACATTTCCGCGTGCTTCGCCGCCTGTACGTCCACCACCGCGTCGCCCACGTACACACACTCCGCGGGCCGGCCGCCCAACTCCTTCAGCGCCGCCAGGAGCGGCTTGGGGCTGGGTTTGCACTCGTCCACGTCGTCGTGCGCGATTAACAGCGGTACGAGATCCGTGAGCCCCGCGACATCCAGGGACCGCTGCGCCGACGGGCGGCGCTTGGAGGTGACGGCCCCCATCCGTACCCCGGCTGCACCCAAATCAACCACCAACTCGCGCATTCCCGGGTAACCCGACTGCCGCTCGTCGGCGTGCGCGTGGTTCCATTCCCGGTACGCCGCCACCAGCTCATCCGCGTGATCCGGGAAGTCGCGGCGCATGGATTCGTACAGGGACTGCCCGATCCAGGTCTTGATCTCGGCTTCGTCCCAGGGATGCCCCAGGACCGTGCGAAATGCGTACTGATAAGACTCGACGATCAGCCCGATGGAGTCGACCAGCGTACCGTCGACGTCCAGCAGAACCACCGGCCAACGCGGGCCGGCAGGTATCACGGGCGATCCGGCACGCCGGATGACTGCCCGAAGTTCGGCTGCGAGTAGTCACCGGGAGGGCCCGGCGGGGGAGCGAACGGCGCTGACATTTGAGTTGGCATCTGGTTGGGCATCTGGGTCGGCGGCGCGGCGAACGGCTGGGAGGTCTGGGACGGCAGGGCGGGAGCGCCGCCACCGAAGTCGACGACCGGATTCTGGCGCACGCCCGGGTCCTGGATCTGGAAGTACGTCGCCTTGGTGAAGTGCCCGATCCCCGCCAGCAGACTGTTCGGGAAAGACTCAATGGCCGTGTTGTAGTTGCCGACGTTGGCGTTGTAATACTTCCGCGCGTTCGCGATGCGCGACTCGATTTCGCTGAGCTCGTTCTGGAGCTGTACGAAACCGGCGTTGGCCTTCAGATCCGGGTACGCCTCGACGGTCAGCGACACCAGGTTGCGCAGCTGCGCCCCGAGTTGGTCCTCGACCTGGGCCCGCTGGGACGGATCGGCCTTGGCGCCGGCGAGTGCGGCAGCCTGGTTGCGCAACCCGACCACGGCCTCCAAGGTGGATTGCTCGTAGTTCGTGGCGCCTTTGATGGTGTTGACAAGGTTGGGGATCAGATCGTACCGCCGGTTCAACTCGACATCGATCTGGTTCCAGGACTGCTCGACCAGGTTACGCCCGGCGACCATCTTGTTGTACGCGGATATGCCCCACAGGACGACCACCACGATGATGGCCACGAGAACAATCAGAACAACGGACATGAGTTAGCTCCTTGAATGACGAGACACTGCCCCAAGTCTAGCGCGATAGGCGGCGATAGTGGGTTAGCGGACAAGTGGGACGGTTCCAGTTCGCGGACGAAAGGAACCGTTCCAGTTCGGGAGCCAAAGGGGACTGTTCGGTAAGTGAGCCATTGGGGACAGGTCACTGCGGGGTTATGTAAGACAAACCCCGGTACGCAGATGCCACCTCTTGGTCCTGGTCGGGAACGCCGCCATGATCTTGGTAGGCTATCTTGTATGAAACAATCGCCAACTCTCAAGGTCTCAATTGGCCTGTCCGTGCTCGCGGCTATCGGCCTGACGCTGGCCGGTTGTACGTCGCCCGCCCCGGTGCAGCCGACACCAACCGTACCTTCCGCACCCGCCACACAGCCCAGCCAGCCGGTTCAGGCCACCGATCCGAACCAGCCCATACAGCCGACCCAGCCCAAGCCGACCCAGCCGGCCACCCAGCCCAAGCCGACCCAGCCCAAAACGTCTCAGGCCATGGACCTGGCCGCCATCAACACCGGCGACACAACCAGCATTGCCGGTCTGTGGAAGAACGCGGGCGGCTCCACGCTGAACGTCACAGGGCAGTACGTCGACGGTTACCTGCCTCAACAACAAGGGCCAACGACCGGTTCGTACGCCAAGTGGGGCCAGGGAACCCTGGCCAAGGGCGTACTAATTGTGTGGTACGAAAACTACAGCGGCGCCGGCACCGGGGCCCTCATCTTCGTACCCAAAGGTATCTTCCTGCCCGACGCCAACCTGCAGCCCGGCGTGGCAACCATGGACTCGTCCGACGAAACCAGGGACCGCATCTTCATCGCGTCAGGCGCCGGCCCCTGGGTCAGCTTCCCGGACCAGGAGGCCTTTTACCTTGTGACGTAGTAGGGGTACGGCTGGCGCCTACGTCGGGATGTTGCGCCTCCGGAAGCCGATGAGGCCGACCACCGTACAGGCCACAGTTATCGCGCTGATCACCAGTACCGGTCTCCAGTCCATCTCCACCGCCGGGATCTTCGGTATCGCGTTGAACGGCATGAGATCCAACACCCATTGCGGGATGTTCAAGGCCATGCCGATGATCATGAACACCCACAGCGAACCGACGACGATCCACGTCACCGTCACGGCGAACCGGGGCCACCAGCCGAATCCCAGTACGAAGATCGAGGCCAGCAACAAACAAGACGGCAAGTACACCAGCATGGCCCCGACACCGACGCCCACCTTGGACGAATCGGACACCAGACTCGCGTACGAAGACCCCATGATCAGCCCCACGACAACCAGGAATACCACGGCAGTGACGGCGGTGACAGCCAGACGCTGCAGCGCCCACGACACGCGCCCGATGCCGCCGGCGACCTGTGACTCCAGTACGCCGTGCGCCTCATCCGTACGCAAAGTCGTCGAAGACTGAGCCGCGAACACGCCCACCGCCAAAGCCATCAGCGGTATCAGCAGGCCACCCAGGGTCGCGTCGAGCCCGGCGCCCACGCCGGCCAGCCCAGGCATGTTGGTGGCCCCGGCCAGCAGTTCCTGCATGGCCTTCATGACCGACCCGAGAAGCCCGCCGAAGACGATCAGCCCGACCGCCCAGCCGATGATCGATCCCCGCTGCAGCCGCAGTCCGAGACCCCAGACTTGCCTTGTCAGACCGGATGCGTGATCGGCTCCCGTACGTGCCCGCGCGAGCGAGTCGCCCAGGTCGCGCCGGGTCTGCAAGGCCCAGGCCGCAAGGCACAACACAGCATACAAACCCACGATCGGCAGCAACAACCACCACCGGTTGGCGCCCCACGGGTCCATCTTCTCACCCCACCCGAGGGGGGAGACGTAAACCAACCAGTCGGCTTGCAGGTCGCCGATCATCCGGATCACGTAGAACACGCCGATGACCGCCACGCCCGTACCGTTCGCCGCCGCCGACGACGGGCTGGTCTCGTTGACCAGCGCCCCGACGCCGACGCCCAGCAGCCCCATTGCGCCCATCGACAACCCGAGGATCCACGATCCCGTGGCCGCGTCCGCCGCGTCGGTCACGCCGCTGGCAGCGACGATCAACCCGGAAAGTACGCCGATGACCACCGACAGCGCCGACATCAGAATCACCGAGGAAGCGAGGCGCGAGTGGATCCCGAGCGGGTAGGAACGCACCAGTTCGGCGCGCCCCTGGTCCTCGTCGGCCCGCAGGTTGCGCGTCATCAGGAACAACACCCCGATGGACAGCATCAGCGACCCGAACATCCAGTACTTGCTCCAGACCGCCCCGCCGATCGACGCCGGGTTGGACAGCAGCCCGACCATCGACCCGAGCGACGGGCTGCGCGCGGTGTCGACAAACACCTGCAGCTCCTTGGGATCTTTGAACAACTGTTGGTAGTAGTAGACGATGAACCACAGCATGCCCACGATGATCAGGAACCAGACCAGGAATCGTACCCAGTTCCGCCGCGCGGTGAACCGCAGGTACACACCCAGGTTGTGCAGACCGTCGCGCTGGGGTGCCACGGCAACGGCCGTACTCATTTCGCCACCCCTTGGCTGGCCGCCACATCGGTGTGGTAGTGGCTGAGGAAGATTTCCTCCAGGCTGGGCGGGTTGGCAACCAGCGTGTGCGGGTGCAGTTCCGCGATGGCTCTCAGTACGCCTGCCAGCGCCTCGGACTCCACGGAGAACGTAACGTGTCCGTTGTCCTCGGCCAGGTCGTGCAACCCGGGCACAGAGCCCAGCGCCCCGGGCCCGCCGTCGAGCCCGACCGTGACCTGCGTACGGGTCAGGTGGCGCATCGACGCCAGCGTACCCTGTTCGACAGTGTGGCCCTCACGGATGATCGTGATCGTGTCGGCGAGCTTCTCGACCTCCGCGAAAATGTGGCTGGACAGCAGCACCGACCGCCCCTCCGCCTTGACGTCCTTGATGCACGCCTGGAACTCGCCCTCCATGAGCGGGTCGAGCCCGGAGGTCGGCTCGTCGAGGACCAGTAGCTCGGCCCGCGACGCGAGGGCCGCGACGAGGGCGACCTTCTGGCGGTTGCCTTTGGAGTACGTACGCGACTTCTTCGTCGGATCCAGCTGGAACCGCTCCAGCATTTCCTTCTTGCGCGCCGGCTCGAGCCCGCCGGACAGCGCCGACAAGACGTCGATGATCTGGCCACCGGTCAGGTTGGGCCACAGCGCGACGTCTCCCGGTACGTACACAAGTCTTTTGTGCAGCGAGACCGCATCTGTCCACGGATCTCCTCCCAGCAGTACGGCCCGGCCGGCATCGGCCTTGAGCAACCCCAGCAGCACCCGGATGGTGGTGGTCTTGCCGGCCCCGTTGGGGCCGAGGAAGCCGGTGACCTGGCCGGTGGCGACGGTCAGGTCGAGACCGTCAACGGCCTTGACCTGCCCGAAGTGCTTGACGAGACCGACAACTTCAATTGCGTTGTCCGACATGGTGATCCTTTCATTCAATTTCCGAATTACGGCAGGTGACAACCAGCGATTCCGGCCCGGACCCGCCCTTGGGGTACCAGGAATCGGCCGCAGAGCGAATATGAGTTTTTTCACATCTTTCTGGAGTGGCTGTACGCACGTATAGTACACTATACGTCTGTACAGCCCAGCGCAAGCCCTAAGAGCAAATGTCTCGCGTCATTAGCGAAGACAAGGCTAAACCTCATGTGCAACAGGTAGGTTATAGATGATTGTGCAGGCCAGAGCCGTGGTCAACCCTTAATCACCCATGTCTTAAAATGTGGGCCGCCAGTATTGCATCTGCGTCCGGAAAGCGGTATGTTCAGCACATGAGTCCGGATACCGTTGCCCGATGGCAATTTGGCATTACAACTGTTTATCACTTTTTGTTCGTCCCTTTGACGATTTCTTTAAGTCTAATGGTTGCCGTGCTACAAACCATCTGGGTTAAGTCAGGCAATGATGCCTATTTGCGTCTGACGAAGTTCTTCGGGAAGTTGTTCCTGATCAACTTCGCTATGGGGGTGGTCACCGGGATTGTGCAGGAGTTCCAGTTCGGTATGAACTGGTCGGAGTATTCCCGCTTCGTCGGGGATATCTTCGGTGCTCCTCTCGCCCTGGAAGCCCTCATCGCGTTCTTCCTGGAGTCCACGTTCCTAGGCATGTGGATTTTCGGGTGGGATCGCTTGTCCAAGGGGGTGCACCTGCTGACCATGTGGTTGGCCGCAATCGGCACCCTTATATCCTCCATCTTCATCATCGCGGCCAACGCCTGGATGCAGAACCCGGTGGGTGCGACGTACAACGCGGAGAAGGGCCGGGCAGAACTGGCCGACTTCCTCGCCGTACTGCTCAACCCCGTGTTCCTCAACCAGTGGCCCCACACGATCGTGGCAGCGTTCGTGGCGGGTGGCGCCTTCATGGCGTCCGTCGCGGCGTACATGTTGGTCAAGAAGAACAAGGAAGGTGACTCGGCCGAAAATCTGAGCGCCTACCGCAAGGGTGCCAAGTTCGGCGCCTGGATTCTGATTGTGGCCGGCGTGGGTACGGTCATCACCGGTGATCTGATGGGTAAGGAAATGGTTCAGGTGCAGCCCGCCAAGATGGCGGCTGCCGAGAACGTCACCACTGGTTACGATGATGGTAAAGCGCCGTTCACCTTGGTCCCGGGACTGGATCTGTTCCCCGGGTTCCTCAACTGGTTGTACGACAGCAAGCACATCCAGACCCAGCAGGAAATCCGTGACGCGTTCGCGCAGAACGGTTACCAGCAATGGGATTCCAAGACCGGTCAGCGTGTCGACGGCAACCAGCTCCAGACTGAGTTTGCGGCTCAGCTGAAGAAGGTCTCCGGCGACATCGACCCGATTCCGAGCCCGACCGTGGCGTTCTGGAGCTTCAGGATCATGATCGGCGTGGGTATGTTGGCGGTACTGGGCGGGATAATCATCCTGATCATGGTACGCGGCCAGAACATCCCGAAGCCGAGCCCGATCTTCACGGCCGGGGCCGTGATCCTGCCGCTGTTGCCGCTGATTTCGATCTCGTTCGGCTGGATCTTCACCGAAATGGGACGCCAGCCCTGGATCGTCAACGGGGTGATGCCAACTGCCCAGGCGGTGTCACCATCGGTGAGTGAAGGCGCTGTCTGGTTCTCGATGATCGTGTACACCCTCGTCTACGCCGCGTTCGCGGTGGTCGAGGTACGGCTGTTGCTGAAGTACATGCGGCGCGGGATCCCGAATGACCTAGAAGTTTCCGTCAAGGACAAGGATGAAGCCTTGTCATTCGCGTACTGAGAAAGGGGAATGAATCATGACTATCTTTGATGTTCCCGCTTCCGCCCCGAGTATCCTCCAGATCATCTGGCTGCTGCTCGTGGCCGTGTTGTGGATCGGCTTCTTCTTCCTCGAAGGTTTCGACTTCGGGGTCGGGATGCTCGTCCCCTTCCTGGGCAAGACCGACCAGGACCGCCGCGTGGTGATGAACACCATCGGCCCTCACTGGGATGGTAACGAGGTCTGGCTGCTGACGGCCGGCGGCGCGATGTTCGCCGCCTTCCCGACGTGGTACGCAACGCTGTTCTCCGGGTTGTACCTGCCGCTGCTTCTGGTCCTGCTGGGCCTGATCATGCGCGGGGTCGCCCTGGAGTACCGCTCGAAGGACGAAAGTCCGACATGGCGGGCAGCGTTCGACTGGATCCTGGCCATCGGTTCGCTTCTGCCGCCGCTGGTTTTCGGTGTCGGTTTCGCGAACTTCGTCAAGGGTTTGGCTCTGACGACGGTTGTCAACAACTTCGGTACGACGATCACGTTGTTCAGTGGTACGTTCCTCGGTCTCTTCAGCCCGTTCGCACTGGTTGGCGGCCTGTTGGTTGTGGCATTGTGCCTCGTCCACGGCGCCCACTTCGTGGGGCTGAAGACGGTCGGCGGCGTCCACGACACGGCGCGTTCGTTCGCCAACATCCTGGGCATAGCCACGATGGTGCTGGCCCTGGTGTTCGTCTTGTGGGCCAACCTGGCGTACTTCAACCTGCCCGGCCAAACCGTCGGCTGGCTGAAGATGGCGGGCTGGGTCACGGGTGTCGTGGCGCTGGTGTGCCTGGCGCTCGGCTGGTTCATGAACTCGAAGGATCGCGACGGCTGGGCCTTCATCGGCACTGCCCTCGCGACCGTGATGCTGGTGGCGATGTTCTTCACCCACCTGTATCCGGCCCTCGGGTTCGACAACTCGGGTGCCATGAGCGCGCCGATCGACTTGACCACCGCGTCAAGCTCGGCCACAACGCTGACAATCATGACGTGGGCTGCCGTATGCCTGGTGCCCGTCGTCCTGGCGTACACCGTCTGGAGCTACTTCATCGTATTCAGGCGCCGCCTGAGCACGGCGAACATGCCCCTGGACGTTGCCACCGCCGCCTAATGGTTTAGAGAAAAGGTACGGGGTCGCTCAGGCGGCCCCGTACCGCTGTTACTGGACAAGGGGACGGTTCCAGTTGCCACCGGGGACGGTTCCGGTTGCCACCGGGGACGGTTCCAGTTGCCACCGGGGACGGTTCCAGTTGCCACCGGGGACGGTTCCAGGTGGCAACCGAACACAGCTCACACTAATTGTGGAACCCTATTCTCCGC
>Ga0209628_10003221_pt1 | contig 11352 bp, 7 predicted proteins | sample TergutCu122P4_FD_187285 | JGI IMG/M metagenome (GOLD analysis project Ga0209628, IMG submission 187285) | Cubitermes ugandensis P4 segment gut microbial communities from Kakamega Forest, Kenya - Cu122 P4 (SPAdes) (version 2) | ecosystem: Host-associated > Arthropoda: Insects > Digestive system >...
CTGTTTTTTCTGGGTGTAGCGGTTTTTTTATTCCTGAAATTCAGAAATGGAACGCGGATGACGCAGATAAAACGGATTTACACGGATATAAAAATCTGGGGAAATTCGTGTCTTCCGCGGACTGTCCCGTTAGGGTCAAAATGTGGGTAGAAACAATGTATCCACTAAGCCCACGTTGTCCCGTCAAGGACAAAATATGGGAAATGAGGTTATCATTCGTAATTCATAATTCATAAATAAAAAATTTAAAATATGGAAAATAGAAATTTTTGGTGTTACAGAATCAATAAAGATTGTATTGATTTCTTTTGGAAAGAGTTAGAACAAGGCAGGTTAAGACAGGGATGGGGGTGGCTTCAAGGGCAAGACCTTCGAAAATTGAAAAGAGACGAAGGCGCCGCAAGAAATAAACCCATGTTCGACTATGTAAAAGAGGGCGATATTCTTCTCGTCCCGCGACTGCCGGATTGGGAACACGTAGCAATTGTTGAAGCCACAGAAGACTGGGACAGCGGCTACAAGTATGAAATAGACGAAGAACTCGGAGATTACGGGCATATATTCCCCGCAAAATATATCAAATGTTTTGTGAGAGATAATAAAAATGTTACAGGTAATATACGGGCTACGTTAAAGAACCGGTTACGTTTTTGGAACATCAATCATTTCGGTGATGATGTAAAAAAACTCTTGGAAACTGATTCTACTGAATTGGAAGAAGGTATAGATTACGAAAGCAGATTGGAAAAAACAATCGAAATCGTTTTTAATGAAAAAGAATTTTCCAACAAACTGTACGATAAATTGGTAGAACAATTTACAAGAGATGAATGGGAACATGCTTTGGTACACGGTTTAGGACAACTATTCCCGTCATATATTGTGGAAAGAGTGGGTGGAACAGCCGAAAAAAAGCATGGTACGGATATTTTAATCAGAATACCTGGAATAATTCCCGATACGGAATATTGCATTGCCATTCAGGTAAAAGATTATGAAGGCTTTGTTTCATCAGACGTTATCAATCAAATCAATAAGGCTGACAAGTTCTGGAATAACGAAACGATGAAATTGATTGAGAAAATAGTGGTCGTTACTAAAGCAGAAAAAGATGAAAATATAAAATTAGCAAATAATCGTAGCGGCGTAAAAATCATTTTTTCGGAAGATTTGAAACAGTTGTTGACAAAAATCGGGAAGACTTTTGTGGGTACAAAATTATAGAAATCATTAAAATATTGTATAAAAATGAAAAAAATTCATATTATTCTTTTCTTCGGTTTGCTGTACGTTGTAATCGGCGTAAACGCCCAAACGTGGAATTGCGGCCAATATGGTAGCAGCAGTGTGCAAGCCACGCTAAGTGGCTCCCCTGGAAATTATACGCTTACCATCAATGGAACAGGGGTAATGGATGATTATCAGTGCGAAATCATGTCTGGAATGGGTATTGTCACTAAAGCTCCATGGCGGGATTACTACAATTCTATCAAGACAGTGATTATCAATAAAGGTGTTACCTCTATTGGGAATAATGCATTTTATAACTGCATAGGAATTACCTCTGTTACCATTGGCGAAAGTGTTACATATATCAAACAATATGCATTCGTTTACACAAGTCTTTCCTCATTAATCATCCCCGACAATGTTATCACCATCGGACAATCAGCGTTTATGGGATGCTCTGCTCTAACCTCTGTAAGCATTGGTACTGGTGTTACTACTGTCACTGGGTTTCGCTTATGTACTTCTCTAAAATCTGTTTCTATGAGTAAAAGAGTTACCACCATCGATGGTGGTGCGTTTAAGGGTTGCTCGGATTTAATCTCAATAGAAATTCCAAACAGTGTTACAACTATCGGTGGTGGTGCGTTTATGGATTGTACAAAACTTTCCACCATGATTATACCAGACAACGTTACCACCATCAACGGTTCTACTTTTTGGGGCTGTTCAAGTCTTAAGTCAGTAACCATTCCATACGGTGTTACCACCATAGATCAAAATGCATTTGATGATTGTATCAGCCTTGCTTCCATAACTATACCCGCTAGTGTTACCTTTATTGCTGGCTATTCATTTCGCAATTGTAAGAGTCTTACTAATGTTACTGTGCAGTGGCATATGCCACTCTATTTATGGGATGCAAATGCTTTTGATGGTGTAAATATACGTGCAGTGCGACTCAAAGTGCCGTATCCAACAGCAGCCGCATATTCTCTCGCAAATGTGTGGAAGAACTTCATTATTGAGGAATATTACCCTCCTGTTATCACTGTAACTACTCATCCAAAAATGACTACCAATGTGATGGTTGGTGCCATTACTGATAACCTGTCTGTAAGTGCAAATGTAACACTTGGCGCAAAGCTCATATATCAATGGTACAGCAATACGACAAACAGTAATGAAGGCGGTTCGGCGATTTCAGGTGCAACAGCTACTAACTTCAACATACCCACAACGCTAACAGCGGGAACATATTATTATTTCTGTGAAGTACGCGCCACGGGAGGGGCAGCATCTGTACGCTCCGAAGTAGCAACAGTAAATGTGGCAGCTCCAGTTATTACAATCACCAGCCATCCCACGTTAACTACATTAACTGCAGGTAACATTACCGGCATCCTGAATGTTGAAGCGAGTGTGGTTCCTCAAAATGCAACGCTCAGTTATCAATGGTATAGCAACACTACAAGCAGCAATACAAACGGTACCGCGATTTTCGATGCAACAAGCGAAAATTTTACGATACCCACAAATCTCACTGGTGGTATGTATTACTATTTTTGTGAAGTACGCGCTACAGGCGGGGCAACTCCAGTTCGTACTAATGTGGCAACGGTAAACGTAGTGACTCCTATTATCACGATTTATTCACAACCAGCTACAAATACCAATGTAATGGTAGGAAGAATAACCGAAAGTTTGTCAGTAACTGCCATAGTAACACCGCAAGATGCAACGCTTAGTTATCAGTGGTACAGCAACACATATAACAGCAATATCGGTGGTACAGCAATTTCGGGTGCAACAAGTGCAAGTTTTGAGATACCGAAAACACTATCAGTGGAAACTTATTCTTATTACTTCTGCGAAGTACGCGCTACTGGAGGAGCAATACCTGTTCGTTCCAATGTGGCAAGGGTGTATGTGTTATCGGCTCCCCTCATCACGATTACTACACAGCCTGCAGTGATTACTTATGTTACAGAGGGTAGTATTTCAGGTAATCTTACTGTGGCGGCAAGCGTTATACCACAGAGTGAAACGCCCATTTATCAATGGTATAGAAATGCAACGGCAAGTAATACAGGCGGTACGGCAATTGATGGAGCAAATGGAGTAAACTTTACAATACCTACAAATCTCACAACAGGTTATAATTATTACTACTGTGAGATAAGCGCAACGGGCGGTATAAAACCTGTATACAGCAATGTAGCATTAGTGTATGTTTTTCCTGCTTCCACTCCTGTCATCACAATTGTAACCCAACCCTCTGCGGTTACCACCGTTACAGAAGGAGATATTTCCGGTAGCCTCTCTGTTTTAGCAAATGTAACTCAAGGTGCAACGCTCAGCTATCAATGGTACAGCAATACAAAAAACAGTAATATAGGTGGGACGGCAATTTCAGGCGCAACAGGCGCAAGCTTTACCATACCTGCAACACTCACATTAAGTGGTAACCCCTATTACTATTTCTGTGAAGTGAGCGCCACTGGCGTATCAATACCAGTGCGTTCCAATGTAGCTGCTGTGAATGTTTTAGCCGCAGGCACCCCAATTATCACAATTAACACACAACCTGTGGCAAGTACCAACGTTGTGGAGGGCAGTATTACCGGTAGTATTTCCATTTCTACAAGCGTGTCACAAGGTGCATCGACAGGTTACAAGTGGTACAGCAACTCCTCAAACAGTAATACTGGAGGTATGCCGCTTTCAGGAGAAACATCCAGTGTTTTCGTAATACCAACAACGCTTACAGCGGGTACATATTATTATTTCTGCGAGGTATACGTATTGGGCGAAGTAATTTCAGTACGTTCCAATGTTACGACAGTAAATGTGTTGGCCGCTGGTACTCCTGTTATAATAATTAACTCCCAACCCGAGGCAACCATCAATGTCACTGAAGGAAATATTTGGGACTATAGTCTATGGGTGGGGGCAAGCGTAACTCCATGGACAATATCGCTCGATTATCAATGGTACAGCGCCGGTACTGCCAACAATACGGATGGATCGGTAATTGTGGGTGAAACAAGAGAGTACTTCTACCTGCCAACCGACCTTCCGGCTGGTACTTATTATTATTTCTGCGAAGTACGCGCTAATGGGGCAACATCCGTTCGTTCCAATGTAGCAACAGTGATTGTAACTGTTCCAGTAACTTACACCATTAGTGCATCAACACTGTCATCATTCGGCAGCCTGCAAACACCGTACACCCAACCGGCAGCGCAAACGGTAACCATAACCAATACCGGAACGGGGCAGGTTACGATCACGCAGCCCACCGCTACCTATTATGATATTGGTACACTTTCGACCAGTACTCTTGCCACCACCGGCGCCACGGCAACCTTTACGGTTCGCCCAAAGGCGGGTTTGGCTGCGGGTAATTATGACGAAACCATTACCATCAATGGAACGGGCGGCGCAAGTGCAACGATAAATGCGAGTTTTAACGTAACGACGGCGAGTACCTACGCTATCAGCGTATCAACGCTATCATCATTCGGCAGTCTGCAAACCCCTTACACCCAACCCGCTGCACAAACGGTAACCATAACCAATACCGGCACGGGGCAGGTTACGCTCACGCAGCCCACCGCTATCTATTATGGTATTGGTGTTCTCACCACCTCCACTCTTGCCACCACCGGCGCCACGGCAACTTTTACTGTTCGCGCGAAAGCGGGTTTGGCTGTAGGTAATTATGACGAAACAATCGTTATCAATGGTACGGGCGGCGCAAGTGCAACGGTAAACGTTAGTTTTAGCGTAACGGCGGCTACAACCTTTACGGTAACATTCAATTCTATGGGCGGCAGTGCAGTTCCGGAGCAAACGGCAACGCAGGGCGGCAAGGTAACCCGGCCCACCGACCCCATGCGCACGGATTACACCTTTGCAGGCTGGTATACTGACAATGGCTGCACCAACGCATGGAATTTCGCCAGCGATATCGTAACAGGCAACATGACGCTCTATGCCAAATGGACGCTCAAAACTGTCACCGGCGTAGTAGAGACGTGGCATGCCGCGTCTCTACAAATCTATCCCAATCCGTTTGCGGATGTGGTGCGGATTAATGTAGGGGCTGGGCTTGCCCCCGCCCAACATACAACCCCCGCCCTACAACTACAGGTCATCAATGCCGCAGGCGTCGTTGTCCACACCCAAACCATCACCGGCCCCGATGAAACCATCCGTTTGGAACATCTGCCGGCGGGCATGTATTTCTTCCGGTTAGAAAAGGACGGAAAGGTGAAGACGGAGAAAATGATTAAAATTCAATAATTCAAAGATTCAAGGATTCAAAGATTCCAAAATTCAAAGATTCAAGGATTCAAAGATTCAAGGATTGGAATCCTGGAATTTTGGAATTTTGGAATCCTGGAATAACAAAAACAGGTTGTCTGCGAAATGCGGACAATTTGTTTTTTATGATGACAATGATAATCCATTTGTAAAACGTAAAAGATTATTGTTGATGTATTTTACGAGGGTAATTTCTGTGATTCGACCCTGTCAGCAGCTTCGCAGCCTGACAGGTTAAACCTCAAACTTTTTGCAACATCCGTTGCTGTGCAGGATTTATGAAGAATACCGGCAATTGGTACAAAATAGCATTGTTATCAGCGAAAAGTATTTTTTTTGGAAAAAAATGTTCGATATAAAGATTTGTTAATCAAAAAATACTTAATTTTGTCATTTCATTTTTAAAGCCACTTTAGCTCAGCGGTAGAGCAGCTCACTCGTAATGAGCAGGTCGAGGGTCCGAATCCCTTGAGTGGCTCTTTAAGAAATTAATCATAAAACGAAACCATGAAGACAATTATTCAATTATTTGATGAATGTGTTGTAAAATACAACAGCAACCCATTTTTGTGGGAAAAGAAAACCGATCATTTCGAACCGTTTACGTATACCCAAACACGGGAACAGGTATACCGTTTTGCAGCAGGATTGCTGCAACTTGGCGTGAAACGTAATGATACAGTAGCCCTGCTTTCGGAAGGCCGTAATGATTGGATCATCGGCGAATTGGCTATTCTGCATACCGGCGCTGTCAACGTGCCATTGTCTATTAAATTAGAGGAGCGCAACGATTTGATATTCCGTCTGAATCACTCCGAATCAAAATACATTATCGTATCGGGATCACAGTTGCCAAAAATACGCGCTATCGCAGGTGAATTGCCTTTAGTGGAAAAAATTGTTGTGTTTGACGATCAAAAGACCTACCAGGACAAAGAAATCCCGCTCAGCGAAATTTACCGGATGGGTGATGAAAAATTATCTGCTGAACCGGAATGTGTCAGTTCCATCAGTTCGCAAGTCACTGGCAGCGACTTTGCCAACATCAGTTACACATCGGGTACCACAGCCGATCCCAAAGGTATCATCCTGACGCACCGAAACTATACCGCCAATGTGGAACAGTGCATGACGCTCATCAAAATTCCGCCCCATTACAAAACACTGATCATCTTGCCGCTGGATCACTGTTTTGCCCACGTAGCGGGATTCTACAGTTTTATGGCTTACGGTGCGAGTGTCGCCACAGTTAAAACAGGACGTACTCCCATGGAAACGCTGAAAAATATTCCCGGAAATATCAAGGAAATCAAACCGCATATATTGTTGAGTGTACCCTCTTTAGCAAAAAATTTCAGAAAAAATATTGAATCCGGCATCAAGTCCAAAGGTAATTTTACGTGGAAACTGTTCAATCACGCCTTGGACATGGCTTATTCGTACAACAAGGAAGGATTCAACAAAGGCGGTTTTACCCAATTCTGGAAACGACCGTTGCTGGCGCTGTACGACAAGATTTTATTTTCAAAGATACGCGAATTTTTCGGCGGCCAGCTTCAATTTTTCATCGGTGGCGGCGCTTTGCTCGACATACAGATGCAAAGGTTCTATTATGCGCTGGGTATTCCCATGTTTCAGGGTTATGGTCTGTCGGAAGCTACCCCGGTGATTTCGGCCAACGCCACATTTAAACACAAGTTGGGTTCGTCGGGATTTTTAGTAACGCCAATGGATTTGAAAATTTGCGACGCTGATGGCAAGGAACTCCCGTTGGGTGAAAAAGGCGAAATAGTGATCCGCGGTGAAAACGTGATGGCAGGTTACTGGAAAAATCCCAAAGCCACTGCCGATACAGTGCGCGATGGCTGGCTCTACACCGGCGACATGGGCTTTATGGATAAGGATGGTTTTCTGTATGTAACCGGTAGATTTAAAAGTTTGTTAATCAGTAGTGATGGCGAAAAATACAGTCCCGAAGGCATCGAAGAAGAAATCACCACCAATTCTCGATATATCGATCATTTGATGCTGCACAACAACCAGGAGCCATATACAGTAGCATTGATTGTTCCCAACAAGGAAGCGCTGAAAACTTATGTAAAATCGAACAGTCTGGAATGGGATTCACCCGAAGGCAAACAAAAAGCGCTGAATCTTTTGCAGGATGAAGTGAATCAATACAAAAAAGGCGGTGTTTATGCCGGAAAATTTCCCGAACGCTGGTTACCCGCTGCTATTGCAGTATTGCCCGATGGTTTCACCGAACAGAATGGATTGATGAACAGCACAATGAAGATTGTACGTGGCAAAATTACCGAACGATACATGGACCGTATAAAATTTCTCTATACACCGGAAGGGAAAAATATCGTGAATGAGGGGAATATGAAGTCATTGTGTTAAACAATTGAACATTCAAATCTTCAATCAAATATGCAGGTTACTTTCAATATCGACGTTGGCATCAGGGATATCCGCCAGTTGATGCGTTTTATCAAGGAAAAACATGGGGTTGACTATTCGGAGTATGCCTTGACTTCATTCAGAAGGCGTTTGGAAAAATTCTTGATTGCCAATAAATTTGGCTTGGATACGCTGTTCTATAAATTAGAATCAAAGGAATTTCTGGATTATTTTATAGGACAGATCGCGGTGAGCGTTACTGAAATGTTTCGCGACTCCACTTTTTGGATATTGTTGAAAAATAACTATATAGCCAACATCATCAAGGAACATTCCAAAGCAAAAATTTGGCTGCCGTTATGCGCTTCGGGTGAGGAATTTTACAGTTTAGCCATTCTGTTGAAGGAAAACGGATGGACGGAACATGTGGAAATATTCGTATCGAGCATGAGCGACAAAACGCTTGAAGCGATACAAAACGGCAGGATGGAATTTGAAAAACTCGAAATATCTGTCAAAAACTATTCCCGCTTTCAGGGAACCGGACAATTGGCTAATTATTTCAAAAATTCCGATAATGTTATTGAGTTTGACAAATCGTTGTTCGTTAATACCCGGTTTTTCAAGGAAGGTATCGAATTTAACTGTGACCTGCCCCAAATGCACCTGATCCTGTTCCGCAATCAGATGATTTATTTCAACCCCTCCCTCCAATTCAAAATGTGTGATTTACTATACGACAGATTAATGCCTAAAGGTTTGCTGGCATTGGGGATACTCGAAGAAATTGAAATGAATTTCAACAATAAATTTATTGCGCTGAATAAGGAGGAAAGTATATATCAACGAAGACAATGATATATGACAAGAATAGGAATCATCGGGACGGGTGATACGGCACATCTTCATATTATTGGACTGTTAACAAGCAATAATTATGAGATAACAGGTTGTTACTCGCCTGAAAATAGAGAGTCGATGATTTTTGCACGTCAGTACCGTTTGATTTCCTATTCTTCAGCCGGTGCGCTTTTCAAATTCGCCGATGCGATAGATATTACTGACGACTTGCCGGAAATGATGGCATTGGCCGAGTTGGCTTTAAAGGAATTGAAACATGTCTTTATTGCACATTCCGGCAGGTTGGAAATGAAACAAATGCAATACCTGAAGAAATTAGCGGAAGAATCGGATGTAATTTTGCAGTTGGGTACAGGTTACAAGTTTTGTCCGGTATACAATTTGCTTGCCGAAACAATGCAAAAGGCCATTCTGGTTGATATCAGGCATCAAATGGTGAACAACAGCGATTTGTACAAACTATTGAACATGAAACTGTCATACGATTTTGATTTTGTGACGAGTATTTTGAAAACAAACATCACAAAACTTGACGTCAAGACATGGGGAACAACCGACAATTCGCCTGATATACTTCATTGCAGGTTAGAGTGCGACAACGGCAGTGTAATCAACATGACGGTTTTTACTATCGAAGATGGCGACCCGAAAATAGAAATGACTTTAACTTCGTCCGATACCATCATCCGTGCAGACATCTTTCAATCTAACGTCGAAAAACAAAACCGTACCGGCAATGTAAAAGACAGGATCATTCTTGATGTTTACAACGAAAAGTCAGTTCAACAATATTATCTGAAAGACTTTTACCGGGCTATTTGTAAAGAACAAAACGCTATCCGTAACATTGACAAACAGTTCCAGAACATGGCCGCTGCCGATTATGTTGTTGATAAAACCTGTTATTTTTAAGATATTTTTTTGAATAGTTTGAAAAAATCAAAAAAAAACTTTCAATGCTTTGAAATTTGCAAAATTTGTATTTACATTGCCGAAAATTTCAAATCATCATTTTTTGATTTTTTTTCATATAATCAATCTGTTAAGCAAATGGTACAAAAAAAGCGATTGGTGATCAGTTATAAAAATTGCCCGGCAGAGGTGATACATGCCATCAAGGAAAAATATCCTCTGGGGTATGGCGATGCCATTATCAAAGTAGAAAAGCCCAACGGTGATTTTTTTCATGCAATTACAATAGATTTTGAAGATGTCAGTTATCTGGTGAAGGTTGACGTAAAAATTGACCATCTTACCGAAGAAGAATTCGAAAAACAGTTTGGTGCGAATGCCGGCGAAGATTCTGATGGCGCCGAGTTTGAAGCCAAAGAAGACGAAAATCCCGAAAATATTGCCTCCCCGGAGAGTAATTATGATGAATAAAAAAACATGTCATGGAAATCATTCCATAAGGACTATTTCAATTTTTCACGGGCCGAACGTTTTGGGATTCTGATTTTATGCGGATGTATCCTGATTGCATTGATCGTCAGATGGTCGTTGCCGTTTTGGATAAAGCATCAAATCCCGGATATTACTGAATTTGCAGATGAGATTTCACAGTTTCGACGTGTAGTCGATTCGATATATGTTGCAAAAGGCCCATTGGGAACACCTGTTCATTTACAGTCAACGACCGGCCTTTTTTATTTTGACCCGAATCGTATTACCGACGAAGAATGGAATCAACTTGGATTGAACGATAGGCAAATCCGGAATATCAGGAATTTTCAGGCAAGTGGAGGACATTTCAAACGAAAGGAAGACCTGCAAAAGTTATACACCATTTCTGCAACGCAATATCAACGGTTAGAACCGTATATCCGCTTTACGGTAAATGGTTCATCCGTAAAACAAACTGTTTCTGAAAAACCATCTGTTCCGGATACGAAAGAAACAGAAAGAGCGGCCACAACTTCCCGCAACGAAACAAAACTTCAAATTGAACTGAATTTGGCTGACAGCAGTCTTTTGACTCAATTGCCCGGTATCGGTTCTGTACTGGCTGCCCGTACCATCAGGTACCGAAACCTTATTGGCGGCTTTTCCGGTGTGGCGCAGTTAGGTGAAGTATATGGAATCGACCGGGATTTGGTAGAACGATTGGCGCCGCAACTATCTGTTGACAGTTCGCTCATCAGGAAAATATCTGTAAACAAGGCTACTTTCAGGGAATTGGTTGCACATCCCTACCTCAATGAACAACAAGTACGAGGCATCCTGAATTTTATAAAACTGCAAAAACGAATCAACAGCATGGACGAATTAGTTAAAAACAATATTCTGAAACGCGAAGATGCTGAAAAAATCAGGCCTTATTTGACGTTTGAGTAGTTGGAAAATACCTCCTCTTTTGAAATACTCCCAACATTTTCGGTAACCATCTGAAATACAGCGCAACAAAGAAAAACACATTGAAACCCCATATCACCATTATATTGACCCAAATTGTAGGATAGTACCTTCCGAAAAACTGTTTTACCGGAGCGTAAAACTGTGCTTTGATCAACGGATGTTCCGGATCTTTATACA
>Ga0209628_10003222_pt1 | contig 11351 bp, 12 predicted proteins | sample TergutCu122P4_FD_187285 | JGI IMG/M metagenome (GOLD analysis project Ga0209628, IMG submission 187285) | Cubitermes ugandensis P4 segment gut microbial communities from Kakamega Forest, Kenya - Cu122 P4 (SPAdes) (version 2) | ecosystem: Host-associated > Arthropoda: Insects > Digestive system...
CTCCCGGCCAGCACCGAAATAGATGTCGGCGCGTGCCGGTCCCACAATCGCCGACCCCGTATCCTGCGCAATCATCAGTCGGTGAAAAGGCGTCTTCGATTTCTCGAAGTCGACCGGCAAGTCACCCTCGATGAAGAAAGGTGTGCCGTAGACGTGGATCGAACTGTCGACCGCGATCGACCGGCCCGCCGTTAGCGGTATGCCCTGGGCGCCAATCGGCTCATCCTTATCCGACAGCTTCACCTCACGGAAGAAAACATAGGCACGGTTCTGTCGCCGCAGTTCCTTCGCACCTTCGGGATTCTGCGCCATCCACTCCCTGATTTTCTGCATCGACATCTCTTCTTTCGGGATGACGCCACGGTCAATCAGGACGCGGCCGACCGGCGTATAGGGATAACCGTTGTGGGCGTCGTAATTTATACGGATGGTGGAGCTGTCTTCCGTCCTGATCCGCGCTGAGCCCTGAATTTGCGCGAACAACAGGTCTGTGGGATCCTTCAGCCAACAGATTTCCAGGCCTCGACCGGCGATCGCGCCGTCCTCGATCTCACCACGGTCGTAATAGGGTACAAGCTTACGGCGACCAATCTTGCGGAACACCTCGCCCTTGTTGGGCAAGCTCGGTGCATCCTGGTTGAAACCGCGAACAAATAAATTGGACGGCCGGCGATAGACCGGCACATTGTAGACGTCGGTCTGCGCATGTGAGCCTTCGAGAATTGGCTCATAGTAGCCGGTTACAAAGCCGTCTGTTTCCCCCAGTCGCGAGATGAGAACGGGCGTGAAGTACTTTTCAAAAAAGGCTTTTGCCTTCACCTCATGAGAGAGATCGAGAGATTTTGCGATCTGGCAGGGAGTGCTTAGGGATGCGCCGAGCGCCTTTGATTGGTCAAGTGGCTGAGCTTGCTTTGAGATCAACTGACAACTGATACGGAAAGCGTTATAGGCAGCGAGGTGATTGTCGTCTTTCCAGCCAGTGACGTCCGACCACGCCAGCGGAAGATATTGCGCCCCTCTTATCTCGAACGGTAGATTCAGCTGGGGATATGGCAGTGCCCGCGTTACTATTTCGGCAGGAAAACGATTACGGCCGTGCTGTGATGCTTCCACATCAAGCGAAGATGATGACAGCACGACGATACTTACGCACAGCACTGTCGCGCGATTCTTTAGAATTTCTCTAGTGGAGCGGATTTGACGTTCGCTACCCAATTGCCGCAAGCCCTCCATGCGAACGTCAAATCCAAAAGCTCCACTAGCAACTTGATTTTGCTAGTAGTCCTTCGATTCTGACATTTGCAAACGTGCCTCCCCCAGCGGGTGCAAATGATGAGAATCGGACCACTAGTGCGCGCTTCCGGTGCCAACAAGCTTCCAGTTTGGATCACGAGAGGTGGTGTCGCGAGCGAAGGTCCAGATGTCGGTAATGTCGGCAACCTTATCTGCATTGCCATCAACGACATTGCCGGCCTTGTCGCGGGTGACCGAGATCATCTGTGAGATAAAGCGCACAGTGAGCTGCACGGTTCGATCACGCAATTCGGCGCTGATGAGTTCGGCCTTATCGATCGAGATAAAATGCGTCTCCGTCTTCTGCTCGGCCCTCTCTCGTTCCTTGATTGCAGTATCAAAGCTTTCATAAACGTCCGAGGATAGAAGATCGCGCAATGCGCGACGGTCGCCATTTGCGTAGGCGAGCACAATCATCTCGTAGGCGTTGCGCGCACCAGACAGGAAATGCCTGGGGTCGAAAGAGGAATCCTTCTCGACGATGGCATCCAAGCTCTGCGCGAGCGCGGAACCCGGCTCGGTGATATCCTTCCAGCGATCGCTCGGCTGCACTTCGGCGGCCGGATCAAGCGGAACTTGATCGATCACCTGCCCCGGGATCGTAACGACATTGTTGTCTCGTGCATTATCTTGCGTACCCTGCAGCGCATTGCGGGTCGCCTGATCGAAGGGCGGTCGCTCGTCGCCGGTACGCTGTCCCAGCACGCTGCGCAGACGCATGAAAATGAAGACCGCCAGCGCTAGGAAGATGATAGTGTAAATGTCCACGTGGTATTCGCTTTCTGGTCTTTGGCTTTTGGTCTTTGCCGGGAGCATGGTTCCCGTAGATCGGTCCTTGCCGCAAACAACAAGACTACATCACGAATCCAGGTTGGTCAGATGTAACCATGAAATCCAGCTGGGCCAGTGGCACGCTTTGGCACCATGCCAGTTGTAGCGCGTTTTGTGCCTAAGGGGAAATCCGCCTCCAGGCAAAACCTGCGTTGGTGAACAAGCCTTATGTGCTTGGATTTCCTTGTTTTAGCACCATTTTTCCGGGAAACGGCAACCACTTTCCGGAAATGATGCTGAGCTGGAAATTGGTCATCTTCAACCATTTAAACAAGGTCCAACGAGCCAGAACGAGGAAGGAACCAGCTTTCCGTTGCCCCCGGACCTAAGCAGGCTTTCGTGGGCTTGCTCACGCATCGCCTGCATAAGTTTTTGTTTTGTCGCAGGTTCTTATCGGAAAACCGTGGGACACTTTTCCGGAACCTGCTTAGCACGGTCTTGCCGTTCGTCCTTGTGGAATGAGGCGCGCCTATGATAGCCAACAGTCGAGATTTCAGGCCCATTCGGGTAAGGAGAGATTTTCATGACGAACGGTAACGGCGCCCCTCCCGAAGCGGCCGCTCCCCAGCTCAACGTACTGGCGCAATATACCAAGGACCTGTCGTTCGAGAATCCGAACGCGCCAGCCTCGCTGCAGCCGCAGGGCCAACAGCCGCAAATCAATATTCAGATCAATGTCAACGCCAATAACCTCAGTGAGCACGAGTACGAGGTGACCTTGTCGGTTGAGGGCAAGGCGGAAGGTGCTGGCAAGGTATTGTTTTCCTTTGAACTTGCCTATGCGGGTGTGTTCCGCATTGTTAACGTGCCAAAGGAAAACCTGCATCCGCTCGTGATGATCGAGTGCCCACGGCTTTTGTTCCCCTTTGCCCGTGAGATCGTTGCCAGCGCAGTCCGCGATGGCGGATTCCCGCCCCTGATGCTGGATCCGGTCGATTTCGTCGGCCTCTATCGGCAGAACATGGAGCGGCAAATGGCCGCTCAACAACAGGCAGACCAAGTTAAGCCGAGTTAGCCGCGGAGGCGGTCAGGAACTCATTCCAGATCGCCTTTTCGCCGAGCGTGGCGATAAAAGCCTTATGGGCGTTGCGCTCGGCGTCTGTGATGCGTGGAGCAAGTGGCACTGACCGCTGCCGTCGTGGCGTGTCTCCAGAAAAGCCAATGCGAATTTCTTCAGTTTTCGCAGCCAGGACAAGTTGGGACTGCCGGGCGCCGATCAGGTCGATGTAGACCTCAGCGAGGAGCTCTGCGTCGAGCAGAGCACCATGTTTGGTGCGGTGAGAATTGTCGATCGCATAACGTGAGCAGAGATCGTCCAGCCGGTTGGAGACGCCGGGGTGCTTGCGTCGGGCAAGCAAGAGGGTGTCGATCAGCCGTTCACGCGGGATTGGCGCACGCTTGATGCGATCGAGCTCGGCATTGATGAAGCCAATATCGAATGAGGCGTTGTGGATCACCAGCGGCGCATCACCGATGAATTCCAGAAACTCGTCCGCCACCTCGGCAAAGAACGGTTTTGTCGCCAGAAACTCGGTTGACAGTCCATGCACCGCGAAGGCCTCAGCAGGCATGTCCCGCTCTGGGTTAACATACCTATGGAAGGTTTGGCCCGTTGGCATACGATTGAAGATTTCGACGCAACCGATTTCGACCAGACGATCGCCGCGCAACGGATCAAGGCCGGTGGTTTCGGTATCGAGAACAATTTCGCGCATAATTCCAGCGTCCTGGTGGTCCGATTCTGACATTTGCCTCCCGCGTGGGGAGGCCTGTTTGCAAATGTCAGAATCAAAGGACCACTAGCAAAATCAAGTTTCTAGTGGAACTTTTGGATTTGACATTCGCATGGAGGGCTCGCGGCAATTGGGGAGCGAACGTCAAATCCGCTTCACTAGATGGAGAATCAGATTCGCCGTTGCGGCATCGTGGCAGCCTTGGCCAAAATATCCTTGATTTGCGTGCGCACCGGATCGAGGCCGTAAGATGTATCCACTACGAAATCGGCGCGTCTGCGTTTTTCAGCATCTGGCACTTGCCTGGCAATAATGGCGTCAAGCTTGGACTCATCCATCGTCCCGCGTGCCAAAACGCGTTCACGCTGAAGCTCAGGTGAAGTTGTCACCACAACAACCGCATCCACCCGTTTTTCCCCGCCGGTCTCGAACAGTAAAGGTATGTCCACAACAATGACCGGTGCGCCTGACGCTTTTGCATCCAAGAAGAATTTCTGACGGGAAGCACCTAACATGGGGTGCACAATCTCTTCCAGCCGTTTCATCGCAACGGGATCATGAATGACGCGGGCGGAAAGTTTTCCGCGATCAACCCTGCCGTCGGCTGTCGTGCCAGGAAATGCGGCTTCAATAGCGGGCACCGCATCACCTTCGTACAATTCGTGGACCGTGGCATCGGCATCATAGACGGGAACGCCGGCCTCAGCGAACAGCTTGGCGGTGGTGGATTTTCCCATCCCAATCGAGCCGGTCAATCCCAGAATCAGCATTTGGTGGCCATTCTCCCCACTCTTCATATCGCAACCAGCTGTTCATGTCGCAAGAACGCCAGGAGCGGCAGAAGCGGCAGGCCGAGAATGGTGAAGTGATCACCATCAATGCGATCGAACAGATGGATACCGAACCTCTCGAGTTGATAGGCACCCACGCTTGAGGTGACGACATTCCCCACCACATCAAGATAGGCTTCAATCTGGGCCTCGGTCAGCGGCCGCATCGTCATACGGGCGACCGTCGCATCCTCAAAAAGAACCTTGCCATCCCGTGCAACAGCCACCGCAGAGTGGAGCTCATGGCTACGACCGGCAAGGTCGCGCAATTGCGCCATTGCCGCAGGCCTGCCAACAGGCTTGCTCAGGAGGCGGTCGCCAAGCGCCAGCGTCTGGTCAGCGCCGACAACATAGCGACCGCGAAAAATTGTTGAAACCGCTCTTGCCTTCTCGCGCGCCAGCAGCAGGGCAATATCGCGGGGGTTTGAGAGGGTTGATGTTTCCCGCAACTCGCGCTCATCAATACCGGCCGGTATGGCTTCAAAATCGAAACCTGCGTTTGCAAGCAGCATTTTTCGCGCATGGCTCTGCGACGCCAAGATTAACGGAGTTTCACCGCACCAGAGTGTCATGAGAGGCACTTATTTTGATAATCGGTTGCGTTGTCGGTCAGTGTAGAGCTTCAAGACCGCGGCGGCTGTTTCCTCGATCGAGCGTCGGGTGACATCAAGCACTGCCCAATTATGCTTGGCGCTGAGCTTTCGTGCAAAGGCGACCTCGTCAGCGACTGCTTGCCGATTGATGTAGGTGTCGTTCGATGGAGCCGCGCCCATACTGAGCAGCCGGTTTTGTCGAACCTGAATCAATCGCTCGGGTGTGGCATGTAGGCTAACGACCAGGGGGCGCCCCAACGTCTCCAGTTGATGCGGAATCGGAATACCAGGCACCAGTGGAACATTTGCGGTACGGATGCCTCGATTTGCCAAATAGATCGAAGTCGGCGTCTTGGATGTGCGAGACACGCCGACAAGCACCACATCGGCTTGTTCCAGACCCTCAACGTGCTGACCATCATCATGCAGCATCGTATAATTGAGCGCATCCATGCGCTTGAAATATTCTGCATTCAGCACGTGCTGAGCACCAGCGCGTCCCGTTGTCGCAGCACCCAGATAGGCCTCGAACAACTGCATCACTGGGCCAATGATTGAGAGGCTCGGAACGTTGATCTCCTTGCACTTATCCTCAAGTCGCAAGACGAGATCCTTCTCCAGAATCGTAAACAGGACAATCCCAGGTGCTTCTTCGATCTCGTCGAGCACACGGTCGAGCTGCTTCTGGCTGCGGACCAGAGGGTAGACATGCTCAACCGGCATCACATTCACGTATTGCGCGGCGACGGCGCGCGCCACCGTAATCAGCGTCTCACCAGTGGAGTCGGAGACCAGGTGAAGGTGAAAATAGGTGTTTGAGGTCGGCACGAAAACTCTTTGAATTTCGGCTGGATGATCTGTGATTAGCTGTGGACCTTAACCCGTCGGGAAAGATTGCGCGACACCGGGTTGGGATATCGCCAAAGTTTCTTCACACCGCTGCACCAAAGGACAAGTCTTGGGATCCCTTCGAGAGGGAACGGGATTTACGAGGGTCAGCCTCTTGAAAAACTTCTGATAATTTCTCGTAACTAATTGAATATATTGATATTATCAGGACTTCCTGACAAGGAACGGGACATGTTGATGGATGTGAAAAACCGTAAACCGTATGTCGGACGGCCTTGTGTGAGTCCAAATCACCGTTACGAAGACTCAAACCTTAAGATTCTAAATTTTTAGGTTTAGAAGAGACGCAGGTGCGGATAAGTCTGCGCTTAAAATTATTAATGAATTCTCACTATCCCCATTCGGCCGAATGAGGGGCGGGGAATCCGGACGTCAGTCATGTACGAGTGGATCAAGGCACTGCATGTAATCGCAGTCATCTCCTGGATGGCGGGAATGCTCTATCTGCCGCGGTTGTTCGTCTATCATTGCGACGCCGAGATTGGTTCGAAGCAATCCGAAACCTTCAAGGTGATGGAGCGGCGGTTGTTCAAGGCGATCATCAATCCGGCGATGATGGTGGCTTGGCTTGCCGGTCTCTATCTTGCGTGGGCGGGTCGTTGGTTTTCATCCCCTTGGTTTCATGTGAAATTGGCAGCAGCTCTGACGCTGTCTGGGGTTCATGGTTTTTTTTCTTTCTGGGTGAAGGATTTCGCTGCCGACCGGAATCGGCGAAGTCAAAAATTCTACAGAATTATCAATGAATTACCGACTGTCCTGATGATCATAATCGTGATCATGGTGATAGTGAAGCCATTCTAGGCGGCGACGAAGTTGGCTTGCGGAGTGGCGCCTGATTTTCTATAGTCGTAGCCATCCCACCCAACGCAGGCGGATGTGGTTGTGTCGCGGCTTTACGTGAGCCGGGCGCCACATCGGGTTTGAAGCTTTCTAAGCACTCACCTTCCTGAACCTGCGGACCTTACCTGCTGACGTCCGCTCTTCAGAAGCCTCCTCTTCTTCATTCCTTCAAGAATACTCCACAGGACCATCCCAATGCGGGAAATGAAACTCCAAGACCTGAAGACTCAGACTCCGGCTGAACTCGTCTCTTTTGCAGAAGAGAACGGGGTCGAAAATGCCAGCACCATGCGAAAGCAGGAGTTGTTGTTCGCCATCCTCAAGCAACTTTCGATTCAAGAAACCGACATTGTCGGTGAGGGTGTAGTTGAGGTGCTCTCTGATGGTTTCGGGTTCCTGCGCTCGCCGGATGCCAATTATTTGCCGGGTCCGGACGATATTTACGTTTCGCCGTCGCAGATTCGCCGATTCGGACTTCGCACAGGCGATACGATTGAAGGCCACATTCGCAGCCCGAAGGAGGGTGAGCGCTATTTCGCGCTGCTCAAAGTCAATACGCTGAACTTCGAGGACCCGGAAAAGGCCAAGCACAAGGTCAACTTTGACAACCTGACGCCACTGTTTCCCAATCAGCGATTCCGGATGGAAATCGATGACCCGACGCGAAAAGACCTTTCAGCAAGGGTGATCGATATTGTCGCTCCAATCGGGAAAGGCCAGAGGGCCTTGATTGTGGCGCCACCGCGCACCGGCAAAACCGTGCTGATGCAGAATATTGCACATTCGATCACGCATAATCACCCTGATTGCTACCTCATCGTGCTTTTGATCGATGAGCGTCCGGAAGAAGTTACGGACATGCAGCGTTCGGTGAAGGGTGAGGTTGTGTCGTCGACCTTTGACGAGCCAGCGGTGCGCCACGTTCAGGTGGCCGAGATGGTGATCGAGAAGGCGAAACGTCTGGTGGAACATGGTCGAGATGTCGTGATTCTGCTCGACTCGATTACGCGACTCGGTCGTGCCTACAACACGGTGGTGCCGTCATCAGGCAAGGTGTTGACCGGCGGTGTGGATGCCAATGCATTGCAACGTCCCAAGCGGTTCTTCGGCGCCGCGCGTAACATCGAAGAGGGTGGCTCTCTCACGATCATCGCCACCGCGCTGGTGGACACTGGCAGTCGTATGGACGAAGTCATCTTTGAGGAGTTCAAGGGCACCGGCAATTCGGAGCTGATTCTTGACCGCAAGGTGTCGGACAAGCGGACGTTCCCGGCCATCGACATTTCCAGGTCCGGCACCCGTAAGGAAGAACTGATCACCGACCCGCAGTTGCTGAAAAAGATGTATGTGCTGCGGCGTATCCTGAACCCGATGGGTACGATGGACGCAATCGACTTCCTGCTGGACAAGCTCAGGAACACGAAAAACAACGCCGAGTTTTTCGAATCGATGAATACTTGACGCTGATGTCGGGGTTATGAAGCGATACCTGTTTGTTTGCAGTCAAAACAAGCTTCGGAGCCCTACGGCGGAACAGGTCTTTTCGACTCGGACGGACATTGAAGTGGCGTCCGCTGGCACCAACAACGACGCCGAGACTCCGGTAAGCGCCGAGCTCCTGGAATGGACTGATGTCGTCGTCGTGATGGAGCAGACACACCGCAATAAGATACAGAAGCGCTTCCGCAGCTTGTTAAATGGCAAGCGGATCATCTGTCTCGATATTCCGGACGAATACGACTTCATGGACCCTGATCTGGTCCGACTGCTGGGTAATCGTATGGCGCGTTATCTGCCGACATGACGGCCGTAATCCAAAGATAGCAATTGTATGTTCATACAATTAAAAGTTTAATAGTAGCTGCTCAAGTAAGCGAGGATAGGCAAGTATCTCATCTTGAGAAGCCAGCCAGAGGCTGGAGGCGACTGGTCGTGCGAGAAGCGAGACGAGCACAACCACCCATGCGCCGTCATTGCCGGGCTTGACCCAGTAATCCATCAAAGAGAAAACCATTGTCCGCTGGTCAGGACGAAGCGTGACGAGCTTGGCTCGTACTGAGATTGCCGCGTCAAACCCGGCAATGACGAATCGTACCTGGGCAGTTTCAGCGATTCAAACAATGGGCCATGCACCCGCAAGACCAGACCATATTTGCATTATCGTCAGGACGGCCGCCAAGCGCCGTTGCGATCGTGCGTGTCTCGGGTCTGCAAGCTGGCGAAGTATTGACGAGACTCGCTGGAAGACTTCCCAAGCCTCGGTTCGCAACGCGGGCGTTGCTTCGAGATGAGAACAAGCAGGCGATCGACGATGCGGTAGTGCTCTGGTTTCCAGGACCGGGAAGCGCGACCGGCGAAGACGTCGCCGAGTTTCATGTTCATGGCAGCCGGGCAGTGTTGGTGGCGTTGTTTGCAGCCATTTCCGCGAACCCAGGAGTGCGCGCAGCAGAGGCTGGTGAGTTCACGCGGCGCGCATTCGAGAACGGAAAGCTCGATCTCACCGAGGCTGAAGGTCTGGACGATCTCATTCATGCCGATACGGATAGGCAGCGTCGACAGGCGTTACGGCAGCTCCAAGGGCTCTTGGGAGACAGAGCGCGCAATTGGCGCGAACGAATTATTGAAGCGGCCGCGTTGATCGAGGCCGGAATTGATTTTTCCGACGAGGGCGACGTGCCCGGAGAATTGATTGTGTCGGCGCTGAAGAGAATTGAAGGCTTGCATGATGAGATCGCGGAAGTGCTGGCGGGAGAGGGCAAAGCAGAACGTCTTCGCGATGGCATTGTGGTCGCGATCGCTGGTCCGCCCAATGTCGGCAAGTCAACGCTGATCAATCAGCTTGCGCGCCGCGAGGTCGCGATCGTCTCACCACACGCCGGCACAACACGCGACGTGATTGAGGTACATCTCGATCTCGATGGCTTTCCGGTTACGGTGATAGACACCGCTGGCATTCGAGACACAGACGATCCAGTTGAGCAGGAGGGTGTACGCCGGGCGCGAGGCAGAGTAGCGGAGGCGGATCTCGTACTTTGGTTGACCGACGCGCAAGGAAGCGAAGAGGGTTGGCCCAACGGGACCATTCCAGTCTGGAAGGTCCAGAATAAGATTGATTTGGAAAATATTAACCATGTTTTGACGTCGACTGCCCTTTCAGTTGCTTCTCCCCTTGTTGGCAGAATCGGATCGACGCAGGCCATCAGGGAGGGAGATGAGCCACAGGCATCAGAATCAGGTGGCAAGATCTTCGCGATCTCTGCCAAGCGAGGCGATGGACTTCCGGAGCTGATCGGAGGGCTTGTGGAGTTCGCCACTGATTTTTTCGGGCGGAGCGAGGGCGCACTAGTCACGCGGGCTCGTCAGCGCGAATTGTTAGGCCAAGTGGCTTCGTCTTTGCGACGGTGCATGGACCTCGTTGAAGAGGGAGAAGAACTGGCGGCAGAAGAGTTGCGCGCCGCCTCATATTCTCTCGGTAGATTGTTAGGCCGCGTTGATGTGGAAGACGTCCTTGGGGCGATTTTTCAGAAGTTTTGTATTGGAAAATAGCGGCAGGTTTTCGAGATGAAGAGACCTCTGCTTTTTGTGTTTCACGTGAAACGCTTCTCTGGATGGGAAACCGTGTCAGGCTGTTTCACGTGAAACAGTTTCCGCTTTCGGCCTGCCGTGCGCTAAGTTAAGAGTCCGCGCCATGTCTTTTGCCCGAAATTCCTTCGATGTCATCGTCATCGGTGGCGGCCATGCCGGCTGTGAAGCCGCTGCTGCTGCTGCTCGCATGGGTGCGATCACGGCGTTGGTGACCCATCGTTTTGCAACGATTGGCGCGATGTCGTGCAATCCAGCAATCGGAGGGCTTGGCAAAGGCCATCTGGTTCGTGAGGTCGATGCGCTTGATGGCTTAATGGGGCGAGTGGCGGATGCCGGTGGAATCCAGTTCCGCGTCCTCAATCGACGCAAGGGTCCCGCTGTCCGCGGCCCCCGGGCCCAGGCCGATCGCAAGCTTTACGCAACCGCGATGCAGGCGGCGATCCGAGAGACCGAGGGTCTTAGCGTGATCGAGGGCGAAGCGGATGAATTAGTCATAAACGCCAACCAAGTCACAGGCGTTTGCTTGGCCGGCGGCCGGACGCTGCAGGCAGGGGCGGTCGTTATCACTACTGGTACCTTTTTGCGTGGTTTGATCCACCTTGGCGAGAAGAGCTGGCCGGCCGGGCGGGTTGGTGAGGCGCCTGCGCTGGGGCTTTCAAGATCCTTTGAGCGGGCGGGCTTCGCATTGGGGCGATTGAAGACGGGGACGCCGCCACGGCTTGACGGCACCACAATCA
>Ga0209628_10003223_pt1 | contig 11349 bp, 11 predicted proteins | sample TergutCu122P4_FD_187285 | JGI IMG/M metagenome (GOLD analysis project Ga0209628, IMG submission 187285) | Cubitermes ugandensis P4 segment gut microbial communities from Kakamega Forest, Kenya - Cu122 P4 (SPAdes) (version 2) | ecosystem: Host-associated > Arthropoda: Insects > Digestive system...
AAAATGCGTAGATGCTCGTGGAGAGTACTTTGAAGAATATTAACAATTTGTACCGGTATTGTCAATAAATCTTTTTAAAAAATATATATTTCATGACTTTTGGGACACACCCTGTATATCCTGCTGTATAGCAGTGCTCTACATTTGGTTGATGTCAATTAGTTCCCATCCACCTTTCCTCTTCTGGGCTTGCAGTGTGGAGACGGGGACCCGGAAAGTGGCCCCTTTCCATATGACGAAGTTGACAGCTGACGTTAATTGTTGTGTATGGAGACCAGGGGAGGGGAATAACTGCGCGGAGTACCATATCTTGGACAGAAGGTATGGGTGAACGTACGATATGCGGTGCGCGAGACACAGGTCACGGGAGTAGGCTTCTTTTGCTTGGGCTCGGACTTTGCCGGGGAGTTGTGTCCACGTGGCGTTGATCGATTTGTGTATAGTGCTCCAGAAATGCACGCCCAATATCTTCACATGGGGTGGTATTGTAAACCAATGATGTTCGCAGTTGTGTTCCATCGTCCGATTGGGAGTACTTGAGACTTGCGTGTATTGAAGTGAGCGCCGGAGGCTTTCTCAAATAGTCGAATTGCGTCCTCTATAGCGGGGAGTTTTGTCACGGATGTCAAGAAGATTGTGACGTCATGTGCATATGCGACGACGGATATTGGACCGTTTCTTCGACCAATGCGCACACCGGTAAGCCGTTGTTTCAGCATTTTAAGGAATGGTTGTATGCATAACGTGTATAGCGTCATATTCAAGGGGCAACCTTGTCTTACTCCACAGCGGATAGGGATCGGGCTATGTAGGTCTCCATTAATCTGCACCGCCGAGGTTGAGTAAATGTAGAGATTCTTGATCAGAGCGACGAGGGCTACTCAGGATGGAGAATAATTTTCGTGGAAAATGCTATCGAAGGCTTACTGAAAGTCGAGTGTAAAGACACACGGCGGGATATCGCTGGCTTCGACGTGTGCAATTGTGTCGCGCACTGTAGCCACTAGGATGGTATTGCCTGGCACCCCACAGTAATGTGCTGTGTGGAGGTGCATTTCCGTTACAGGTCGGTGTCTCTGCGCTAATATTGGTGTGACTATCTTGTAGTCAGAATTTAGGAGTGTAATCGGTTGTCTATCAGCAGGAGTGAGCATTCGATTCGGTTTGGGCAAACAGATTATGATCCCAGCCTTATGTTGAGGGGTGATATTACCCTCAAAAACATGGCGTTGAGGATGGAGCATAGGTCGTCCTGTATGAAGGCCCAGGTTTTTTTTTTATAGAATTCAATTCCAAGTCCGTCTCGACCAGGCGCTCTATTTCGTCCACCTGAGGAGATGGCACTGTGCATTTCGGTGATTGTAAAGGGGGTCTCCAGATCGTTGGTCATGTGGTCATGTGGTACGGTATCCGGAATCAGCTGGGCTAAAATGCGTATACTTTCGGGATCGGCATCAATGTTGGTATATTTTGTCCGGAGAAAAGTAGTGAACGTAGTAGCAATGCCCATGACGGACGTGTGTATAATGCCATCGCTGTCGCGCACACTCCGAACGAGTCGCGAGGATCGCCGTCTATGTCGCCGCACAAGTTGGTAGAAAGTGTGGTGTTCCCCGAGAAGACAGTCAGCTGGTGCTGTGTCGTACATTGTCGACTGGAGTTGCTGGTAGTGTAAGCGGACTATTTTGGCTTTAAAGTGTTTGAGGTTGGATATGGAGCTGGGGAAGGTGGTCGCTGTCTTCACGATGTCATACATACATTCGTAATAATGATTTTTCATGTTGCGGACGTAGCGTTTGCGTTCGCTTTCTTCATATTGTAACGCATGCCGGATGAGTTTTTTGCAGTGTCGCTCCCACCACGGATTATAGAGGGGTACCATTTCTGTTGCCGTTTCCAACGTGTCCAGTGTTCCGAAGGTTTTCGATGACGTGCTTGGTGGCTAAGATGTCGGTGTTCAGCTTCCATGTACCGCGTCCTCGTCGCACGATCGGTGCGTTCAGGGATATTCGGAGGCTCACTGCGAAATGGTCAGTGAATGCTTCAGCGATGGTTTTGAGTCCTTTTTTCCTGTCCATGAGGTCGGTAGTGAGGTAGATCCGGTCTAGTCTGGATACGCTGCGTACAGTGTAGGGTGTGTATATCCTGCGGCTGGAGTGCGCTTGACATGCATCCCTGAGTGCATAGCCTTGAATCGGCGTGGCTAGGGAGCGACTGAAATTGCCGTAACCGGTGGAGACCGCCGCTTCAAGCACGCAATTGAAATCACCGCCCAGTATTATTTCGTCGTAGACTGACCTCAGGAGGTAGGGGAGTTCATTACTAAAAATGTTCCTCTCTCTGTCCTTTTGGCGGTGCAAGAGGGAGCGTATATGTTTATGATCGAGAGCGTTCCAACAGATGCAGCTATGGCTCGTCCAGAAGGTAATTTGGAAATGTTTGTAAGAGGGATAGTGTCACGTGACAGGATGGCAGTGCTCCGTCTTGTGGTACCTATATTAAAGTAGATATTGTATCCATGAATATCTGTAGGGAGAGGATGTGTCACTTCCTGCAAAAAGAGATCATCGAAGTTATGTAGATGGACGAAGGCGTCCAGCATGGCCGTGAGCGCTGGGGAGGTTAGTCCATTGATGCCCAAAGTGGCCAATTTCAATGTCTCCATTTAAGTTACGGAGGAAGTGGCGATGGTAGGTGCTTTCAGTGTTTATTCTTGGTTGGCATGTTTGTTCTGGTTTTGTTTCTTTTCCGGTCTGGTATGTTGTCAGCGCTCTTGTCTCGCCGTGGATTGTTCTTCTGGGTCTTTCCCCCCCCGGCGCTTCCGTGATATCCGATGTGATATATTTGGCGTCCGCAACGGCGAAATGGTCCTGTTCATTTTCGTGGCCGCTTTCCGGTGGGTTGGGATGTGCTGTTGAGTCCGTGGGGGTGTTCATGGCGGGGCTACGGTGTGGAAGTGCCTCATTTACTGTGTCATCTGTCGTCATTTTTGCAGGCTGTCCGTCATCGGCCATTTCGGTAGGTTCGAGATCACGAGTGGGGTAGGGACGCAGAGTTCCACCGCCGGCGTATCGCGTTAGTCGTCTAATGGAGTTGTGTCAGTGTCGTCAATGGCGGGGTTAGCGGGGATGTCGGGCTAGCTGGTCTCGGTTTCCACGTTATCGGAGTGCATCTGCTGTGTCGATGTGCGGACAGGATCCGCTTTGAACAGGGTGTTGTACGTGGTTCCGGGTGTTGAGGCCGTGGCGTTCTCTGTTTGTGCCCAGGTGGTGCCGGCAGGGGTTTTGGATGGAGTTTTAACTCCACGGCGTTTCGGACATACGCGGTACATATATTCTGTATCTCCACAGCCATAGCAATTTTGAGGTTGTCCGTCATAGGTATTCGAGGATCTACAGTCTGCAATGATGATGTACGACGGAATGTGTTTGGTTAGTTGCATCGTTACAATATTAACGCCATTGGTCACCGCATATCTATATTTTCGGGACCAATTTTCCTCTTTTATAGATTGAACTTCCCCATACTGGTCCAATGCGGTGCGTATGGTATTATAGGAGAGTTGGGGGGGAAGATTTGCCAGTCCTACACGACGGGTCACCATTCCTGCTATTTCAATGCGAACCGTGCATATCTCACCGGACTCCTGCTTATATACTGTTGGCCCATTTGTCTTAGTCAACATGTCTTGCAAAGAGGAAAAATCAGTAAATTTTATAAATATCTGACGTCGTGTTCCATCTATCTGTATCAGCAGCACGGGTTGTTAGGTTACTTGTAGTTGCGTGTGTATCCACTCGTGGATTCCGAGAGCGGAGATACGTGGACTTGTTGGTTCAAAACAACAAACCAATGTGTTCCGACGTTCGTTCATGATGTAGACAGGCTGAAAGCTTCGTTGGTTTGCCGTTATGCAGGGAAGATAGCACAGGCACTGCACTAGTAAACAAGTACTTCACTTGCACAGGCATAGTCGCACAACACAACCTTCTCGTTCCGCTGCGGAGAGCAAACTGACAACTTGATCAAACTTACCTCCTTCAACGTAAACACCTCCACTCTTCATACACAGCTCCCAACGTTTTTTCCAGTTCTGGAATACGTTCTGGAACGTGTTTTGTGGGATGGCGCGAAGGTCTCGTATCGAATTTTCTTCTATCTCCTCTACCGTCTGAAATTGGCGACCTTTTAGTGAGGATTTCAACTTCGGAAAAAGAAAAAGTTTGCAGGGGTCAAATCTGGAGAGTAGGGCGGCTGGGCGAAAACAGTCGTCTCATGCGTCGTCAAAATTCACGGATAAGGAGTGCATCTGTCAGCAGACACAGTAAAAATTTTGCGGCAACACGACGCATCTTCAGTTTGTCGGTTAAAATTAGGTGGCACAAACGTTTACAGATTCCTACTTCTTCGGCAACTTCACGGACAGTTGGGCGACGTTTTTGACGAATCATAGCCAGCACTTTCTCAACGTTATCGTCGTCCATTGACATGGAAGGACGTCCACATTTGGGGTCTTCTTCGATGGACGTTCTGCCCGATTTGAAACGCTGGTACAACCCGTGACATTGTGTTCGGCTCAAACAATCCTCTCCATAAGCCTGTTGCAACATCTGGAAAGCCTTCGTAAAAGTTTTTCCCAATTTGAAAGAGAATTTGACGCAAACGCGTTGCTCCTCAAAATCCTTCATTTTTCAACTTGCAAAAAATCGCCGAGGGTACTAAACACACACTCATTCAAGCGCGTGTAGCTCGATGTCTAGCTGACATGGCGCGATGCTGCTAGTGTCAGAATAAAGCTTGAAGTCCCCGCCACATAACGCCACCATCGTAAGCGTGTTGCGCGTGCTCGCTGGCTCGCTATTTCACAAGTTCGGTTTCTTTATGGACTGCAAATGTACATTTCAGTGATAGACGTAATACGTAAACCGAATGTAGGAAACGATGCAGACTGCTGGATTAAAGTGTTGAAAGGCGGCAAACCATGTTTATTTTCTTTTTGCCTTCACATAGCCACGAAGTGCCTAAAATCGCGCTCTTCGTCCGTCTATACGCATGCAGTTACACTACAAACATTGAAAGGATTTTTGTACAATCTGATATTTAAACTTCACTCAAATTTGTCGGCCCATTCCAATTGTGGTTAAAATCGCGGGTGGGGGTGGGGGCAGTAGACACTGTGAAGACCTACGTGGATTTCTGCGCGCGTCTTAGTAGATGGTCATTTGTAAACTACGGATTGTTATTTCTAAAGTATATTTTAATGCAAAACACAAAGTATGACATTTCGCATGCAAGTAAAAGATGCTAGTATAGACTGACCAAAATTGCAAGTCTATTAATTATAAATACACAAAGATGGTGGACACGTCATTACAACCGTTGGTTGAGAAAATAAAAAAAAATGTTTAAATATTTCAGGTTTATGATATCAGGAAGGATTCTGTGTGATTTCGGGGTTCCGCCACGATATGAATGAAATCTGCGCTCTTCTGGGTTGTTAAACATCTTGTAATGGTAAATCCTTACCGAAGTTTCGGGACAACCTGTCGGTCCCTTCTTCAGGGCCAAGCAATCTTTCCAGTATGTGAAATGGTTAATCCATTGGCTTCCATTGAAAACTATTATAATTAAGACCAATGAAAGAACAGTAGGTGTTACTCGCTGTAACTCGCAGCTGTAGACTTGCAACTTGTCTAAACCAGGCTTTAGTGCATTAGTTAAAAGCATTATGCAAGTGTGTTGGTGAGCACTGCGGAACAAGTGGCCAATGTCACAGTTTATGAATGTGAATTGCTTGTCACCAGCAACGAATGCATACTGATCAATATGAAATCTGTTTTCTCAGTTCAATGCGCCTTGGAACGACGAAAAATCTTTTTGGTTATTCGAGAACACATGGTTGAAATTCACGGCGCTGAAAATGGCTTGCTTAGTGACTTAGAAGGATTCTTCATTCTACTAGGCAAATTCTTGACTGCTGCCTCATATTTTGTCACATCAGCTTCAATCGACATTCAACATCGTACAGACTAAAATGAGCTTTTCAAGCTACTGCACTGTCGTCATGGTCAGGGAGGGGTGAAAATGCGTTTTGTCTGTTCTTTCAGGGGTAATATGGAGGCTGTATATATTAACTATTCTTCGTTCGGGATGTGGTTGTTTTTCTGTTCACTGCTGCAACAAGTTAAAGGGACTTTAAGGGATGAATGACGTCCAAATTATGTAATCAAAATTTGTTCGTGTAAGTAGAGGGAAGCCTTGTGTTTATGATCCTAATCGTCTCCATAAGCTCGACCGAAATATTTGTGCAAGATATTAACTGGCGTTGCTACCGTACATATTGGCAACAGTAAGGACTACATTTTTTACATGATATTATTTTATGCTCTCTATTAGATCCGCAAAATGAAACAGGAAACTCAAAAATCTAGAACAGCTATAAACATGAATAAAAAAATATTTGCAGTCAAAACCCGGGCTAGTGAGCACTGCTCAGGTTGTGGGTAATTTCCATGCCAGGAACTGACGTACCAAATCCTAGGCTCTGTGAGCTCCACAATCAGGCGAAGCTCTCGTCATACTGTTTTCTACATGCTACATAACTTCAGCTGTCCTTATAGTTCACATCTCCAAGCTGCCACCGATATTTTTTATGATAATCCGACTCTGCCTGTGAAACGAGTGTGGCATTGCTGTGTGCATAACTAACCACTCCGCAGGAGAACAAATGCTCTTAATTCATTCATCAGCATCTTAACCCCTTTAATCACAGTGGTAAATATTTTTGTCATTAATAGTTTGTTGTTTTTTAGGTAAAGACACAGTGACTTTAATGTGGGCTAGGAATGGAATTTTCATACAATATTATGACGAATTTAACACGTCAAAGAGGCAATCTGCGACCAGAATTTTAAACGCCGTTATTGTGTGTCCCGTACTTGTTACGTGCCCGTCCATTACATTTCCTGAACATAAGCGCATTATTAATACATCGCAAATGCAGTCAGTGTCCAAATTTCTCCGTCGCCCTGTTGCCTTCCCTCTTAAATCCAAGTATTTACCTCAGGGCCGTGTTGTGGGGTACTCTGTCACTCACTGTTGTTTCCTTAGGATGAGACAACAATTTCCATACAAAACTTTCGTTAGGCGGACGTTGGTTTCAAACAGCGGATGCAGATGTTACATTTTGTTGCCACTACTCAGTATATATTTAAGCTGAATGACTGAGGAATCGCAGTACTTAACTCCAGAGGGACAAGGATTTTGCTGTTATCCGCAACATCCACTACGTCTCTAGGGCCCTTCTGGCCCCCGACCCAGCGACTGTGCCCTGAAGTATTCCGGCACTACGACTGTGTGGACTATGCTCAATGGCCTGCTATTTATACGGCATGCTTCAAGATTGTACTGTATGTTCTGTACCTGTAGTCAATAAAAAAAGTGTGCACCGGATGACCCTTTTCCCGTGTTGATGCTAATTACTGACCTTATGAATAGGTGTAGCTGTACTTTCACGCCAGCATTCATAGCTGAATATTCAATTATCACGAGGCCAACTTTACTTTATTCTAAGTGTCAGAGTGAAGCTGAATGTATCCAGAGTATCTACTGGTCCATTTGGTTTGTGTGCCGAGCGTACAGACGCCTGATTCTAATGACGTTTCATAATTGCCTGCTTGGCGATAACCCGGTGGTAATTACGCCGCTCGTTTGTTCTCTGCTCGCGGAAACCGTTCCACAGCTCCCAGCCTGCTTTTTTGCTGTTTCAACCTATTAAATTGATGAATATGCCTACTTCATTTACCGTCAACGTATACCGAAACTAGATGCAGTGTGCCTGTTACCTTTAAACTTTGTGTCGTGGCAGGGGAAACCCTACAACAGACGTCACCATGTTGCTGGCTGTGGGATCAAAAACATGCGGTCCCTGAAAGGCAGGATACACAGTTCTGAATTTATAATCTGATAATGTTATACTAACACACTGAAGAGCGAGTAAAGTTCATCTCAATAAAATATAAATTTTTACTAGTACCTCACAACTGCAATGAGTACCAGGTGTATTTCCTTGGGGTAAAGGCGGCCGGTGGGTAAGGCTGACAACCTTACCATCATCCTGTGCCGTTGTCATGAAATCTGGGAACCTTAACTTCCTGGAACCCTCTGGACCACTCCAGGCCTGTAACAGGACTGCTTTACCGTTTTGCTTGCTAGTACCTCACAGTAAACACACTGCTTCTACATTACAAAATAAACCAATTAAGTTGTTCATTGCGAGAATCATGGAGAAAACCCAGTACAGTAGACGGGTAAAATACAATACTATTGGTATTAAAACGGGTGTTATGTAAAGTAACTGCTGTGTTTTGGGACTTTTCGGAATGAGTGGTCAGGCTCACACCCCGCTAGCTTTTCCCAACGTTTTACGTTGAGTAGAAAGTTGGGTGACCCCACAGTCGATCTGGATTCGGTGGTAAAGATAAAAATCTTCTCCCGCCAGGAATGAAACCCCCATTCTTCGGCCGTACATTTGGTAGCCTAATGACTATTCTGATATTAAAATTAAGTGTGTTTCTAGTGTAAATTTATCTCGCGCCCCTACGTGTTGATCCCTGCATAAACAAAAGAAGTGACTGTCAGACCAAATTGACGTAAGAGGGCTCCCTGAAGGGTTTGATTTTCTTCCTCTGCAACTTGTTCTCTGTCCTAGTCCAGGTTAGACTTTAATAACGTGTCGTAACCATGGAGATAACTCCAAAAGTCCCTTGCTGCTTCTCTGTTACTTCGTCTCCAACTTTCTGTTCTACTGTCGTTCTCTTCCATGGCTTCTTATTAACTCCCTTTATGGAACTGTGTCTTTCTCTCTCCCTCCAGAGCTCTTAGCCAATTACGATGGTTTCTACGAGCACTCCCATAATTACGTGTATAGAACGGTAAGGTTAAGGCAGTGTAATCATCCTTATACACAGGCGCGCGATTTTAACCTTTTAAAGCCTAACGACATATATACATGTCGTACCGCAGCGCTAACATCCAGACGCTACATTTTAAATATTTATTTAAAAAATATACATAGTGAATATTTTAAACATGCTGCACAATCTCCGTTTTTTTCTCTTCAAAATGCCGTTTATTTCATAATGCTAACTTGTTTGGTTCCTGTATTGTTCGCATTTTATCTACAGGGTGTGCTAAAATTTAAATGTAAAATTCCGGCTCCAAAAGGTTAATTGTGAGAGCGTATGAATTACTTCCGCTCTCCGAAAAGAAAGCTAAATGTTCTTTTTAAAGCATTTCAGATTTCGGAAGGCGGGGTTCGAACATGTCACACCACGAACATTAGCTGAGTAGAAAACGTAAAATGGAGATGAATTTTGGTATTTCGCGAGCCTTAGGCCAGGGTTAGAGAAGAAAATGGCCGGAGAATTAAGTAAGTATGGATTAGAATACGTGAGCGCACATGAGGTTGAATGGGACAAGGGAGATCCTGATCAAGTAGACGAATAAACTTTTCTTTGTCGAAAAGTAATTGAAAATCATTAGTTAGGGACGGGAGTTTTTGTGCGTGGCAGAATCGCCTTGGCATTTACAAAAGTAGAATATATTAGTGACAAGCTCGTATGTATAGTGCTGACATACTCATTGGTGTGACATTATTGTTTTGAATGCGCATGTCCCAAATGATTACAAAAGTGACGTCTCAAAGGACAGATTATGTGAGGGAACAGAGCTGGTATTCTATCAGTTCCCTCAGTACAGTGTTAAAATTCTCATAGAACACTTTAATCCAAAACTTGGAAAAAGTTGTATTTCCAAACCAACATGTGGGACTGAGATTTTATATGAACAAACAGTTATAATAATGTTACTCAAATTTGCCACATAAAAAAACTAATATTCAAGAGCTTAATTTTCCCACATCGAAACAGTTAAAAATACACAAGAACATCTCCCGACTGGAAGACTCATAATCAGATTGACCACATCTTTCATGTATACTTCACGTCCCCACTTTCAGGGGAGCTGACAGTGATACTAATCACTGCCTACTTGTTGAAAAACTTACGGACAGTCTATAAATATGTAAATCGGAAGCACAGATATTTGATATGGAAAAATTCAGTCTAACACATTACATGAGATGAAATCCAGGGAAGAGTACCTGCTTGAAGTCTTCAACAGATTTGCAGGTTTAAGAAATTGGATGATAAAAGAAAAAAATCTCAGCAAAAGAAACTCTAAGTCAACAACAACGAAAGCACAACAAACTGTACTTTGAAGAAGAATGATTAGAAGTCGCATACAGAAAGAGCTAGAAAAATTGCAATGGCTACATGATACAAGCCAAATTAACATAGATAATCTGAACATTGCAATAGGTGAAAAAAACAGACATTTCGGTAAAAAAAAATTACGAGGGAAAGTTTGAAAGTTATATTAATAAATTTAAAACAAACAGCGAGAACAGGAATGTTAAAAATTTGTATAGAGGCGTAAAAAATTTTTAGGAAATGTTATCAGTCTAGAGCTAAATTAGTATAGAAGAGAATGCTAACCTGCTTACAGATTCCCACAGTCACTTGAATATGTGGAAGAAACACATCTGCCAGCCGTAGTTAGAATGATTTCAATACATATAGCTGAGCCACAAGTGGCCGCGACCGTTGCTTTTGGGATTGAAATGGCTATTGGAAAGTTTAAAAGATATAAATCATTAGGTATTGATAGAATTCCAACAGAACTGTTTCAAAATGGTGTAAAACATTGCGTTCGGAGACACTAGACTTATTAAATCTACGAGGGTGAGTCAAATGAAAACTTTAAATATTTTTATCTCGTAATTTATTGAACACATAACGTACACAATAACATCATTTTTCTACGTAGTCTCCATTGCGTTCCAAACAAGTGTTCCAGCGCTTAGGAAGTCCAGGAATACCTCTAGAAAAATAGTCTTTTGGCTGAAAGTGCAGCCACCCGTGCACCGCCTGCTGCACCTCTTCGCCGGACCTGAAAGAGTTGCCTCCCATCGCCTTTTTGAGTGGTCCAAAGACGTGAAAATCACTTGGAGGAGAGGTCTGGCGAGTACGGCGGATGTGGAAGACACTCGAAGGACAGAACTTGGATTGTTGCAACAGTTAAACGGGCCAAGCATTGTTATAATGAAACAAGACACGTGTACTCAGAAGTCCACGCCGTTTGGACTTGATTGTAGTACGCAGGTGATTCTTGAGGAGATCTGCATACGTTGCACTGGTCACAGTGTTCCCCCTGGGCATGTAGTGCTCCAAAATTACCCCTCGTTCATCCCAAAAGAAAGTCAGCATAACCTTTCCCGCAGAAGGTTGT
>Ga0209628_10003224_pt1 | contig 11348 bp, 5 predicted proteins | sample TergutCu122P4_FD_187285 | JGI IMG/M metagenome (GOLD analysis project Ga0209628, IMG submission 187285) | Cubitermes ugandensis P4 segment gut microbial communities from Kakamega Forest, Kenya - Cu122 P4 (SPAdes) (version 2) | ecosystem: Host-associated > Arthropoda: Insects > Digestive system >...
GGAGATGCAACCCAACAACACATTGCCGTTATCGGAGACGGCGCAATGGGCGGCGGAATGGCTTTTGAAGCCATGAATCACGCCGGTGGCGAACAAACCAATATGTTGGTCATCCTCAACGATAACCGCATCGCCATTGACGAAAATGTGGGCGCCATGAGCCAGTATTTACTCAAAATCACAAGCTCCAAATCCTATAATCGCGTGAAAAAGAAACTTTGGAAGTTCTTCAATTTCAGTAAGTTTATTATACAAACATTCAGTCGTTTAGGAAATGCCTTAAAAGGACAAATTGTAAGTAAAAGCAATCTGTTTCAACAACTTGGGTTTCGTTACTTTGGTCCTGCAGATGGACACGATGTGGTAAATTTGGTTCGTATTTTATCTAATTTAAAAGAGATTCAGGGACCGAAATTGTTGCATATTGTTACCGTAAAAGGTAAAGGTTTGCAAAAGGCTGAAGAAAATCAGGTGGTTTACCATTTCCCCGGCAATTTTGACCCCGAAACCGGAGAACTTATTGTACCTGAGGAGCAAAATACACCCCAAAAATATCAAACTGTTTTTGGAGAAACTATCTTAGAATTAGCACTTAATGATGAAAAAGTTGTAGGAATCACGCCGGCTATGGCAACCGGATGTTCTTTAACCATTATGCGCGAAGAACTTCCCCACCGTGTTTTTGATGTGGGAATTGCCGAACAGCACGCCGTTACTTTTGCGGCGGGGCTTGCGGCGGCGGGCTACATCCCGTTTTGCAACATCTATTCTTCGTTTTTGCAACGCGGTTACGACCAAATAATTCACGATGTAGCACTGCAACAACTGCCCGTTATTTTTTGCATCGACCGCGCCGGATTGGTAGGCGAAGACGGACCGACCCACCATGGTATTTTCGATTTGGCGTTTTTGCGCTCCATTCCCGATATCATTATCGCTTCTCCGCTCAACGAATCGGAATTGAAAAATATGATGTTTACCGCTTATCATGAAAGAACAAAACCGTTTGCCATTCGCTATCCGAGAGGAAAAGGGGTCTTAAAAGATTGGAAAACTCCTTTTGAAAAATTAGAAATCGGAAAAGCAAAACAACTAAAAACCGGTATAGATATTGCAGTTTTGTCGCTTGGACCACTCGGAAATAATGTTGCCCAAGCCATTTTAATGCTTGAAAAAGAAGGAATTACACCAACCCATATTGATATGCGTTTTCTCAAACCTTTCGATGAAGAATTGTTAAGCGAAATAATTAACACACATCAAACCATTGTAACTGTTGAAGACGGCACGGCTATTGGCGGATTGTATTCGCAAGTAACTGAATTTGTTACAAAAAAATTATATCCTACAAAAGTTTTTCCGGTTGCCGTTCGTGATACTTTTGTGGAACACGGCGATATGGCAAATCTGCATAAATCGGTGGGATTTGCTGTGGAAAATTTGGTTAATTATCTGAAACATCTGCATACAACAACAATTTAAAAAAAGACTACTTATGAAAAAAGCCCTCATCAGCGTCAGCGACAAAACCAATTTGCTGGATTTTGTAAAACAACTGCTTACTTTCGATTACGAAATTATCTCAACCGGAGGCACTTACAAACTTTTACATGAAAACGGTATCCCTGTGAAGATGATTGACGAAATAACCGGATTTCCGGAAATTATGGATGGCAGAGTGAAAACCCTGCACCCCAAAGTGCACGGCGGGTTGTTGTGCCTGCGAAACAATGAACGTCACATCGCACAAGCCAAAGAAAACAATATTCCTTTGATTGATATGGTGGTAGTAAACCTTTATCCTTTTAAAGAAACCATTGATAAAGAAAATGTTACGATTGAAGATGCGATTGAAAATATTGACATTGGAGGACCGAGTATGTTGCGCAGCGCTGCAAAAAACCATCAGTTTGTAACGGTGATTTGTAATACCAATGATTATCAAAAAGTGATTGAAGAGATTAAAAATAACGGCGACACGACTTTTGAAACACGTCAACAATTGGCGGCAAAAGTATTTCGTCACACAGCAGCCTACGATGCAACCATTGCCGGTTACTTCACTGAAAAAGTTGGTGAAACAGAGCCTGAGAATTTAACCGTTACTTTTACAAAAAGGCAACCGTTGCGTTATGGCGAGAATCCTCACCAAAAAGCCTGTTTTTATGTCGGAAAACCACAGGGCTTTTCTATGGCATTTGCGCAACAACTGCACGGCAAAGAATTGTCTTACAACAATATACAAGACGGAGATGCCGCTTTAAATATTGTAAAAGAGTTTATGAACGAACCGGTAATGGTGGCGGTGAAACACAAAAATCCTTGTGGTGTTGGGATTGGAAAAAATGGTCAAGAAGCGTGGCAACGTTGCTACGACGCCGACCCCGTTTCCATTTTCGGAGGAATTGTGGCAACCAACCAAACCATTGACGAAGCCACTGCCGAAGCCATGAAGAATGTTTTTTTAGAGATTATTTTAGCGCCTGAATTTACCGAAAAAGCGCTTGAAATCCTAACTGTTAAGAAGAACATCCGGTTAATGACTTATGAAATTTCCCGTAAAAAAGAAGACAAAAAATCGCTGTTAAATGTAAATGGTGGTTTGTTAATACAAGAAATGGATTATGCTTCTGTAGAGGATTATGAATATCAAATGGTTACCCAGAAAGTGCCGACTGTGGAAGAGATGAACAATCTACTGTTTGCCATGAAAGTGTGTAAACACGTAAAGTCGAATGCGATAACTTTGGCAAAAGATATGCGCACGGTAGGTGTAGGGGCAGGGCAAATGAACCGCGTTGGTGCAGCGCACATTGCGTTGAAACAAGCAAAAACCGCCGGCATTAATAACGGAATTGTCCTTGCCAGCGACGCTTTCTTTCCTTTTGATGATGTTGTAAAAATGGCGCATTCGTATGGAGTAACCGCCATAATTCAACCCGGCGGTTCCGTTCGGGATGAAGACTCCATAAAAGCTTGTGATGAGTTAGGTATCAGTATGATATTTACAGGAAAAAGACACTTTAAACACTAAGCAAAAAACATACTAAAAAAACGCTGCCCATTTGAGCAGCGTTTTTCCCTTTTAAAAACTTTATTATATTTACTTAATAATAAGTTTCAGATTTTGTGAACCTGAGTCAGTATTAACTTTAAGGAAGTAGATACCGGCACTAAGGTTTGAAGTATTAATATTGGTTTTGTCTTTATTTACATTTGCTGAAATAACAGTTTGACCAACAAAATTAATGATTTGAACACTGTTAATAATTCGTGATGATTGTACAGTAACACTATTGGTAGCCGGATTTGGAAATACCAAAGTTTTAATATTGTATTCACTAACACTATTGTCAACAAATAAAGAGCAAGGTATTTCAAACAAAGGATTTAGTTCATCATTTGTAGTAATCTTAATGGTAGCTTTATTATCATTTTCAAGTCCTTCGGGATTAAGCAATGCATTAAAAGTAACGAAAGTGCCACCTGCAACAGTTCCATCAAAAGCACCCGAAAATGTTAACCAGTCATCACCTTCTACTTCATATTCTACCACCGTTTCATAAGTTCCGGGGGCGTTTCCGGAATTAGTAATCTTTATAGGCACAGTGATGATATCACTACTTTCAGTAAATTCACCAATTAGAGTAGGGGTAACGCTTAGAACAGGTTTAGGTGCAGCAGGAACTGTGATTTTACAAGGAATTAAAATGGTGGGTTTGTTTGGATCATTCGTTGTAATAGTAATATTAACCGTATATACTCCTGCAGCAAGGTCTGCCGGGTCAATAACCACATCAAATTTATCTTTTTCGCCATTACCAGCAATAGTACCGCTTATATTTCCTGTTAAAGAAATCCAATCAGCATCAACAGATGCGCTATAAGTTCCGTTTGCATTTCCATAGTTGGTAATTGTTACTTTTTTAGTGATAGTTGTGCTTAAATCTGTAACTGTTTCGTTAATTGAAGTAGGATTAACAGTAAGAATAGGTGTGGGGATTGTTGGTAAAACAACAAAAGAGGTAGGTATTTGGAATAATGGACCGTTTACCGTATCATTAGTTAAAATATTAATAGTAGCAGGATAATAGCCGTAGTTAAGTCCGGTTGGATTTAATACAGCATTGTATGTAGCAGTTTTTCCGGCTTTAACGGTACCGTGAGAGTCCCCTGAAAGTGATAGCCAGCATCCCGGAACCGTAGTACCTTTTGTATATGCTTGAATCATCCAGCACCCAATAGGTTCATCTAAAGCTAATAGTTGAGACCAATTGCCTCCGTTAACTCGCTCCCAGTTACTATTTTCAATAGCAATACCATCATCGTAAGACATTAAGTGGGCTCCTACGGGTTGAACAAATTCAAAAGCTACCCAAATATCTTGTCCATCTAATAAAACAGGGGTGTCTAAAGTAATATCATTCCAATCCATATACAAAGGAGATGTGATGGTTTTTTGTGCCAAAATTTTACCCGGTTTATTGTAAGTTCCACCACCATAAACACGAGCTGTAAGTTTATCATCTTGCGACCATCCGGACACAAAATAAGAAACTTTAGTAATATATGTTCCTAACTTATCACAATATTTAGATGAAGGATATTTTGCAGCTATTTCAACAACATGGGGACCGTTACTATATCCAACATAACCCGCTATTTCATTAAAATCGCTTGTATAAGAAATATTATAATTAGTTGTTCCTGGAATTGGAGCAAAATCAAATAGAATTTGAGTTGAATATTCTCCAATACTTGTACCTGAATTGGTAATCGTAATAGGTTTTGTAATGCTCGTACTGCTACCTTGGTTTACTTGTTCAGAAATTGATGTAGGAGTAACATCTAAGATTGGAAATGTTGGGTCTGATCCACCTAAAGAAATATATTTTAAGTTATCAATATAATAAACCGAAGTTGCACTTGGAGGCCAAAAATCTATTCCTGCCAATTGTCTCGGCATTTGGTTTCCTTCATCATTAATACTATATTTCCATCCATAAATATGAGCACCATTGATAGAAAGATTTGCCGTATCTTCATCCAAATTAATATACATTGATATAGGAACCCATGTATTAAATGGAGGTGTTGAGAAAGGTATTAGATCACCATTATGCAAAAGGTTTGTACCAACAGGAAAACCGGCATCATTGGGGTTTTTCATATTTATAGCTATATCAATACCCCAAGAGCTATTGTTTCCATCAATTATTTGCATTAACTCAAACATTGCTGGTACATCGCCAGGAAGATATAGATCAAAATCAATTGTATAAACTCCTGATGTTTTATTTCCTGCTTTAAATATCAAATCATTATCATAAACTAATTTTGCAGAATTCGGTGCAGATGAAGCTTGTTCATTAGAATATTTAGCATCTTCGGAAGTTCCGGGTGCATCACTCCAAGTTGTCCACCAATCAGGGTCAGAAAGCGCTACATAATCGCCATTGGTACCATTATCAAATCCGGTTTCATAAAGAATATTTTGCGCTTTCTCAAATACAACATCATCAATATAGAAAGATGACTGTCCCGCACTTGTGGGTGGAAAAATATTGAAAGCATCAATTACTCTGGGGCAACCGCCTGAACCGTTATTACCTTTAGAATATTGCCATTCATAAATTTTAGTAGCGTTAAGGTAAAATTCAGCGTTATCTTCATCCAAATCAATAACAATTTTAACAGGAATCCAAGTATCATGTGCAAAATTAAAAGTAGTTGCTGTTGCTTTTCCTGCATAGAAGTTTCCTATTCCGGGAGTTTGAGTTGTAGGAGTACCTTTTGCACGTGCCATATAACATTCAAATGCCCACACACCATCCTGGTCGCCTGTAAAAAGTGATTGGATGTTAAAATAACCATCCTTTCCGGTGGGAATATAAATTTTAAAGTTTAGAATCCATTTTCCAAACTCTTGATTTCCACACCACATTAGTTGGTCATTGCCATAAGTTAAGTACAAGGCTTTGTTTCCTGCGGGCATTTCGGCAATAACGCCATCCTCGGGACTACCGGGAGCTTCACTCCACGTGGTCCAGTAATCTCTGCCCAAGTCTTGGGCTTGTTGGGCTAATTTTCCGCCTACGGTGTAGTCGGAGAAATTGTCACTAACTTGTGCGCTTAAAGCAAAAAGCATAAACACACTAACGATAGATAATAGTAATTTTTTCATAAGCATTTTTTTTTGGTTTTTTAATTTAATTAATAAAATGTTTTTTTAACGCCGCAATAATACATTTTTTATTCAAACAAACATACTAACGTATGAAAAAAGAGGATTTTTTTTTAAATTTTCGCCGTAAAATCTTAAAAAAACAAAAAAACAAGTTTTAAAGTTTATGGACTTACCACATTTGCATAAATCAAAAGTGTGGTTTGAGCCGGATTTGTATTAGCTGAAATTATTATACTGTTTTTCACTTCCCCGTTTTTATGCTTTGAGTCGAAAATGATGGTAATTTTTCCCTCTTCATCGGGTTTAATCGGAGCTTCCGTAGCCACAGAGGAAGTGCATCCGCACGACGTGGCTACATCGTAGATAACCAAATTTGTTTTCCCTACATTCTTGAAAAGAAAAGTGTAACTTACTTGTTCGCCTTGAATTACTTCTCCAAAATGGTGAGAAAGATTTTCAAACAGGAATTGGGCTCCCTCATTTTTTTGTTGTTCCGTCCATTCATTGTTTGCTTGCAAACTTTCGTTATTAGAAATTGATATTTCGGGGTTCCCATTGTTTTTACAACCCAAAAGAATGAAACATAAAACGATGTAAATTAATCTTTTATGTTTTAATGAAATAAAGTTAGGCATACCGGAAAACCGGTAAATTCTTTTTTTTAGATGATTCATTTTGTTAGTTAATTTTAGTTTTAGTGTAGAATTAAAAGTTAAGTTTTTATTTTGAACAATTGTTTTCTAAAGTACAACCCTTATTTCGTTTTTTGCTTTGGTTTTTACTTTGGTTTTCAAAACGCATTTCCATTTTCTGTCCGGCTTTACTCTCAGGTATTTGCCAAAAATAATAATCAATATTCACAAAAATGAAATAAATATTACTATTTTTTGGTAAAGTCAAAAGAATATCTCTTATTGTTCTTTTATCAAGCCCCTGCAAAAAGGTTGATTTAGGCATCAGTACTACATAATCATAATCCTGCAGTGTTTTTGTAAATGGTAAACTATCTTTTGTAACCAAATCTTTAATCACATAGCTAAGATCTAACGAATCGGAAAACACTATTTTGCAATTGATTGTCTCTCCCAATTTTGGCATACCGCAACTACTTCTAAGTATTGGTTTTCCATTGCTGAAAAAATAGAGTGGTTTCATTTCTTTCCATCTATCATAAGAATATAGTATGGTAAAATTTTTTTTACTCATTTTTTTTAATTGTTTTTGTTTTAACAAAATCGGCTCAACTTCTGCAAATGACCCATAGATTTTTGAGTTAGTAAAGTTGAAAAACGCTTTCGTAGAAATTGAACACGAACAAAAAATCAGAATTCCTAAGCAAAAGATAATAAGATGGTGTTTTTTTCGCATATTGTTTCAAAATAAAATAAAGTAACGGCATATCTTCTTAATTAGTATGCCGTTACTTTGAAAGGTTATTAATCAATTTTGATATTTACTTCAACTTTTCCATAACTTTGGCGTGAAGTTCTACCGTCGATGGCAACTGTTTCTATTTTAGCTTCATAATTGTATTCTTTAGGAAGAATGGTTACCCCTCTTTTTATAGAATATTCCTTAATAACTTCATCAGAAAAGTAGCTTGCCGGAATAAATAACGGCACATCTACCCCAAATTCAGCCTCAGCGTGACGTACTTGTTCAAAAATGTATAAAGTACCGGTTAGATTTTTGAAGTCAAAATCAATTTTACTGTTATATTCATCAAAACCTCTGTAGTATCCGTCTGATTGAATAACAATTTCATCAATACAGATTCCAAAGCAAGCTCCACAGGCACATCTTTTGCCATCCCTTGGTCTTTCTTCAATTTCTCTGTGAAACTTCATTTTCACTGTAATACTTCCTCCTATCTGAACTTTACTACTATTATTTCCTTTGGAAATACTTTGGTTTTGACTCATTTCATCTTTAATGATTTCATCTTTATTACAAGCTACAAAAATGGCAGCGCCGGTAATAACGGCTAATAATGCTGCAATAATAATTTTATGTTTAGTTTTCATATTTTTTAAATTTTTTTAATTAAATTTTTAGGTATTAAACTTTTACGCAATCTACATTGAGCACCTCTGCAAAATGTTTATTCGGCATTTCCAATTTTTTAGTGTGTTACTTCAAAATTGTGTATTCATAAATAGTCATGCAACCCATTTATAAATTATAGTTTATTTAAAGTCGAAACATTCAAAATGTCCGACTTAGAGCTATCGAAACAAGTTTCGTTCTAGATACCACATTATTCTTTTCATAATAATTAGTGTTTTGAGTTAATAATAGTTGATTAGTTTGTTTGTCTAGACGCCGCAAAAATACAATGCCGGAATACCCTTTGTCAAGTCTTTTGAAAAATTTTTTCTAACTTAAAATCAACATTGTATCAAAAAAAATTTTACAAATTGAAAATAATTGTAAAAACAGGTATCTTTTTTGGAGCAATTTTCGTTTTAATAAAGTATTATCTTTGCAAACTCACTTTCAAAAACAGATTCATGCAACAACAGAAATTATTTTTATTAGATGCTATGGCGCTCATTTACAGAGCCTACTACGCCATGATTCGCGCACATCGCGTAACCAGCAAAGGGCTAAATACTTCGGCGATTTTTGGTTTTACCAATACGTTATATGAATTGATTCGCAACGAAAATCCTACCCATTTGGCGATTTCGTTTGATACCGGCGCTCCCACGTTGCGCCACGCCGAGTTTGAAGCCTATAAAGCACATCGCGAAAGCACGCCGGAAGACATAGTTACGGCAATTCCTTACATTTACCGACTTATTGAAGCCTTCAATATTCCCATTTTGGCAAAAGATGGCTATGAAGCCGACGACATCATCGGGACTTTGGCAAAAAAAGCTGAAACAGAAGGTTTTACAGTGTATATGATGACTTCCGACAAAGACTACGGTCAGTTGGTTTCCGATAATATATATATGTATAAGCCCGCGAAATTTGGACAACCTGCCGAAACTCTCGGCGTAAAAGAGATTTGCGAAAAATACAACATCGAACACCCAGAAGAACTTATTGATATTTTGGGATTGTGGGGCGATTCTTCGGATAATATTCCAGGAGTACCCAATATCGGAGAAGTAAAAGCCAAAAAATTGATTCAACAATTTCATTCTATCGAAAATATTTATAAAAATATTGATCAAGTTGATAATGATAAATTGCGCCAAACATTGATAGAAAATCAAGAGCAGGCATTTTTGTCAAAATCGCTGGCAACCATCATGTTAGATGTTCCCATTGCGTACGATTTTGATGCAATGAAGATGCGTGCTCCAAATTTTGACTCCTTGCGCAGTTTGTTTCAAGAGTTAGAATTTCGGTCGTTAGGAAACCGTATTTTGCTGGAAATGCAGGAAGTTTACAAGGAGAAAGGAGAAATAATACATAATACCTTAAACCCTTATTCTCAAAAAGCTCCCTTAGTAGCAGAAAAACAGAAAGATAATACCCTGAACCCTTATTCTCAAAAGGCACTCTTAGTAGCTGATTTGTTTAATCAAGATATTGACCCTGAAATTTTTATTGAAAATACCGGTTATAAAACATTTAACGATGTAATACACCATTTTGTAGAGACGCGATTCATCGCATCTCTGCCCCAGCATCAACCTCTTTATTTTGAATGGATTTACGAAAACGATGCTATTTCAGGATTTGCTTTTTCGGAAAACGGAAAACAAATTAATTACCATGTTTTTGATTCCGGTACGGGAGAAAATTTTTCGACCTCTATCGAAATTTTAAAAACCATTTTTGAAAATCCCCGCGAAATTATTTCGTTCCAAACCAAAAATATTTTCAAATATTGTGATGAATTTCAGATAGATATAAAAACCACTGTTTTCGATTTGCAAGTGGCGCACTATCTTATTCAACCGGAAATTTCACATCAATTGGAAAGAATTACAGAAACTTGTTTAGAATATCAAATTATTCCTCTTGAAAAAAATAAAACAAAAAATAATCACATAGATGCAGCTTGTGAAAAAGTGGAGGTTTACGCCCAATTGTTTCCTCTGTTTAAAGAAGAATTGGAAAAAGCATCGTTACTGAAACTCTATTATGAGATTGAAATGCCTTTAACTCAAGTGCTTGCACAAATTGAAAGAAATGGCATCCATATAGATAAAAAAATGTTGGAGGAAAGTTCCTTAATGATTACAAAAGAGATTCAAAATATTGAAAAACAGATTTTTGAATTGTCTGAAACTCATTTTAATATTGCATCTCCCAAACAGTTAGGGGAAGTTTTGTTTGAAAAACTTCGAATTATTGACAATGCCAAGTTGACAAAGAGCAAACAATATCAAACCGGTGAGGAGATTCTTCAAAAGTTGTACAACAAACATCCCATTATTCCGCTTGTTTTAGAATGGCGTACGCTTTCAAAATTAAAGTCCACTTACATTGATGCGCTGCCGCAATTGATTGACCCAAAAACAGGAAAAATTCATACTACTTTTCAACAATCGGTAACTTCCACAGGCAGACTGAGTTCCATAAATCCTAATTTGCAAAATATTCCCATTCGCACGGAGCGGGGCAAGGAGATTCGCAAGGCGTTTGTGCCTTCATCTAAAAACAACGTGCTGGTTTCTGCCGATTATTCGCAAGTGGAATTGCGTATTGTGGCTGCGATGGCAAACGATGAAAATATGATTTATGCGTTTGAGCAACAGCAAGATATTCATGCTGCCACAGCGGCGCGTATTTTTCGAGTGGCATTGAAAGAGGTGAGCAAAGAGCAACGGCGCTATGCCAAAACCGTAAATTTCGGCATTTTGTACGGGATGTCGGCGTTTGGATTAGCTGACAGACTGCACATTCCGCAAGGAGAAGCCCGACAATTAATTGCCGATTACAATAGCAGCTTTCCGAAAATTGAGCAGTTTATGAACGGCATTGTGGCATTTGCCCGAGAAAACGGCTACGTAGAAACTTTATTGGGTCGTCGCCGTTATATTCGCGACATAAATTCGAGTAACGGTATGTTACGAAAGGCAGCAGAGCGAAACGCGATAAACGCCCCTATTCAAGGCACTGCCGCCGACGTGATTAAGATTGCCATGATTCGCATTTATAATGAATTGAAATACAGAAACTTGAAAACAAAAATGATTTT
>Ga0209628_10003225_pt1 | contig 11348 bp, 12 predicted proteins | sample TergutCu122P4_FD_187285 | JGI IMG/M metagenome (GOLD analysis project Ga0209628, IMG submission 187285) | Cubitermes ugandensis P4 segment gut microbial communities from Kakamega Forest, Kenya - Cu122 P4 (SPAdes) (version 2) | ecosystem: Host-associated > Arthropoda: Insects > Digestive system...
ACCACAAGATAACATGTACCCTGTCGAGAGGCTGACATGGGTGAAAAATCAGATTCGGCGATGACCTCGCGCAGTAGAAAATAAATAACAACCACATCACTACCGTTCCAATAATGGAACGTTAGGCATAAATGGGTTAATGTGAATGGGACAGCTGAGTGAGGGACTGCCATTACAGGATCAAAAAAAATGGCCATTCTATTCAGAAACAACATCAGGTCAGAAGAATATGGCACATCCTGCCTGAGTGGTTAAGTCAAAAATCTATTTACCTCCACTACATATCAAGCTTGGTTTAATAAAAATATTTGTGTAAGCGATGGATAAAGAAAGTGAAGGGTTCGCCTATTTAAAGCAAAAAATTTCCCAAAATAAGTGAGGCCAAGATAAAAGAAGGAATATTTATTTGTTCACTAATTAAGGAACTGATTTGATGACCATGGCTTTAGTATAAAATTAAATTCTACAGCAAGAAGAGCCTGGAAGGCATTTGAAAATGTCTGTGGAAACTTTCCAGGTAACAACAGAAAACGGAAAATTACGGTGAAATTATGCAAGAGCTAGTTTCATCATACAGAGCTGCGGGGTTTAATGTTGAAACTTCATTCTTTGCATTCCCATTTGGATTATTTTCCCTGAAAACATGGGACCAATCTCCAATGAACATGGTGAAAGGTTCCATTAGGATATTTTCCAAATGGAAAAGAGGTACAGTGCATTATGGAGTCCAAATATGTTGGCTGACTGCAGTTGGAGTCTTATAAGGGAGACACCTACTGGCAAATATAAGAGGCAAAAGAAGAAAAAGTGAGAGTTTAATGACTTTTTGTGTAGTTAGGATACCATATGTAGAGACATTCTTTATTATTTGACAGTGTGTATTGTAATTAAGAACCAAATGTTTTTGAATGTAATCCCTTCTGTTTAACATTTGGTTGTCATATTTGGACTCAGCCATGTCACAACTATAAGAATCACCCTGCATTTAAACAGGGAACTATTTTTATTATGTCAACCAGTATTATTCATTGATTTATGTTCCTAGATGGTTTTCAAAACATTTACAGATGAAGTATCCTTGGTCAATTACTAATGTGTTTGTGAATTGCAGGTTCAGTATCTCAACACTGAAGATGTTCTTATTCAGAACTTAACTCTTCGTAACTCCATCACATTGACTGATTTGAAACCTCATAGAAACTATACTTTTACTGTCGTGGTTCGCTCTGGTACAGAATCTCAGGTTCTTCGACGATCATTACCTGTTTCTGCTATATTCACAACAATGGAATCTGTTCCTGGCAAGGTAGGAAGTCTTGTAAGTTAGTGACATTAATGTGAAACCTTATACACAAATTAATTTTTTGGAAAATGGTTCTTCACATTTTTCCCAGTTACAGGATACATTTTTCCAATTAACGTTTTCCAAATAACAGTGCAGTTGCTTTAATATAGGTGAATGCTGATATGCAGATTGATGCCTTTGACCATCATTTCTGGGGGGAAAATGAAAAAAGTGATACATGTGGAAAAACAACAGTTGCAGAAAAGCATTAGTTGTGTCAGAAACTCAAGCAAACTACAGCAAAAGGTGAAAATTGTAAATTTCCCATTTATGCATCTGGAAATATTTTGTCATTCCACGTTCGAAGACATTTCTGGTTCTTCCACTTCTTATACCCTACACTTCTGGAAGGCAAAATGGTAGAGGAACAGTGTGGCTTTAGAAAGGGATGCAGTTGTACCGATGCTATATTCACGGTGCAACAGATAATTGAAAAAGGAAAGAACACAACCTACCGCTATTCCTCTTATTTATAGATTTTGAAAAGGCATATGATAGCATGAACAGAGACTGGCTGTGGGAAATGGTGGTCAATAAAATCCCAAATTATTTACTAAATACAATAAAATGTATTTACAGGAATACAAAGGTTAAAATTAAATTTAATGATGGCATATCTGAACCAATCCACATAAACAAAGGAGTAAGACAGGGATGTGGCCTCTCACCGGTATACATTAATAAAGTTTTACAGGAATTTAAAATAATGATAAAGAAGGGCAAACAACTAAATAACAGGAAATTAGTGAACACTCTACTATATGCAGATAACCAGATTTTAATGGCCACATCAGAAGATGAATTACAAACAATGGCATACCACCTGAACCTCATATCAAGAAAATACAAAATGACCATGTCTGGCACAAAAACAAAATCAATGGCAATGTGGGGAAACCACATACATAGGGTAAAAATTGGGATAAACGAAAATCATATTGAACAGGTAACAGATTTTCAATACCTGGGGTACCGTATATCAGAATACAAAGTGATTCAGAAGAAAGATTCAAACATACAACAAAATAAATGGAGCTATACAGAGACATTTTGGAAAACAAATGAACAAAGAAACAAAATTAAGAATTCACAACATTATAGCTAAAGCAGCATTGAATTTTGGAAGTGAAGCCTGGGTACTGAAGAAAAGAGAGGAACACGTTTAGAAGCAGCACAGATGAAATTTTTGAGTCTCTTACTTGGAATAACGAAATTAGATAAAAGAATCAATGTATTAGGGAAAAAACTGGGGCACAGAACATAGTAAAGGAAATAAAACAGCACCAGAAAAAGTGGCTACAACACGTACAGAGGATGGACACAAACAGAAAACCAAAACAAGCACTACAATATAAACCAATAGGACGAAGGAACATAGGACGACCAAGGAAGAGATGGAGGGACCAACTTCATTTTGAGGATCAAGGAACATGCCTAACCCTTCATGAACATGATGATGATGAAGATGATGATGATGATGCATCTGGAAATAATAAACAAATGAAAAGTTACTCTTTAGTAAGTTTGTAATTAATGACTGTGTAGTTGCAACTTAATGTTTCTGATGAAACAGTGCCAATTTCAGGTTCAGAGTCCTCTGTTTGTTGTGCTTGCCAATTCTGTGTGTGAAAAAAAAAAGTGATATAACAGTTTTTCATCAGCATACTGGTTCAGGCTCACATTCATGTTCCTCTAGTATTTTAAAATACAGAAAATAAGTAAAATCCAATGTATGTCATTGAGAAGATATGTAATGTACAGCAGCCTTGTAAATGACCTGGTACATAAAGCAGATATCCTTTGGTAAACATGTAGAACTATGAAAATTGGTCCCTATTGCCTTAACAATACATTTGATAGTATACGTTTGTTCATAGAAATATAAGGAATTTAAAACCGAACATTTAAGTACTAAATAATTAAAGAATAATAAGGAGACAATACGACATATAATGAGGATACATATGAATATTTTAACCATATATACTGCAAAACTCAAGTAAAAGTTAGTAACCTGTACCCACTACACACCAGTACATCTCAGAGCAGACCAAATTTCATCATCAACACAGGGCGCTAAAAAACATTTAATACTTCAAAACCAACAAGGGAAATTCAGCAGCATATATTGACTTTCACTTATTTTATTTATTTTAAATTACTGTTGTATATTAATTGTTATTCCATTTGGTATAATAGTTTAGTTTTATAGCAACATATTAACTGTTTTTAAAGGAGAGGCCTCTCCTTCGGTATACTTTCTGTTATTAGGATTTGTAGACTACCTGATGATGGCCGTAAAATTTGGACGCAGCATGTGGTGGTAAATATATGGGCATATAATCTTTAAAAGTTGTGTTACTAGATCCTCATACTTAATAACTCATTGGTTGTGGCCATGCCACAGGTAGAAATCTCATTGTGTGCAGACATGTAGGAACTGAAGTGACAGCCTTCTGATCACCTAGGTGAATGTAGTTCCTGTGGAAGGCATCATCTTCTGCTTCTTCACTGTAGTCTGAGTAGGCTTCTGAGTTCAGTTCATGCATGTAGCTGCACTGCTGAAAACTATTTATAATTGTTGAGTGCTTGAACTGTTGCCAGGCTGCTGTTGCGAAATGTTTCACTTGCAAAACATAGATTTTCTATTTGATCTCTTTTTCTGACTGCATATAACACACAGTTTTTAGCAGTGGGTGTTTCCTGTACAACTACTTGAAACCTTTGATGATGCCCAAATAAATAGGGTGTAACATGCTTGGGCAGTTTGGTGAATTATTCACAACTCTAACATTCCTTAGAAATTACATATCTTGCAGATAAGTGGCACTGTTGTCCACAAAGAGCAAAATGTTCTACCATTCACATCCATGCAATTATCCAGTGGCATTAAAAACGCTATGAAAATGGCTGTGGACATTATGTTTTTATTTACATACTATATCACAGGAAAGTTTCTTGTGTTTGTAAAACAAAGTTTTTTTCAATGATTTTAACAATGATTGGCATCTCTTCGTCACCACCATCACCATTCACACACAGTAGCACTATTATCTTCTCTTTGGCGTTTTTTACCCTGTGGTAGGACTGGCCTTTTGATATCAGAGAAATACAAAAATGCCTTCCAAAGCAAGGCATTTTTGTATATCTCTTCCATGTCTTATATTTTTGCATACTAACCTTTGATGATCTTTGACTCATCCATTTGAGACAGAAAAATTGTCATCCTGTGCGTACGCACACAAAACATCACAAGTAATTTCAGTGAAGCACGTTTTAATACTCCCTGAGGATGGATCCCAAAGGACCCGAAACATGTCGGAGTTTTTAATTGTCTTTTAAAATATTGATTCATGTAGATTTTAACATATTGAGTTTTATACAATTAAGTGCATTGGTCAGACAGTAAAAGTGATTGACTTTAAAAAATGCACGGTGAAAAACGAAATTAACCAACTTAAAGTATTTGGTGATTGCTACCACACCCTTCCCATTTCAACAATAACACTTAGAAACTTTTATTTTATAAGTGTTGACTTGAGAAGTTTGAATGGGAAATATGTACATGTTTTAATGCTTAATTAAGTGGTCTCTAACTTCTACTTTGTGGAGCAGTATATTCTGCATAATCCCAATCACCTCTTCCTCCTCACATTTTTCATGTATATACAGTTGCATGGAACAACAGTTGGAAAATACACATACATCTTTTGATGTACTTGTACTGTAACCAAGTAATTTTATTGCAAGGTTGAAAAATTCCACCCACGAGATATTCAGCCAAGCCACATCACGTTTGAATGGGCATTACCCAGCGACGAGCAGAATGGGATTATACGCAAATTCACCATAACATATGGACTTGAGGTACAACATTTTCAAATTATTGTAGATTCAGGTGACCATTATTAAGTGCATGAATGTATGTTCTTTTTCTTTGTAGGGTAACATTCTGTATAGACATTTTTTTTATGGAATCCTAGGGCTTTCTTCTTGCCTTAGAAAGGGTATGTGTTCTCTGAATAGGAATTTTGAGATAGGAAAGTGCAAAAATCTGGCAGCTGTGCTTCTTTGGCAGTCTCATTTTACACCACTTGATTTACTTTGCTGATGATTGTGTCTTAACAGTTTAATTTTTAATGTTGTTATTAATCTTTATTATAAAGCTTCTGGATTTAATCCCTTAGCCAGAACTTCAGTACATAATACTCTTTATACCAGTGCATTTTGTCCTACAGGTCTGAACTTATATTTATTTCAAATGTTAAAAAATACTTAAAACATATATTTACACATTACCCTAATATAAGGGTAAAAATGTGAAATATTCAGAATGTCACTATATGCACTTTTCATTGTTATATACTTCTGGTTTGGAAACTTATGTAACATTTTTCTGTCCCACTTTCAAGCATTTATTCTTCCTGGCCTGCTTCATTCTGTTGAATGATTTTATGTGACTTTGCTAAAGTTTTCACAGACTTCTTTAATAAGTGAATGTGCAAGAAGATGGCAACATTTTGCTAAGAAGGAATGTATCTTTGATTGTATAAAATTTACAAATGACAGTGGTATTATACTATTAAAAGACAGGAAGTGTGGGAGATGTAATACGTTATCTGTCATAATTTGTCTGATTGTTGTGCCCAGGGCTCTACACACACACAAGTGCATAACTTCAAACCAACTGAATTCTATGGTACTATCAAGATGCTGAACCCAGGAAAGTCATACATTTTCCGTATTCAGGCTGAAACAAAGATTGGCTATGGCCCTGAAGCAATTTGGAAACAGAAAATGCCTATCCTTCGTAAGTGATACAGTTCAGTATATTTTAAGCCATGTAGTGAGTGAGTTGGAAAATTAGTCATTCTTAGGGTATCAGCTGTCTTTGATCAGATGTTGTTTTGTCATGAACGGGCTAATGCAGTTTGTCATATATCAAATACATGATGGTAGATGTCATATTAGCCTTTATTTCATTAGATGTGATGTCAGTAAGACCAGCTATTACTTGATTCCTATGATGTTTTCAATTATTTCATTTTAAATATTATTTCAATGTCACTAATTATATGATCAAGGGTTTGCCTTAAGCAGTTAAACAGTTATTAAAACACTCTTGGTAAGTGAAATTCTTAGATCATGATCAAAAATGTCTGCTAAAATTGCACTTGGAGAATTGTATCAGGATGATATGAGAAAACATAGATAGTTCGATGCTTATCGTTAATTGCTGGGTGTGTACTCTGTTGCAGCTCCTCCAAAACCTCCCAGTCATGTGGTGCCAACTGAAGTGTGTCGTAGCTCATCCACTGTTCAAATTCGATTCCGTAAAAACTACTTCTCTGATCAGAATGGAGCTGTAAGTAATGTAAACTGCACTGAAATAAGTTATGTTACAATAAACGTAGAAATGAACCCTTCAAGTCACTGGGTTACTGTGACATTTACATGCTAGTCCATGTTATCTTCCATCACGAATTTCTTCGTTTGTGATGATTGGTGAAGTCATTGCAGTACTGGTTCTGAAACTATTATTTTCTTGTCAACATAGTTGAAACCCTAATTTTTAATAAGGCACATATCTCTTTTATCACAACATTTTGCCATAAGTTTTCTAACATCTGACAAAATCATTTCTTGATAATACCTATTGTGGACGCAAATCTTAACATCTTCATGATTCCTTCATCTTGTAAATTCCGTATAAATTTGAATCGTGTACAGTTGTGAAAAAAGTTTAGCAACACTGGAATGAATTGTTTTATTTATTTGCGGTGTGTGGAATAAAGTAAGAAATGAATGATTTTCAGCAATTCATGAGACGAAATTCAGGATCGGCAGTACCTAATCGCACTTTATGTATTAACAATAACAAAAATGCAAAACAACAACAACAACAACAACAACAACAACAACAATAACAAAATCAACAGTAGCAGCAGCAATAACAATAATAACAACAACAACAACAACAACAACAACAGATAATAACACACCTCATGAAACAAATTGTATTAAACATTAGAAACCCAAGCACATTATATGAGGTAGACAAAACTAACTTTTAAACACCTTAGAACATGAGCTCATTAAGGAAGAACTACATGTTATGGTAGCTGAATTTAGTACATTTGTATAGATCTTCATTGAATGAAAACTGAAGATACTGAGGATTATTTCAGGAAGATAATTTGAAACAAATGTGTCTTAATTCAGTCTCCCCCTACCCAATTATCACTGGGAATGATGGAATGTAGCTGGTCATTAATTGTTTGCTGAGACAACAAAAGTGATGTGACTTCATATTAGTGTATGTAAAATGTGCGAATGATAGTAGACAAAGCCTATGTATGTTATTTGAGGGTGTAAATTGGGGAATGTCGACAAGTTTCCTGACTGCCTCAGTAATTGGTCCTCATCCAGACTTGTGTTTGGTACATTTGAGAGAACATATATATTAGTTTCACTCCATGGTATGTTATGAGAATGGAGTTGAAGTTCTGATCAGTCTCCACATAACAAATAATGAATATTGGCTGGAAATTGTGTCAGTTTTTTCAACCTAGAGGTGAAATTGTCTGTCTGAATCTTTGTTGTTAATTATATGTTTAATTTGTTTGATTACAAGTGACTGTGTGTACAGTTATGTGTTCGTATGATAACAGGTGACAATGTATACAATTATTGTTGCTGAAGATGACTCAAAGAATGCATCAGGACTGGAAATGCCAAGCTGGAGGGATGTCCAGGCCTACAGTGTGTGGCCACCATATCAGGTAACAGGAATTTGCATTGCAGCATTTCTAACCAGTGTTTGTAATGTTATGGCATGAACAGTGTGGCAGTATTTGAAGAACTGGAGATCCACCATGTGTACCATCATAACTCAGGGTTTATTTCCATTTGCTCTAACACTGAAACAGATTTTATTCACCAGAGGTCCTCGAATTGTAAATTTGGTTTCCAGGGTATATTATAATTTGACTGTTAAGGTGAGATGGACACTGAGTGCAAACAGGATGGCCACAGAAATGTAGTTACTTGCTAATGTTATTGTTTCACCGTGCATTTTAGTTCATTGAATGTTACACACCAACTAATGCACTTTCAATACAATAATATGTTAGTCTAAAATGTTAACTGTGTTCTTAAGTGTTTTAAAGTTAACATTTTAGACTAATATATTATTGTATTGAAAGTGCATTAGTTGGTGTGTAACATTCAACCAGTAGTTACTTGCTACCTTCATGTGCATTGTTTCAGGAACATATCTTTCCTAGAACCAGGCAGTAAAATGTTATTTAGGTACCATTTGTGTATATATTAAATTTTTCTATTACATCTTCCAACTTTGTAATTCTAGTTCAAGAGTGGGGAAATATAGCAATCCCATCATGTTCACATATTTGTTATAAAGTACCCTGCTTATTGGTTGAACTCCAACAATAAGCATTGTGCAGTTTGTGAGATTTGAGGTTCTCACAATCATGACCATGAAGAGCTCTTTTCACTGGGTTGTGACACCATGTAGTCTGATAGAAATTTGCTGATGTGTTAGAGCTGTCTGCTGCCTCCATTTTCAGGTAAAAGAAGGTAGTACTGTTATTGCTGTGATATTCAGCATTGGACAATACAGGAAATACTGTTAACCAGAAATTGACTAAGAGGCCCATTACTTTCCACTGTTCACTCAACGCGCAGCACCCAGCACTGATTCTGAGAGTTTGACCAATAATTATTAATAACACAAGTGGAAATGTAAAGGATATGAAGGGAGAAAAAGTTCTAGTCTGTGGCCACATTTGTGAATGTCATTTTTCATTGTCTGAGGAATTTATCCCTCACAAATTAAGGGCCACACAAAATATTTCTAAACATGAAAAATGAAACGTTGGAAGTGATAGAACTGGCACAGTAGTATTTGAATAGGACTGTCACAGTAGTACCTGAAGAGAACTGTCACTTTTTATGTTCTCATGCCTTTCAGGTAATGGAGCCATATTACCCATTCAAAAACTCATCAGTAGAAGATTTTACAATAGGTTCAGAAAGCTGTGAAGGTCACCATGCTGGGTACTGCAATGGGCCATTGAAATCTGGTTCCACATACCGTGTTAAAGTACGAGCATTCACAGCCCCTGACAAGTTTACAGACACACATTACTCATTTCCTATACAAACAGGTGAGTTTGTTGGTTAACATCAATGTTATTTGAGTGAATGGTGTAAGACACATTCACCTATTTTATTTTCAAGTTTTCTAGTTTGACAGATTTATACAAAATTCTTAAATATGTCACAAATTTTCCAGTTCTTTGCACCAGTGGTTTTCAGACTTCTTACATCTATGGAACTCTCTCTATAAATATATATGAAAAAATATCTTCTGGGCAGAGTTTAGTGATAATGTAGAAAGTTATATTTTTTTCCCCCAGAGGAGTAATGTTCTTTCCTAATTTCAGTTTTGTTATTCATATATTCAGTTTATCTCCTTATATTTCTGGACATAGAACTTTATTAAAGAAACTTAATGTGTACATTTATAAGGAACTGAGAAGTTTATTAGCTCTTATATGTTTGGATGCAAGTAACTATGTAGAAACTAATACATATGTTTTACAGTTTTAAACTAATTGTAGTAATTGTTTAATATCAACTATTTATATCTTGACTGTTAAATTTTATAAGGTATCATTTACCAAGCACAATTGATGATGATGGTGATGATGATGGTGATGATGATGATGATGATGATACGTTTTAGAATGAAATGCTCCATTATATAAACACTGTCCCAGAGGATGGCTATCATTATTAGCCAAAACATGTCAGAGGAGTAGAAATATACATGTATACCAAAAGTTGTGCATTTATTTGAAAATGTATGTATTCTTACATATATCTGTAGCAAGTAAGATGTATGATGTGAAACATTGTTTTTATTTTATTTCCTGCGACTTCCTAGATGACAGGAGTGGCTGTGATATGTTACTGGATTGATTACTGGACTGATATGAAAACTATGTCATTTGGAATATGGTTGAAAATTTATATTGAATTTAGGTTGGAATTATAGCAAACATTTTTTGTTAACATGCGTATGGTTAAATGTAAAATTACTAACTTAAAAATTCATGTGTTTACTGAATACAGCAAAAAGTAGGTATCTTGACTTTTATCTACTACTTGGTATGTTTATGTCATTGTCTCTTCAGATCAGGATAATACTCCCATTGTGGTTGGTGTGACTGTTCCATTGGTGCTACTTGTCGTGCTTCTCATATTGGTTATCATAATACGCAAGCGGCGATTTGCAAACAGAAAAGCTACAGAAACAAGAGGAAATGATAATCTTTCCTTGCCTGACAGTATTATTGAGACAAGGTAAAAATAACAAATAATATAATGACCCTGAAGTGTTTGGGTAAACCTCAAGGCTGGTATGATAAGAAACTGACCTTCTGTGGTGTTAGAAATGCAGATATATCCGCCCTAGCCTAAATGGTATCTGCTTACATCAAGTTTGGTTTTAAGAGAGATAATAATGTTGGAATTGTCATAATTTCTGTAAATAAAAGACAAGTCTAAATTTGGCTACATGTTACCATGCAAAATCTTGTAATGCCTACAGTAGATTAGGATATTCCAATTCTACTAAATAAGCCAGGATTAGTTGTGTACAAAATATTTATTTCTATTAACACTATGGACTGCTATATCAACCAAAAAAATATGAAGTAATCTGAAAGGTTTCAAAACAGAGAATTATTGCATCACTGATGTTTAATCCTTTATGGCCAAATGAGAAGACACTGCCCCAGTAGTTAAATGCCCTCGATGTTCAAATGGAAAAACATTGTCCCACAATGCCATGTCATCTTTAAAATTATCTGCATATACAGGATGTCCCACGAGTTAAGGTCACTACTTCGGGAGAGTGTTCCTTATGTTAAAATATACCGATATAACCCAAAACACCTATGTCCAAAGTTGAACG